>Ga0182006_1001235_pt1 | contig 15860 bp, 12 predicted proteins | sample Sormic07211104_1_FD_123022 | JGI IMG/M metagenome (GOLD analysis project Ga0182006, IMG submission 123022) | Rhizosphere microbial communities from Sorghum bicolor, Mead, Nebraska, USA - 072115-104_1 MetaG | ecosystem: Host-associated > Plants > Roots > Rhizosphere | place: USA: Nebraska...
CGGGTCGCTGAGGGTTAACTTAATAGACACGGCTACGCATGTAGTACCGACAGCGGAGTACTGGCGGACGGGGGTTCAAATCCCCCCGGCTCCACCAAATGATCAAACAAAGACGTCCACGGACGTCTTTTTTTGTGCCTGCGATCCAGTAAATACGCGGCTTCCAGCGCTTTTCCGGTCTTTTGAGAGTTTTTGAGTTCCAGCCATTCGGGTATTCCAGACGGTATTCCACCTTACCCGGTGCTAATCTTTGGAATACCGAATCAGTGCCTGAGGACAGTCTCATGCCTGCTCAAAATCTCCGTCTCTCCGATCGACAGCTCAAGGGAGTCAAACCCGCGTCCAAGGATTACGTCCTCACTGACGGTGACGGTTTGCAGCTCCGTGTACGCAGCAACGGCTCGTTGCTTTGGAATTTCAACTACCGCGAACCGGTGACCAAGAAGCGCATCAACATCGGCTTCGGGACCTACCCCGAACTGTCACTGGCGAACGCACGAAAGAAGGCAGTCGAAGCCCGCGAGTTGCTCGCCCAGGGCATCGATCCTAAGGTGCAGCGCAATACGCTGAATGAAGCCAAACGCGCAGAAACGGAACACACCTTCGAGAACGTGGCCACCGCGTGGTTCGAGCTCAAGAAAGACTCGGTCACCCCGGCCTACGCCGAAGACATTTGGCGGTCGCTCACGCTGCACGTGTTTCCCGATTTGAAGACGACACCACTCACCAAAATCACCGCGCCGATGGTGATCGGACTGCTTCGCCCAATCGAAGCGAAAGGCAGCCTGGAGACGGTCAAGCGTCTTAGCCAGCGGCTAAACGAGATCATGACCTACGGCGTAAACTCCGGCCTGATCTTCGCCAACCCGCTCACCGGCATCAGGGCAGTATTCAAGAAGCCCAAGAAAGAGAACATGGCTGCGCTTCCGCCCGAAGAACTCCCCGAGCTCATGCTGGAGATCGCGAACGCCAGTATCAAACGCACCACCCGCTGTCTGATCGAATGGCAGTTACACACGATGACTCGCCCCGCCGAGGCGGCAACTACTCGCTGGGCAGACATCGACTTTGAAAGGCGTGTCTGGACCATCCCAGCAGAGCGGATGAAGAAGCGCCGACCACACAGCATCCCGTTGAGTGACCACGCCTTCGCACTGTTGGAGTCATTGAGGACCCACAGCGGCCATCGCGAATACGTCTTCCCGGCAGACAGAAATCCACGCACCCACGCCAATAGCCAAACGGCCAACATGGCGTTGAAACGCATGGGGTTCCAGGATCGGTTGGTCAGCCATGGCATGCGCTCAATGGCCAGCACCATCTTGAATGAACATGGGTGGGACCCGGAGCTTATTGAGGTCGCACTGGCGCATGTCGACAAGGATGAGGTGCGGAGTGCTTACAATCGAGCCGACTACATTGAGCGCCGGCGACCGATGATGGCTTGGTGGAGTGAGTACATCCAGAAAGCCGCGACCGGCAGCCTGCTCGCCTCAGCATACGGCCAAGTCAGAGACAAAAACGTGGTGCCGATCCGCTAGCGCTGTACAGGCGCAATAACGGCGGCGACAGCAACTGAGCGCTCAAGATTCAGGGCGAGCAGCCTCGCTCATCCGCTTGTCAGCGCGGGTCCATCCAAACAGGGCTGCAAAGCCGCCCTGTTTGGATGGACCTCACTTTGAAAAGCTAAAAGCCACAACGTTGTCCGGGGTTTACCACGGAAGTCCACCGGTGGATAACCGCTTTTCATGTCCTCAATAGCGCTGAATTTCGATCCTTGACCGGGTTTATCCACAGGCGTAGAACTGGCCGTGCAAGCGCTGTCGATGACAGCACCCCAGGTGACCCGAACCTTAAAGGTCACGCCGCTCCCGCGGTGGTTCTCCCCAAGTACGATTCGCATCCGGCAGCTCGTACGGTCACTACCCATGTGATGGATGCTCTTACACATATAGCGCTCGTGCGCCAGATACACCGCACCTCACTGCCCTGCAGCAACCTATCCGTTTGGCCGAATCTTGCGCCAACCTGTGCCCGTCTCTTTCTTCTGGAAAGAGACGGGCACTTCTACCACTGCTGCAGCCCTGATCGCACATGGCTTTGCGGCATTCCCCCTCGTGACAATCGGCGTGACAAACGCTGATGTCACCAGCAACAGCGCTGTAGATGATGGTGCCGCAGACCAGGGAATGGACTGCACCTGACTGACAGTCAGGCATGCCCCGGTCATCGCATTGCTGCTTGCACCCGGCTCAGGATCTCGCGGCACTGGTCTCGTCAGCCAATGCAGCCTCCACCCGCCCACCGGTAACGGTGCTCAGGAGGCCAGATCATGAGATGCCCTTGCTCCCGGTTGTAAGGAGCCGTCAGTCCCGCGTTAGAGGACATCCCCACAGGTCGCAGGGGCCTTGATCCCTGATAACACTCAGCATTCTTGGCGGGATGACGTGGGGTGAGGATCGGAGAACGGTAGATGAGGTGATCGACATGGCATTGATAGGCAGACGCGATGGCCGCAATTTCGGTTACGGCAGACAATTGAGCTATGCAGGGCCGCAGGCGCTGAAGGACATGTTCGGCGGCGGCCACTACGGCACAGTCAAGGCGCACTGTGATCGGTGGCAGGCATTCGTGAAGTGGTGCCGCTCCGAACAGGGACCGGGTATTAATGATGCGCGGCAGATTGATCGGAAAGTGTTGGCCGACTACGCGGCGTATCTGCGCGAAGTGGTTGGGCGCGGTGGACTCGCCGTCAGCACCGCACAAAACCGGCTCTCCAGCGTTAACAGGACCATGGCGGCGCTTCGCGGTGATCAGTGCGTGAAGTTGCCCAGTCCGAGCAAGGCGTTGGGTATGCAGCGCACTGGAGTTCGACTGTCGGTGCCGCAAGGCCAAGACCGCGAACAGGTTAAGCAGATCGTCGATGCTCTTAGCAGCCATCATCATCTACGAGCCGCAGCGATCGTTCTGCTAGCGCGAGCCACCGGCATGCGCTTGCGTGAGGCCATCTTGGCTGACCTGTCACGGTTAAGTCGTGAGGCGCATCACATAGGCAGGATTAACATTCAGGATGGCACCAAAGGCGGCCGAGCTGGCGCTTCAGCGCCACGATGGATTGCGGTGGACCACCATGTTCAAGACGCGCTTGGATTTGCACGGCAGGTGTCGCCTGCTGGTAGCCACAACCTGATTGCGCCAAACGAAATCTACCTAAATGTTTTGCAGGAAATCATCCGCCCTGCGCGAGACATTCTGCATGCACACAACTTGAAAGGCTTCCATGAGCTACGGGCCGCGTACGCGTGTGAGCGCTACGAGCAAATCACCCAGCACCGTGCGCCTATCAACGGCGGCCAATGTTGCCAGGTAGACAGGAACCTTGATCGAGAGGCCCGACGACAAATCAGCTATGAGCTGGGACACGGTCGGATTGACGTAGTTGCCGCGTACATTGGAGGTCAGTCATGAGCAAGCCATTCGACATGGAGCTGTTCCTGGCTGGAGTGCTGACCGGCTCAAACGCAACCCGGCGACGCCATCTGCGCCAGGCGAAAATCATTCAAACTAAAATTGCAGAACGCTGGCGACAAGAAACGCCTTGGAGTTGGCAGAGAAAACATTTGGCTTGGTTTCTTGAGCATCGTCTGAGCCACCGCAGTGAGGCGACAAGGTATTACTACCTGCTAACGGTCCGGCTGCTCGCTCAACGTCTAGGCACGTCATGGCTTTTCTATCCTTAATTCGGACCTGATGCTATTGGTCACCGCCACCAGCAATTGGCTAGAGGCGGTCCGTCATGTATGGGTTGCTGATTACCTAGTCACTTGCAAGAGCAAACGCTCAAAGTGGCCATGGAGACAACGGTTTCGACTTTATAATTTTCGGACAACCTACGTTGCCTTCTTGCCGTTCCTCATGTGATTTCTTCAGATTGTGAAGCATTGTTTGTGCAAAGCTAACTGTAAGGAGACGGTATGAAGCTGCTGCTACAAGTCTCGCGGGAGCAATCATCTTTTCCGGCGGTCTGACAGTATTGCTTCTGATAGCCCTGATGCTGCACTTCCCTTCGCTGCCGATCACGGCGGTGCTGATTTCCTACTCCCTTAACCGACCCAAAAGCCCCATATAAAACTATTACTGAGAATACGATGGGACCAGAAAGAGCGGATGGGATGCCACTCTTTCTAACGTGGCCATCTTTTATTTTTTGTTCAAATAAGCTTCCGCAGTCTTACTACCAACTACGCATCTTAGTGTCATACTGCCTCCCCATTAGCGTCGGTTGATGGGAGGCGCTTTTTCACGATCTTGCCGGTCGTATTGTCCATTCGGTACCGTGTGATGCTGCCGTCAATGATCCGATTGATAACCTCTCGGGCCACTTCGAGCGAAACCGCGAACCATTCGCGGGGTCGGTAATGTTTGCCATCCTTTCCGACCAGCTCCACATTCAAGCGCTGTGCTGCAAGAAAAGCATGCACCAAAGCCTCGAAGCGCTGGGGGTTCATATTGAAACACTCAAAGTCCGTGACCTTCTGAACTGGGCTCTCCAGGAAGGCAATATCCCGCTCTGCATTGCGAATCCGCTCATCCACAGTCTGCTCGGTGTAGCCGATCTTGTAGAGATACGGGAACGGCTTCAGCGCGGGATTCTGGCTTAGCGTCTTGACGACGTAGATGCATCCCGTACGACGGTCGCGATGCGTGACTCGAATGTCCTGAAAGGCCTGGGCCAACGCCTCGTCACGATCCTGCAAGATGCGCCGTCCGGTCTCGTCCATGTAAAGTGCCCGGCCCAACGAACGGCGCAGCATGTTCGACTCGGTACCGTTCTCGAAAATCAGCCGTAGCCGGGCATCCGTATGCTCGCCACGCCCATGCTCCTCACCAACCTCATCCACGAAACACATGACGCCGTTTAGGATGAACGCCTCACCAGGTACGATTTGCCAGTTCTCAGCAAAGCGGACAGTCTCGGCTTTGCCGCTTTTGAGATCAGCATGTAGATCATTGAAGATCGACTTGAAGCGCCAGAAGTCCTCGCATGGTGTGCGCTGGGCGACCTCATCTGGGGCTTCTTTCGTCAGCGGGACATGCTTGAGATCCAGGATGCTGGTGTCACCCAGTTCCAGTAGCCCTAGATCATCCCCTCCCAGGATGTCATCGATGCAGATGACATCCTCTGGAGCCGCCGCTGACTGAGGCGGGGGCACGTCCTTAAGCACATGTTGTATCAGGGAAAAACCGGACAGCAGTCCGTGCCGGTCGAAGGGAATCAACGCCTCATGATCCTCAGTTCTCTCTAGCGTCGCCGCCAGACGCCTGGCCATTTGCCGTTCGGATAGATGGTCGCCATGCACCAGGGGCCGCCGCCCGTGCTGATCGATGAACTGATTGATCTCCTCGAAGCGCGATGCCAGCAAATTTCCCTTACCAGGCGAGGCTGCTCGGGGCTTAACGTTGAGCAAGCCAAACTCGTCCGATGCGCTAAAAACATCTTCCAGCGAACTATGCACTCGCTGCTTCTTGCCATGCAGGTTCATTCCATTGCCCCTCACACTACCTGCGCCTGCTGCTGAAGCTTCTCGCGTTTACGCCTCTTGAGATACTCCAGCCCTTCGGCATAGCGCACCTCAATAGGATCATTCGAGGTCAAGGAAGGCTCCCGACCTTTCTCCTGGCGGAACGTCACAATACGTGGCCAGAGAATCACCGCCTCCTCGTCAGTCATGGTGATACGAGCGCCCGCTACAACATCCTGAATGGTCTTCAGCATCGCCGGCGTCACGGACTTCGACAGGATCTCGTAAGCTCCATGGAACGGGTTAACTTGGTCAATCAGGTCGATGGTGACATTATCGATATTGATGAACTTGTCGCCCATTTTCACGAATTGACGACTGCCTTCTGGGGACTTGGGCGGCGGAACAGGCATCTTCTGGCCTGCGCCCCCATAAGAATCTTCCAGCGGGATACATACACCACTCGCAGTGCTGCCAGAGGCATCCTCCTCTCCAATGATCACCGCCCCAGGCGGCAAATCTTTTTCATCGAACAGTCCACCTGAGCTACCAATCACGGCCTTGGTCAGCACGCCAACCCGGACCTGCTCAATCTCATCCGGGGTCAGGTCGGGGTACTTCGTTTCGATGATCTTCGGCAGCTCAATCTCGTTGATTACCTCAGGCTCGACACCACCGATCAGTGACTCGCCAACCTTGGGCTTCTGAAGCAAAGCGGCGACAATGTCATCACTGTCCCCGTTAAGAATCTTGATGACCTTTTCGGACACCGGGGCAGTAACGTCATTGATGATGATCGTGCCAGGCTGAACAACCTCACCATCCTTGAGCTGTGAGCGCGGCTTGAAGTTCACGGTTGGTGCCAGAACCTGCTCCATGAGCAACGACAGAGTAATCGCCTTAAGCATGTTATTCACCGACACCTTCACGTCTTCATCTTCGGCGTCCGGCTGGGCGATCAAGTTGGTGAACTGTGCGTGGGTTTTGCCCGGAGAATCGCGGGTGGCACGACCGATGATTTGCACCACCTCGGTCATCGAGGCCCGATAGCCGATGGTCAGGACATGCTCACACCAGGGCCAGTCGAAGCCTTCCTTTGCCATACCCAGCGCAATCACTGCATCGAGATCATCGGCGGATGTGACACCTCGCAGGTACTCCACAACCAGGGGCCGGATAGGACCATCGTCGACCAGATTGGCCACTCTCATCAGCGAGCCATCAGGGCGGCGAACAGTGATGATTCCGGTGTTTGGATCTTGTTTGAGCACGGCCCCCATCACATCGAGTAGGTGGTCAACTTCCCCGTGCTTGTCCTTGGTGGACTCACCACTGTTGACGTTCGGGATGTGAATGATGGTCTTCTTACGGGTATCCAGAACATCCTTCAGAGCATTGATGTAGCGCCCCTGGTAGAAGTGGTAGCCGAGGCCTAACGACTTCAGGTAGCGATAGCCATTGAGCTGTTCGTAGTAGGTGTAGGTCACCTTATCGAACTTGGCCTCGTCTTCCGGCAACAGGATCGGCACCGTGTCACCGCGGAAGTAGGAGCCGGTCATCGCTACGATGTGCGCACTGGACACCTTCATGACGGTATCCAGCAGCGCCCCCAAGCGATTCTCGCCATCGACCGAAACATGATGGAACTCATCGATAGCGATCAGCGTGTCATTGAAGTCGGGCGGGGTCAGTTGCTCGAAGGCAAAGCGCAGCGTCGCGTGGGTGCAAACCAGCGTTTGCTCAGCAGGGTTATCCATAAATCGCTTGAATGCCTGTACCTTGCCAGGCTCACCGCCTGGAACGCACAGGTTATTGTGTGGCAACACCGACCAGTCAGCAAAGAAGCCATCCTTGGTCAGCGCGGTATCCCGGAACGAGGCACCAATGGACATCTCCGGCACCGCCACAATCACTTTGCGGAGCCGTTGGTTGATCAGCTTGTCGAGGGCCAGGAACATCAACGCTCGAGACTTGCCACTTGCCGGTGGTGCCTTGAGCAACAGGTACTTACTGTTACGCGAAGCGAAGGCCCTAGCCTGCATCTCCCGCATTCCCATCTCATTTAGGGTCGCGCTCTTGCCCGTCTGCGCGTACTCAACTGTCAGCAAATCAACCATCGTGAGTGCATCCTTTCAAAGTTGTTCGGCGGTGAATGTCTTGGCTGCCCGCTGTTTGCGGGGCTTCTTGCCGGCAGTTTCAGCTGCTTTCTGCTGGTCTTCCTCCTCGATCAGCCTCTCGTAACGAGAAAATAGGTGCTCAAGGCGCTCGGAGGCATCACGGAACGGCGTGCGTCGGTACAACCGCTCAACAGCCTCATCCAACGCTTTATGTGCAACCCTGAGGTCATCCGGCATGGTATCCGGGTCGTATAGGTGAGCCAGCGACTTGTCCGGATAGTTCTCGCGAGCCATCAGCACCTCTTCGGCCAGACTCTCAATCTGCTTATACTGGGCAGCGGTCACATCCGGCCAAGGAAAAGTGTTGTAGACCAGTGTTCCAGAATAGCGATAGTCACTCTTCAATCGCCCACCCACAGTACGCAGCCAGTCGTTGTGTGCAGCTGAATTCATCACACCAAACTCGTAGAGCCCCCCTCCCGGAATCATCAGGTTAGCGTTTGAGCAAATAACCGTGGAATCCAAAAACCCAATGGGGATGTAATCCCTATTTTCAGATGTGTGGGCCGGGACAAGAATGTAGCTTCCCGATTCGGGCTGGCTCACCTGCATGAAAATGTGCGGTCTTTTAGCCATCAGCAATGCAGCTGGATGCCCCGCCGCCAAACGCAGCTTTGCGATCTCGCGAGTTCGCTTGGCAACTTCTGGCATTGCCTCAATGTCGTTTGGCGTCGCATCAACTAGCCACAGACACCAGCGTTCCTTCCCTTTGATAAACTCCTCTGCCCCAAGGATTGGCCTGATCCAACGAGCGGCGACAGGTTCCTTGGCAATTAGTTCATCTCTGTCATTGCGATCCAGCAGGAGGTAACCGCCATCCGTAGGTTTATTCCCATATACCATGGGGGCAACGGGTGCTAAAGGTTTTCGCCTGGCCAATACAGCAAGGTTACTTCCCTCGATTAAATATGGACTGATATTAGTTACCGCTTGGGCGTGCCACTCTTTATTAATTTCCCTGAAAATCAGCTTTTTCTCTGGATGGCTAGACAGACCAATCACAACCACATGGACAGCCGCTTTTGACTTGGCGCTGTTGCTCCAAATAAAAGCCTGATAGGCAAAGTGGATGCAGACTCCCTGTTTAAAAATCGACGGCCACAAGGTTGCAACCTGCTCACCTTGGCAAATCGAATTGGTAGAGACTAGAGCCAGCTCAGCCATAGAGTCACGAATGTACTGCGCGCCCTTCCAGAACCAGCAGGCAACAATGTCCAGATAGCCCAAGGGACCGAATCCCTTGAAGACATGTTTCATATCATTGCTCTGATCTGTAGTCCGGTCAGTCGTCCCCAAGAATGGGGGGTTGCCAATGACATACACCTCGTCATCAACCTTCTTCGGACAGATCATATCCCAGTCAAGATGTAAGCTGTTCCCAAGCGCGATATTGCCACTGGACTTCAAGGGCAGCATAGGCTCCACGTGACCGAACACCGCCTCGAATTCCTTGTGCATCTGGTGCTCAGCAAGCCACAACGACAGAAGTGCAATCTCGTGCGCGAAGTCATCGATCTCGATGCCGTAAAACTGCGACAGTTTGATGCCCGTCATGAAGATGACGTTCTGCTTGCTAAGCTCGTTAAGAGCCCGGAACACCTCCATCTCGAAGCGACGCAGCTCCTTGTAGGCAATGATCAAGAAGTTGCCTGAGCCACAGGCCGGGTCAAACACCCTGATTGAGGCTACCCGCTCAAGCAGGGCCTGGAGCCTTTTCTCACTACTGCGGGAACGATCCAGTTCGGTATACAGCTTGTCGAGGAGCAGCGGCTTGATGACCTTCATGATGTTGCTCACGGAGGTGTAGTGCTGCCCCAAGGTGCCGCGCTGCTCTTCGTCGATCACCGCTTGGAACATCGAGCCGAAAATGTCCGGGTTGATCTGCGACCACTCTAGGGTGCTGCACTCCAGCAACAAGCGGCGCGATTTGGCCCCAAACACCGGGATCGCCATTGCTTTCTCGTAGAGACCTCCATTCACATACGGAAAGTCACTCAGGTGCTTCGGCATCGACTGTCGTAGGCTGCTCTTCTCAGGCTCATTAAGCACCGCAAACAGCTTGCCCAGGAACTCAGCTAGGTCCTCGCCATCCTCGCGGGTCGTCGACTTGATGGCATCGGTGAACTGGTTCTTGGCGAATATCCCCGTATCTTCAGCGAAGAAGCAGAACAGCAGGCGGGTCAGGAACACATTGAGCGCGTGAACCTCTTCAGCGGTGCTGATTCGATTGCGCTCACGAATCAGGTCGAACAGCCGCCCCATCTTCTCAGCAGCCTTTACGTCCGCCGCGCTTTCCGTATGGGTGTAGCTCTTCTCAAGGCCCGCCAACGGTAGGAAAAAAGCGTACTTCTGATGTAGCTCAGTGAATAGTGCTTCCATGCGCTCATCAGCCTTCAAGTCATAGGCCACTAGCTCATTGAAGTTGGTAACGATGACGAAGCGGATCTTCTGGGTCTTGATGACATCGCTGCCCTTCAGATTTTCAGCTGCATCGTGAATATTTCCATCCGCCGGGACTGCGCGGAAATACAGCTGGCCTTTCAGAGCCACATCACCCGAAACCTTCGCTACATTGCGAGCGCCCCCGTTCCTGATCTGCGTGATGGTGCTCTTGGCAAAGCCATAGGCATCCAGGAAGCCATAAATAAACTCGGGTTGGGCATCATCCCGCTGGGTCAGAGACTCAAGGGCGTCATAGAGCTGGGCCTGGTTGATCGACATGAAGACTTCCTTTTATCTGTGGCAGACCAAAAACCTTGGCGCCCTAAAGCTTGCATGGGAGGGCGTGCTCGCCGCATCCCTACAAGGTATATGTGATCGATGCCACACCTTAACCGGCTGGATAGCTTTGAGCCAGTATCGGCAAACGGCTAAGGTGCTGATTTTCCACCTTAGTTGGCCGGTGCGCAGTCCTTGGGCATTGGCGTCCTGGTCACATCGCCGTGACCTGTGAAAATCAGGCTGATGCACATACCGCCTTGGAACCCTGCTGTGTAGCTGCCATGGGCACCATCGATGCTCGAATTGATGGCTTACACCACTCCCGCGACCTTAAAACGCTTGCCTTTGTAAAGCTGATCGGCATCGACCGTGTCGCGGTCAGCCATGATTAGAGAGATGCTAAAGGTGATGGAGTAGTAAGCAATTCACCGCTACAAATACGACCTCAGTTCCAGGGGCCCTGCAAGCAGCCCCGCAATCCCCAACACCTACTCCGCAACCGCCTCATCCTTAATATTCAACCTAAACGTATCCCGAGCAGTCTTACCCACATACTTAGTCAGCGCATAGTTAGCCGTCCCCCCCACCACAACACCGATCCCAAACGGAATCACCTTCGCTGCAGCCTTCTGGGTGAACGTAATGCCGATCTTCTTGAACAACTCCTTGATGACCTGAAGCGTCGGGCCTTTCAGGTATTGCTTGACCATGCGCACGCCTGCCTGGCTGGCCAGCTTGGTAGCACTGGTCGATCCCATCTGCTCCAAAGAGCCATAGAGCGCAATGATGTAAGACATATGCTTGGCGTCTTCATTGGACATCTTGCCGTTAATGGCCACCGCCAAGCACATGGTCATATCGATCTGTAGCTTCATGCACACAGATATATCCGCCAGCCCGCCACCCACAGCGCTCACTGCGGTTCCAATGCCCGGCACAATGCCGGGAAGCGCAGTAGCCGCTCCCGAGGTGGCGGCCAGCTTTGAATACCGGCTGATGATCTTATCAACCACAGCATCTTCAATTTTCTGTTCACTGGCCGAAGGCGAGGCACTGACTGCCTGGGCTTTGTACTGAGCGACCAGTTCTCGCGCGTCTTGGGGGCTGATGGCGATGGCTTCAACCATCTTCATAAGTGACGAGCTGCTTTCTTCTTTTTCAGTGGTCATTCTGGATTCCGTTCGAAAGGTTGTGGGTGTGCTGCCTGCCAGAGGCGGAGCGTAGCTGCCAAGGCTGACATACTAATTACCAAAATTGCGTTTGACTAATGGCTTTTAGCCACTCTTCGACTGATGCATAACCGATCTCAAGGGAAGCCCTCTTTTCACCGCAATCCAAGTACGATGCTCATGTATTTACGTCTTCTGCGATGACTAGGTTCTGCAAGATCACGAGCTTCCTTTGCATCTGCTCGATGTAGGCCTTCTCAGCACGCAGCTCCGATCGTAGCTCCCAATTCTCCAGTTCGCAGATTCGCGCCCACTGCGCGTCTTTGCGGCAAGCTAGTGCCATCTGCCAAATGTCCCTGTACTGCTGCTGTCACCACTGTGATTAACCGCCGCAATCACCCCGTCTTCAAATGACCGCGCAGTCAACGCACACCACAGCCCAATCGCCAGCACCTGTTCAGCGCCCCAACCACCGGCAAAATCGTCTATCCGTTGAGGGCTAGGTGTGTACCCCTCGTAAAAGAAGAACATCACTCGCTCGACTAGGCTGCGCGTTTCCTCGATACCAGGTACTTGCCCATACCTGGCCAAACTCTGCGTCACAGCGTGCTCCAAGCTATCTTGTTGACCGACAACACACTGCAGAATGTCTGCGAACAGCCCAGCCGCCAGGTAACCTGTCGGGTGCCCGTGCGTCAGGCGCCCGGACTGCGAGGCGTAGTCAAATGCATGGGCGAAGAATGCACAGGGTGCAACACGTACCAAGGCACCGCAGCCCTTGCTGTTGTTTTCGGCAACCATACCCAACCGTCCACTGACCTTGAGCGCACTCATGCAGGTGATGTCCGGCGCACGACGCGACCACAGCTCCATTTGCCTGATCAGCCAGCCATCTGTGGCGACCGGTATCACCGAGGGGTAATCCTGGGTATGACATGCCTGCCGTGAACTCCCTAGCACATAAGCCCGCAGCAAGCCTTCTGCGGTAAATAGCATCATCTGGGTAGCGTCGCTGATCGCACCGGTGATGCCAAACGCCGGGGCAAAATCACTGACGCCCTGCGGCCCGAACCTGGCTTCGATCACAGGCCACTCAAGCAACTCCACGGGAGAGCCCAGCGCATCTCCGATGGCTCCCCCCAGCAGGCAGCCGCTGATCCGTTCAATTCTGTTCATATCGTCCCTTAACCCCCTTCACCAGAAGCTAGGTCCTGCAAAATCACCAGCTTGCGCTGCAACTGCGCAACATGCTCCCGCTCTGCGCGCAACGCCGACCGCAGCTCGCGGTTTTCCATTTCCCAAATCTGTAGCCAGCGCAGGTCCCTCTGGCAGTGCTCGACCTTTTTCCCAAGCTCGCCGAGCTTCAAAGCCTGCTGAATTAGCAGCAGCAGGATGATCCCCATCGCCACCAAGGCCCCTGCCGCAACCACTTCCGGCATAGTCATGCTCATATCCTTTGCTGCCCCCGATGTATTCGGAAGACAAATCGAAAATATGTAATACAAAGCTACACGTCTAGAATGTAGACTTATACAGGTAAAGTAATCGCGCACATGGAGAGGGTATGAAACGCAAGCAATCCATTGAGCAAGTACGCTGGGACCTGGCACTTCGCTATCGTTTGATCGAGACCGTTGCCTGGTGGGAAGGCCGGCTGACCACGGGACACCTGATCCAGAGCTTTGGCATCAGCCGCCAGCAAGCGTCTAAAGACATCAACACCTACATCAGCGAGCATGCGTCAAGAAACTTGACATATGATAAGCGGATCAAAGGCTACGTTCCTACGACACACTTCAAACCACGCTTCATCGACCTCAGCGCCAGCGCCTACCTCGATATGCTTGCCCAGAACAATGAACGAGCCCCGCATATCGAAGGGCTGAAGCTGGCCTATGCGCATACATTGATGTTGCAAGTTCCCGATCGCAGCATTCAGCCTGAGGTGCTTCGGCCCCTTTTGCGGGCTTGCCGGGAAGGGTTGCGACTAGAGGTGGAATACGTTTCGCTGGCCAACCCCGAGCCTGAGATTCGCTTGATCGAACCGCACACTCTGATTCATACCGGCATGCGCTGGCACGTTCGGGCCTACTGCGAGAAAAACAGCGCTTACCGCGACTTCGTGCTCAGCCGCATTCGCGGCAAGCCAGACCTGCTGGATGGCAATGGCAACGGCATCGAAGGCGATACAGTATGGAACACTGAGGTATCGGTGATTCTGGAGCCTGACCCGCGGCTCGATGCCGCGCAGAAGGCGATCATAGAGGGTGACTACGGCATGCTGAATGGCCGGCTGGAGATCCCGAGCCGGCAAGCGCTGGTCAAGTATGTGCTGCAACGCTATCAAATCGACCCCAAGAACCTGGACCCTAAGCCAGAAGCGCAGCAGGTCGTGATCGCCAACTTGAACGCGCTGAAACCTTGGCTCTACGACTGATTCAACGCGCTCGTTGCATCCCATAACCACGAAAACTAGGAGGAAACACACACTCATGACAGCCGTATCTCCGCCCACAACCATCCCGCAAAGCCCATCCGCCGCTTCACCGCCCGACTCCTCCGCCTCCAGCAGCCCCCGGCAAGCACTATTCAAACTCCTCGCCGATATCAAATGGTGGCTGCCGGTAGTTTCAACGCTTATCTCAATCTCACTCCTCACCAAGTACCTCTGGGTAATCCATCACCCCGAGTTGATCCTGAGTTCGTTAGGTAACCCTTCGAACCTCGTCGCCTGGTTATTCTTCAGCCTGCTGATACTCGCGTCGCTGCTGCTCATCGTATCGGTGCCATCTTTGGTCTTCACGTTGAGCATGTCTGTATGCACCGTCGACAGAGAGCTGGAAAAGAGGCTCGCCTTACGCTTTGGCCTCATCGTAGGCGGGGGCTACCTACTGCTATCGCTCAACCTGCTGGGGTCCCTCTTTGATCACACCATGGCCCCAGGCTACTTCTTCCCTATCGTCGTAGTCGCTGCAGCTTGTGCCGTGATAGTTCTGCTTCGCCGCGATGCGCCCCTGCACAACAAAGTACTGGAGCTGCCGCCTGGCCCCCGCAAACCCTCGCATCGCAAACTCTATTACACAGCTCTCGTTGGCTGGCTAGGTACGCTGCTAGCGTTTACTTCGGTGAGTGGAGTCATGCCCGCCCAGCTAGCCATCATGACGTGGCGAGGCGGAGAGAGCGACGAAGAGGCATTCGGGGCTATCGCTCTCTGCTTATTGATAATGTGCCTCTACCTAGCGCCAGTCCTCGTCTTTTATTTGACAAACGGGAATGCGATGCAGCGCACCGGCCAAGCCGCACTGGTGCTACTCGGGTGCATCTTCGTCAATTCCATGCTGTTGCCGGCCCTCTTGGACCTGTGGGTCTATTCCGCCGCCAATCTGATCAAAATCAGGGACAATACCGAGCTGAGCTATGTGTTGAACGAAAAGGATTATCCGAAGGAGGTATTCAGTAGCGACCCGTGGCAATTGGAGAGCTACGAGGGGCCGAATGGTTTGTACAGCGTCAGGGCGTTTCGTCAGTTCCGCTTCGGCGATACGTTGTTGATCTGTCCCGCTAGCGACCGAAATATCGCTTTGAAAGAAATCGACAGCTACGCACATCGCTGTATTGCGTTGTCCGAGGCCAAGGTGCATGTAGCCGCTCCTGTATTAAGCAAGGATGCCGCGACGGTAGCCAAGCCGAATTGATCCTGCCCCCATGCCTACCCACGTTCCGGTGTTGATCGAATACCGGAACGCAAGATATAAATCTGTCCCCTTTCATCGCTCACCTTGCAGATCGGCCCGTCGTCGTCACGCTTCCACGATGCCGTGACGCTGATGTTCTACCAGCCACTGAAGGTCGCCGGCAAAACCCTCGGCTGCCTCTGCGCCCCCATTGACAGGATGACCGGACGGTATTTTTCCAAGATGTGCTGAAGGCCTGTATGTCTTCAGCTAGCTGTCCGATTGGTGCCAAGGGCGCATGGATTACTGTATTGGATATTTTCCGGTGCCAATCTGTTAGCTGCGGCACAAAAAAGTGCTCAAAAAGCACCTTCCATCGGAATCCAGATCACGCTACGTTCCAACTGGTATTCCAAGCAAGTTGACCCAGAAAATATTAACTAGAAAAAACAAATAGATACCGACTTGTTTCAAATTACCCCGGCTCAGAAATCAATGCGCCTCACGTCATCAAGCTGCTCAGGCAGGCTCCTCGGATGAGAATGTACTCAAGATAGAATTTCGACCGGTTCGTTGGCGTACTTCGGATACCTCCTC
>Ga0182006_1001236_pt1 | contig 15832 bp, 11 predicted proteins | sample Sormic07211104_1_FD_123022 | JGI IMG/M metagenome (GOLD analysis project Ga0182006, IMG submission 123022) | Rhizosphere microbial communities from Sorghum bicolor, Mead, Nebraska, USA - 072115-104_1 MetaG | ecosystem: Host-associated > Plants > Roots > Rhizosphere | place: USA: Nebraska...
CAGAGCATGGTCACCGGGTTGCCGAGGATCAGGAAGGTGTTGGCGCGCGAGCGTTCGGCACGGGTGAACCAGTGGCACAGGTACACCAGCATCGCCGGCATCACCGCGGCTTCGACCACGCCGAGCATGAAACGAATGACGATCAGCCAGTAGGCGTTGGAGACGATCCCGGTCAAGGTCGCCAGGGCACCCCAGAGAATCAGGCTGACGAAAATCAGTTTCTTCACGCTGTGCTTCTGGGCGTAGATCGCGCCCGGGATCTGGAAGAAGAAATAGCCGAGGAAGAACAGTGCGCCGAGCAGGGAAGACAACCCCGGGGTGATCATCAGGTCCTTGGCCATCCCGGAGGCGGCGGCGAACCCGTAGTTGGCGCGGTCCAGATACGCCAGGCTGTAGGTGATGAACACGATGGGCATGATGTACCACCAGCGGCGGGTGGCCAGTGTTGCGGTTTTCATAGTGATGCTCCTGAGCTTGTTGTTTTTGTCGCAGCAGGTAACGGAGTCTGATTCAAATTTTTACGTTAATGGTGAGGGCCCCTTCGCGGGCAAGCCTCGCTCCTACGGGCGTACACCCCGAACCCTGTAGGAGCGAGGCTTGCCCGCGAACGGCGTCCTCAAATTCAGCATCCATCTCGGCTCGGGTGGGCAAGCCTTCCATATCCCCACGGCTCTGCACCGCGCGGCTGCCGATCCAGTTGGCACGTTGTACGGCATGGGCAACGCTGTGGTTTTCCAGCAGGGCGCTGATCAGGCCGACGGCAAACCCGTCACCGGCACCGACCGTATCGACCACTGTTGCCACGGGTACGCCTGCAACGAAACCTTCATCCTGATGCGTGCGGTAATACGCACCGTGCGGGCCAAGCTTGATCGCCACGGCTTCGGCGCCCTGGTCGAGGTAAAACGCCGCGATGTCGGCAGGGTCTTCGAAACCGGTCAGCAACCGTCCTTCGCTCAACCCCGGCAGCACCCAATGGGCGAGGGCGGCGAGGCGGTTGATCTCGCTGATCATCTGCTGTTCGCTGGCCCACAGGCTCGGGCGCAGGTTGGGGTCGAACGACACGCTGCGCCCGGCATCGCGCATGCGGGTCATCAGTTCGAAGGACATTGCCCGGGCCGACGCGGATAGCGCCGGAGGAATGCCGGTGGCATGCAAGTGCCGGGCGTTGAGCAGCGACGGGGAAATCGACTGCACCGACAAGTGACTGGCCGCCGAACCGCGACGGAAATATTCGACCACCGGATCGCTGCCGTCATCGGCGCGGGATTTGAGTTGAAACCCGGTGGGGTGGGCCGGGTCGATGTCGACGTGGCTGCAATCCAGGCCTTCTTTCTTCAGCGTATCGATGACGAAACGGCCGAGAGAATCGGCGCCCACCCGGCTCAGCCAGGCGACGTTAAAGCCCAATCGCGACAGGCCAATGGCGACGTTGCTGTCGGCCCCGGCAATGCGCTTGTGGAAGTGGCCGACGTCGGCCAGTTCACCGTTCTGCTCGGCAACGAACATCGCCATGGTTTCGCCGAACGACAGAATCTCGATCTCAGACATGCGCAGGCTCCAGGCGGGATTGGCTGAGGCAGGCGAGGGTAGCAACGTGTTCGGTGGTCAACTGCACCAGGTCATCGCCTTGCAGCGGATATTCCGCTGCGCGCATCACGTTCTGGGGCATGTGCCGCAGCAATTGTTGCCACAGGTGCAAGTCACTGGCCGCCGGTGGTATCGCTACCAGTTTGCCGTCGACCCGACGCGCCACTGCTTTGCAGTGCACGTAGCCGACATGTCGACCGAGCAACCGCGCGGCGCTGGCAGCGGACTGGTCCTGCCATTGCCAGTTGCCGATATCGAAGGTCATTTTGATCGGCAACTGATGCTGCTCGACGTCGGCGAAGAAACGCTGGAACGGCTCGATGCGGCCGCCGTGCAAGGTCTGGTCGTTTTCCACCAGCAATTGCACTGGGCTCTGCTGCAACACATGCGCCAGTGTTTGCAGGTCATTGTTGTCGGTGAAATAACCCAGGGAGACTTTCAGCCATTGTGAGCCGAATGCCTCGGCGCGTTGCAGGGTCGAGAGCAATTCAGGGTTGGGTGCCGATTGCCCGGCCAGCCACAACTCCAGCGGCGAGGAATACACGCTTTCCAGGCCCCGGGATTGCGTGGCGTCGGCCAATTGCGCGGGGTCTTCGAGGGTCAGCAGCTCTTCGCGCCATTCGATGTGCGTGGCACCGGCAGCGGCCAGCACTTCGACAAAACTACCCTGGCCACGTTGGCGCACAAGCTCGGCGCCGTAGCTGGACAGGCTGATGGAAACGGGTGGTTTGTTCATTGTTATCACCTCTGAAACCGGTTTCATTTTTGTTCAAAAAAAATATCAGTGAGTGATGTGTTGTTCTTTCGGGCCTCTTCGCGGGCAAGCCTCGCTCCTACAGGGGCGTGGGTGTAAATCCGTAGGAGCCAGGCTTGCCCGCGAAGAGGCCTTCAAATTGGAACACCCCCCGTGGTCGACCCCCGCACAATCAACCGTGCCGGAAAATCCAAAGTCCGCACCGGCCCGTCATCCCCACGCAAACGCTTGAGCAAACACTCAAACGCACTCGCGCCAATGTCCTCGGTCGGCTGGGCGAGGGCGGTAATCCCGCTGCCCACCAGCGGATACCAATCCAGATCATCCAGGGCGATCAACCCGACATCCTCAAACAGGTTGCACTGCAATTCACGCAACGCATGGGTACTGGCCAACGCCGCAATACCGTTGGCGCAGAACAGCGCTTTCGGCCTGGGACCAGGGGTATCAAGAAAGGATTTCAAGCGATCGGCCAGATCACCGCCAGTTTCAACCACCGCGCCCGAGAGCGCCGGACGCTGCTCGATCTGCGCCTTGAAGCTGCTGACCCGCTCGATCCGCGAACTGGTGCCGTCAAACGGCTCCGTCACCATCAGCACATCGCGATAACCGCGTTGTTCAAGATGGGCCGCGGCGATCTCGACGGCGGCGGGATTGTCCAGCCCCACCAGATCGCTATCGAACTGCTCGACCTTGCGATCCACCAGCACCATGGGCATTTCCCGCTGCAATTCGCGCAACTCATCCACGTGGTGGCCGAGGGTATTAACGATCAAGCCTTCGATGTTGTACGAGCGCAGCAGCGCCAGGTGCTGACGTTCCTGCTCGTCATCGCGATCGGTGTTGCACACCACCAGGCTGTAGCCGTGCCGACGGCAGGCGGTTTCCACACCATGCATCACGGCAATCGAATAAGGGTTTCGGATATCGGCCACCAACATGCCGATCAGACGCGTGCGCCCACGTTTCAGGCCGCGGGCCATCTGGTTAGGGCGGTAGCCCAATTCGGCAATCGCCTGCTCGATGCGCAGGGCCGTGGCATCGGAGAGCAGGGCGCGGTCGTCGCCGATGAAGCGCGAGACGCTGGCCTTGGAGACGCCGGCGTGTTCGGCGACGTCGAGCATGGTGACGCGGCTGCGCTGGGCGGCGGAGAAGTCGTTCACGGATAGACAGCCTTCTTATTGGAATTATTCAGGGGCGACCGCAAGGTCTGAAACCGGTTTCAGATAACCGCATAACCCATCGGCTCGTCAAGTTTGAAAAGGTCTGAACCCGACGACAGGGCCGGAGTATTCCGACCAGCGGTAGTTAAACCTGTCAGATCTGACAGTAGGCGAGATTGCGATTACTGCGTTTAATTTCTCCCGAAGCAAAGGGTTTTCAAGGCCTCAGGAGAACGGCGGATGAGCACATCAACACCCATTGGAATATTCGCCGCGCCATTAAGCATTGACGGTGTCGGTGCCGATAAGGTGCTTCCGCCGGACGCGCACCTCAATGGTGTGACACTGCGAATCCCCCCTTGGCCCGCACCTTCGCTCAAACCGGGCAAGAGTGATTTGCTGCAGATCTGGATTCGAGAGCCTGGGGCAACGTCCGACACTCGTTTTTACCACAACCTTTTTCCCGTCAAGGTGGAGTTTCCGACCTCTATCCACTTGCCCTCGCAGTTCCTGCAACTGATAGGTGACATCACTCTGACCTACAAGGTGACGTCTGGAGATACCGAGAACGAGGATGACTCGCTGGCGCAGGTGTTCATCCTCAAACGCCCGGTCCCGGTCAACCTGAAGGAACCGGTCTTTCCCAACGCAACCTTGTGGGGTTACCTGAATTGCAGGACGTCTCCAGCGATCTGGGTGGTGGTCACTGTGCGTGTTCCGGCACAACCGGGGCGGTTCCTTGCAGGCGATGTGTGTGAACTGGGATGGGTAGGCTTCAGCAGCCTCAACGGCAGCGGTAACGCCATTCCAGGCACGGCGCTGAGCATGCGCAAAACATTGACGCAGCAGGAAGCCGATTCAGCGCAGGGCTTCGACTTCAGGCTCGAAAGCGACAAATACGAAAAACATATCAAGCCTATGGTCATCAACGCATCGGCACTCGCTCAGTACACGCTTTATCGAAAGGGTGTCGCTCTGGGTCGATCGGCCCCGGGCCTGGTAAAGATCGACCGGGGCGTATCGGGGAATCCACCTTGCGGCCCATAACCCAAGGAGTCTCAAGTTCAACCGTTGTAGAACACACAAACGCAAGAAAAACGTCAATCCCAGGAACATGCAGCCAGGAGTCGCGAGATTTTTCATTGGGACACAACGTTGATGGTTCAACGATTAATTCATCCATGGAGCATACGAACATGAATATGCAGGTTAAATCTGGCGATGTCCTTGCCTTGCCTCCGACTATTGTCGGTGTGTTGCCTGATGGCCGAATTCCCTATCAACAACTGAAAGTCGACAGACGGGTCACATTTCGATTGGCCGATGTCGATGACAAAACGCCTGAAGGCGCTCACAGAATCCAACTTCACCTGCACCCGAAAGGGATCAAGCCCGTACCATCCGACCCGACATGGGTGGTTTTGGAGTTGTTGAAAGCCAATCAGCCAGCGGCTGACTGGACGTTTCCGATCGATTTTGACGTGACTGGAGCTGCACTCGACCGACTGGTCGACAGGTTTGATATGAACGGCGAATACGCGGAATACGGCGCGACATTCATTATTTATGACGCCCACACCAACGACGATATATCTGATCCACCTCTTGAGTTCAAAGTCGATCTGACCGGGCCTTACCAGCGCCAACCCGGTACGGGCAACGGCACCGGCCCCCGGCCTGCGTTGATCAGCCAGACTGGCTTGCCTACCAGGATTGACGACGCCTGGCTGGCGGATCCCGCCAACGCCGGCGGTCTCGATTTGCCCATTCCTACCGGCTATACAAAATTCGAAGCGTTAACCGATCGCGTCAGTATCTATGTTTCTACGCAAACAACATTTACAGGGATGCAGGGCGACGTCAACGGAGCCTCTGTCGTCGATTTTCCGCTGCCGGTTGGCGGGGTCATCAACATTCCTCTGGCCGATCTGCAGGCGTTGAGGGATGGTTCGTACTTTTATTCCTATAACCTCAAGGATGCGCCAGGAAATATCAGCAACAACTCGGCCATCACGTTGCTGTTCAGTCGGGTAAGTGCCCCCGCCCCGGTACTGGGCGTGCCAAGGATCCCGGTCACCGGTCCTAATGGTCAAACGCCTATTACGCTTGGGACGTCAGCGTTTCCCACCAAAGCTGTAATGGAAGTCGATTTCCCGTTGAACGGGCTTCCCGGTGATCGGATCGTTCCAGAAGTCTTTGATTCGAATGGTGTTCCTTCACCGACAATCCCTGAACAACAAATTCCGCCTGTCGGTACACCGGGTCCACAGACACTGTTTTTCGACCTGGACGATGCGTTTTGGGCCGCTGTGTATGCGGACCCCAATCGCCAGGATGAGGAGCAGTTCACATACAGGTACAGATTGATTCGTCCTACGATTTCATCTGATCCGGTTTCGCAGCCGGAGCAATTCGGTATTCTCGATCGATCGTACGCCGGGCCTGAGCAACCGAACCTGCCAGACCCGCTAAACCCCAACATTCAGCCGGTGGCGGTTCAGGGCGCAGGCACTCCGGTACCCGCCCCCAACACGCTTGGCACGGCACAGGCAGGCCTCGACGCCACCATGACCTGGCCTTTGTGGAGGGATCCAAACCGGCCGGTGACAGACCGTGAAATCGTGACGTTCTACTACCAGGGCAAGCAAGTGGGGAGCCCGGTGGGCGTGCGGGGTGACCAGCCGACGGTCACCACGACATTGCCTTGGGCCACGATCCTGGCCGAAGGCAACGGCAGTGGTGCAACGGCGCGAGAAGCCTACATCACCATCGGATACCCTGGCAGCGCGAACGTGATGACGCAGACGCCCGTGACCCCGGTCAACGTGACAGCCATCGTGATCAATCTGCCTGCGCCACAGATCATTGTTTCAGCCTTCAGAACAGCCACCGGGACCCTGGTGCCGGAGCGTGTCGCGACTTCCATCAATTGTCCATGCATGGATCACCCGACTGTAGCGAACGGGCCGATGCCGCCTTACGCGGCGCGCAGCCTGCGGATCAGGATCCTGCGCGATCCCAATATCCCTACAGGCGCAATAGTGAACCTGGAATTTGAGGGCCGGGTCACCAACACGGCGGGTGGGGCTGCAATTCCCGGCACTCAGATCACGGATTCGAGGCCTATGCCAGCGACCGGAGTGCTGGAATTCAACCTGACGGACTACACCGCCATCAGGACGATCCAGCTGCCAAGCCCCGGTCCGGGTCAGCGACCTGCCACCCGTTTTGCGCGCATCGCGTATACGGTCAACGGAATCACTTCCGAGGGCACCTTCCCCGTGGCGCTCTTGAACTCGAGCCTGGTGTATTGCGAGCAGAACCGTCCTTGATAACGGATCAGCAGCGCTTCGAATGAAACTTCCGAGGATAAGGGCGACAGCAATTGTCGTCCTCATCCGAAGAGGTGAAGTCAGATACGTACGAGCTTACGAAGCAAGGGGATAAATCGTACAAAGACGGAGATTGATCCTACATATCCCCGGGAAAGTTATCCGTAGTCTGGCGACCGTTTTAGTCCGGCTCGCACACTGTTTGAGTCGGAAACTCGTTCCTGATGGAATGCAATCGAGTAGGACTCAACTATGTTGCCAAAGTCGCAATTTCCTTTTTTGAAAACATCGATCAGCTTCTGGGTGGCAACCCTGATGCCTCTTCTGATGAATTCATCGATGACTCAGGCTGCCACTGTTCCGGCGGGCACCACTCAAGCCATCGACGCCACGACACCCCTGCAAACCTGGCAGCTTCAAAGCAACGCTACGTTGAACGCCACCAATGCCACAACACTGCAGATGACCAGTGCTGCTGGTGGTGTGTTCAACTTGACTGGCTCAAACGTCAGCGCCGCAACGGGTTCAGGTATTTCCCTGACCAACGCTAGCGCCAACCTGGACAACTCGAGCGTCAACAGTGCCACCGGCATCGGCATCTCTGCGGTACGAAACGTCGCCAGCGTCGGTGGTTCGAATGTGACATTGCGCAATGGGTCTGTCGTTCGAGGTTTGCAAGGAGGTATCGCGGGCAACCGGTTCAGCGTCCTCAATCTGCGAAATTCCACTGTTGAAGGGACTGGCGCCACCAGTTTCGGGATTCGGATGCTGGAGGGTTCACTGTCGGCCACCGGAAGTACGATCACCGGCGGCCTCAATGGCGTGACGGTGGGCACCGACACGCAAGTATCGACTGTCATTCCAACCACCATCGTTCTGGACGCTACCCGTGTCGAAGGCAAGACAGGGTCGGCGTTGGTGGTCGGCATCAACGCGCCGAACTTTCCGACCGTGGCCAACATCGAAGTGCGTAATGGCTCGAGCCTGGTCTCAGGCAACAATACGTTGCTGGAAGTCAGGCGAGGCGCCTCGGCTGGTTTCCTTGTGGATAACAGCGCATTGACCGGTAATGTAACGGTGGCTTCCGGCAGTTCCGCCAACGTCACGCTGCAGAACAATGCATCGTTGACCGGGGACCTGCAAAACGTCACGACCGCCGTGTTAAATAATCAGGCACGTATGACCGGTAACGTGCTGGGTGCTTCAAGTGTCGCGCTTGATAATGGTTCGACACTGAGCGGTAACCTGGACAATGTCGCCAGCGTGTCCATCAACAACCAGAGCATCATGACCGGCAACGTCAACGCTGCGACGGGCAGTGCTTCTGGCTTGACACTGGATAACGGGGCGAGCCTGACGGGGCAAGTGAACAACGTCGCCAATTTCGCCATCAGTAATCAGGCGCTCTGGCAGATGACCGGCAGCCAGTCGGTGAACAACCTGACACTCAGCAATGGCGGCGGAGTCCGATTAGGCACTAATCAGGAATATTTTCAACTGAACGTGGCCAACCTGGCGGGCAACGGTACATTCAGGATGAGTACCGATTTCAACCAGGGCATCAGTGATTTGTTGAATATCACTGCAAGCGCTGCCGGCGATCATCAGTTGCTGGTTCGCAGTTCGGGTTTCGATCCGGTCAATGATGCTTCGATCAAGGTGGTGCAGAGCGTTGCTTCAAACGCGCAATACGGCCTCGTCAACAACCAGGTCGATGTCGGGGCGTTCACTTATAGACTGGTGAAGGACGGGAATGACTGGTACTTGCAGCCCGACAAGGAAGTCGTCAGCACACCGACCCGCTCGATATTGGCGATTACCGGCACGACGCCTGCGGTGACCTACGGCGAAATGGCTCTATTGAACAACCGGATGGGCGATCTACGTGTCAATGGCGGGCAAACCGGCGGATGGGTCCGGTCTTTCGGCAGTCGGTACAGCATCGGCAACAATGCCTACGGGAACGGCTATAGCCAGCGCCAGTACGGGTTGTCGATGGGGGTCGATACCCCGGTGGAGATCGCGGGCGAGCGCGTGTTGCTGGGTGTGTTTGCCGGTTACAGCAAATCCGATCTCGATCTGAGCCGTGGCAGCTCCGGTGAAATCGGCAGTACATCCCTCGGCGTTTATGGCACCTGGCTGGGTGATAGTGGCTATTACCTGGATACGGTGGCCAAGCTCAATCACTTCCGCAATGAAGCCAATGTGGCACTGAGCGATAACACCAAAACCAAAGGCAACTACAACAATCTGGGGGCCAGTGCATCGGTCGAGTTCGGCAAGCGCATCGACTTCAAGGACGGCTATTACGCAGAGGTGTTCACTCAATGGCAGGCAGCCTCCGTGCAAGGCAAGGACTTCAGTCTGGACAATGGCCTGAAGGTCGACGCCGACACCACACGTTCCATGCTCGGCAAGGCGGGTGTAACGCTGGGACGTGGCATGAAGCTGTCTGACGGCAGCGTCCTGCAACCTCATGTGCGTGTTGCTGGCGTTCATGAGTTCGTGAAGACCAATGAGGTGCGCGTCAATAACAATAAATTCAACAATGATTTGTCCGGCAGCCGGTTGGAGGTTGCCGCCGGAGCATCCTGGACCCTCAATGACCGCTGGCAGCTACACGCGGAACTGGATACCAGCAAGGGCGATGGCGTTACCAAGGACTTTGGCGTGAACATGGGGGCGCATTACAAGTTCTGACGCGAATGAAAAAGGGAAGCGCGGCAGACCGTGTGAAAACGCAGTCTGCCGCGGTTTAAAGCAAATGCCCCGACTTGTCGGGGCATTTGCTTTTCTGAAATCTGAAAAATAAAGGGCCTCTCAGCCCATCAACGCCATCAGCTTTTGTGCTCCCAGCACCTTGATCGCCCTTTTCAGGTTGTAGGCTTGTACCGCCAATGCCAATTCGGCTCGGGCGCCTTTCAGCTGTCTCAGCAAGAACCGGCCATTGCCAAATAGCCATTGCTTGAGATTGCCGAAAGGGTGTTCGACGATGGATCGCCGGCTAACCATCAATTGCGCTGACACTCGGCCTCGAGCCGTCGCGAGGAGCGAATACGCTGAAAATAACCGTACAGATAGAGTTTGAGCAGATCGGCAGGATCGTATGAAGGACGTCCGGTGGCCTTGGGTCTGGCTTTGTCGAAACCCAGTTGCTCAAAGTCCAGAAGCGAAACATAGGCTTCGATGACGCGAACCAGATGGTCATCGGGAATAAGTTCGTCCAGCGACACTGGAAACAGTGCGGTCTGGGCGTGGTTTTTACCTTGGATATAGCGCATAAGAAAAATGCCCGTATCTTGCGATACGGGCATTTTCTTTAACCGGCCAGCAGATTGCTAGGTTTTCACACGGTCTGCGCTGGCTTCCCTTTTTTTGACTGTGTGTCCCGTCCTGAATAAGGTTTACACAGCGGTTATCATTTCAAAACTTGAAGATCGCCATCGAGCTGAAATGTAGTTCCGTCGGCATTCTCTACGCTCACCTTGAACTTGGCTTTGACGTTAGCGCTGCCGACAGCCGGTTCGATTTCGATTTCGCCTGAAATGGCTTCACTTACCACGGTGTCGTCTTTAAAGCTGAGTGCCACATCGGGACTGCTTTTGATCGCATGTTTGCCCACCGGGTAGTCCTTGGGGAGGATGATGATAATTTCACGTGCCGGATAGCTTTTGGCTTTAGTATTCGAAGCGGGTCGATCGATGGCCGTAATCTGTACGGCATCAAGTTGTTGAACGCCGACTTTTACCTGGTCTATCAGTCGGGAAGTGGCAATGAAATCCTCGATGGGTGTACCAGTGTTGGCGAAAGCCTTCGCAGTAACATAGTTACCTGGGGCAAAGCTGATTTGTTTGATTACAGCGTTCATGAATAGGATCTCCGTTCACTAAAAGGAAGTATCCAAAGGCCGTCCGACCCTAACTCTGGATGCACCATGGAAGCGTTTTCCTGACGGGTTGTAAACTGTCAAACCTGACAGGTTACAGCTGTCAAAATCTGTGAATGGATGGCCTCAGCATGCAGGCACAAAACGCTGGTATCCAGGCTGAACAGAGCAGGGGGCGGTCGTCAGCTGAACAAACCGGCGGCAATGTTGATGGAAAACCCCAATATCGCCGTGTTGAACACAAACCCGATCAACGATTGCGCTAGCACGATCTTGCGCAATTCCCGCGTGGCGACGCCGACATCCGCGGTCTGCACCGCCACGCCGATGGTGAACGAGAAGTACAGGAAGTCCCAGTAATTGGGGGTTGTCAGCCCTTCGGCAAATCGCAGCGCAGGTTCCTTGCCTTCCCAGGTGTAATACAACCGGGCGTAATGCACGCTGAAGATCACCCCGATCAACAGCCACGAGCCGATCACGGTCATCCCGGTAAAGCCGTAGTGCAACAGCCGGTGATAGGTGTCCAGATCTTTGCTGCCTGCTAGTTGGAGGGTGATGGCGGCGAGGCTGGCCAGTGCAGCCATGCTCACGGTGAACAGCACCAGCCCGGCGTTTTCGTCCTCGACTTCGGCGATGCGTTTCACGTCGTCGGCTTTGGAACGCATGGTCAGCCAGATGATCAGGGCCAGATACGTCCAGACCCCGGCATTCCAGCCGATGAGGATTTTGCCGAGGATCGAGTCGGCCGGAGCCAGAATGCCTGCCGCGACGCCAAGGGTGGCGGCGGCGGACAGGCGAGGGTGGGTGCGGGCGAGGAAGGGCATGGGGGCTCACGGTCAGGGGCTTTTCAGCACCTTAGCCCTGGTGTGAGTGGTGCATCAAGCGCCGCCTTTCAGGTCAAGCCTAGGCAGGTCATAGGCGTTAAGGGGTCTGAGGATTATTGATGAAAGTGAAACGTCCGTTATTAAACGTAATCTGCGTTCCGTTGGAGGCTATTTCACTGATGAAATCCAGGCGGCCCGTGAAACCTTGCGATGAACCCTCCACGGGCACGTGCTCGATCACCAGTTTGCCGCTTCGTACCGAGTAACCTACTATTATTCCCGGACGATACTCGCTGTAACTTACGCGGATTTTATCCTTGAAGGCGGCCAGTTCATAAGTGCCAGGTCCGAGGTCGCAAGCACATAAGATATTGACTGAATCCAGCGGGTGGTTGGGTACATCGAAGGAATAGGTTTGGGACCAGGCGCGCCAATGTGGAGTATTCGGGCCAACAACCGGGTCTGCGGGGAGGGCCTCCAGCTGAAATCTATTGGCGTTGTATTCTGTATACGCGCCGCCCTCAAGTGTAGCCGTGAAGGTGCCGGCAGTATCAGCCTTTGCAATTGACAGGGTGTCATCAAAGTTTTGATATTCGCACGAGCCTTCGCTGACAATCACTTTTTGCCCCCCAGACTCTGCTGTGAAAAAAAAATTAAAACTTGCCGTCCCGTTGGGGATGTCGAGATTGACGTTAGTCAACTCACCTGACGTCGCAATGAAAGGTCGGATCCCGCTTACGGAGTGAACGGTCCACGATGCACTTGCGCTCGTTGCGTCATTGCTGTTGTTGATCTGGAAGGTTTCATTGCCGTTGGGGGGGAATCGGAAAGACAACTGGATCGCATTTTTTTCATCTTTACGATCAGCCGATTGTGCATTCCATTGATTTGTTCTGGGGTCTTTGTAGAAGCGGTAAAACTCATTGCTAACATACTTGAGGCCATCTTTCACTTCCGCTGTGACAGTGCCAGTGGTTGTATTCTTCATGGGGCGCTCCTGAATCAAAACGTGTAGGTGTGATTGATGACTAGAGCGTGCAGCTTATGGGCCCATGAGATATTTCGGCTACTGTCAGATATGACGGGTGTAAGGGACTTGTTAGTTATAGCGATATTTTATATGCGTTAAATGTCTTCTCGGGCGACAGCTGTTGGCATCGCCCGAGAACTTTGACCTATCCTTTCGCTTTACGCTTCACCCACTTCATCACCACCACAAAAAACACCGGTACAAACACCACCGCCAATGTCGCCGTGATCATCCCGCCGATCACCCCGGTGCCGATCGCCTGCTGGCTTGCGGAACTGGCCCCGGTAGCAATCGCCAACGGCACCACCCCAAGAATGAACGCCAGCGATGTCATCACAATCGGCCGCAACCGCAGGCGCGCCGCTTGCAGCGTGGCATCGATCAGGTCATGACCTTCGTCATACAGGCTTTTGGCGAACTCGATGATCAGGATTGCGTTCTTCGCCGACAGGCCAATGATGGTGATCAGCCCGACCTTGAAGAACACGTCGTTGGGCATCCCGCGCAGGGTCACAGCCAGGACCGCGCCGAGCACACCCAGCGGCACCACCAGCAGCACCGAGGTCGGAATCGACCAACTCTCATACAGCGCCGCCAGGCACAGGAACACGATCAGCAGCGACAGACCGAGCAGCATCGGCGCCTGACTACCGGACAAGCGTTCCTGCAACGACAACCCGGTCCATTCCTGACCCAACCCCGCCGGGCCTTGCGCCACCAGCCGTTCGATTTCCGCCATGGCTTCGCCAGTACTGTAACCGGGCGCCGGTTCACCGGAAATGCTGATGGCCGGGTAGCCGTTGTATCGGGTCAATTGCGCCGGGCCCTGGGTCCAGTTGGCCCGGACGAAGGCCGACAGCGGCACCATTTTTTCAGCGTTGTTGCGTACGTGAATCTTCAGCAGATCGGCGACCTGGCTGCGTTGATCGCCTTCGGCCTGGACCACCACTCGCTGCATTCGCCCCTGGTTGGGGAAGTCGTTGATGTAAGCCGAACCCACAGCGGTGGACAGTACGTTGCCGATGTCGGCAAAGGAGATGCCCAAGGCGTTGGCTTGCTTGCGGTCCACGATCAGCTGAACCTGTGGCGCTTCGGCCAGGGCGCTTTCGCGCACATTCATCAGGATCGGGCTTTTCTCGGCGGCGGCGAGCAATTCGCTGCGCGCTTTCATCAGCGTGGCATGGCCGAGGCCGCCACGGTCCTGCAAGCGGAACTCGAAACCGCTGGAGGTGCCGAGACCGTCAACAGGCGGCGGCAGCACCGAGAAAGCCATGGCATCCTTGATCTGGCTCAGCGCGATGTTGGCGCGATCGGCGATGGAACTCGCCGAGTCGTCGCTGCCCCGATCCGACCAGTCCTTGAGCGTGGTGAACGCCAGCGCAGCGTTCTGCCCGCTACCGGAAAAACTGAAGCCGAGAATCACTGTGCTGTCGCCGACGCCCGGTTCGGTGGCGTTGTGTGCTTCGATCTGCTCCACCACATTTATTGTGCGATTCTTGCTCGCGCCCGGTGGCAGTTGGATGTCGGTGATGGTGTAGCCCTGGTCTTCCACCGGCAGGAACGAGGAGGGCAGACGACTGAAACACAATCCCAGGCCGACCAGCAGCACGCCATAGATCAACAGGTAACGACCGGTGCGTTTCAACGCATAGGCGACCCAGCCCTGATAACGCTCGGTCAGTTGTTCGAAGCGCCGGTTGAACCAGCCAAAGAATCCGGCTTTTTCGTGATGCTCGCCTTTGGCAATCGGCTTCAACAGCGTCGCACACAACGCCGGGGTCAACGTCAGGGCGAGGAATGCCGAGAACAGGATCGACGTGGCCATCGACAGCGAGAACTGTTGGTAAATCACCCCGACCGAGCCCTGCATGAACGCCATCGGAATGAATACCGCCACCAGCACCAGGGTGATGCCGATGATCGCGCCGGTGATCTGCTTCATCGCCTTGCGCGTCGCTTCCTTGGGCGACAGGCCTTCGGTGGCCATGATTCGTTCGACGTTCTCCACCACCACAATCGCGTCGTCCACCAGGATGCCGATGGCCAGCACCATGCCGAACATGGTCAGCACGTTGATCGAGAAGCCCAGCGCGAGCATGGTCGCAAACGTGCCCATCAACGCCACCGGCACCACCAGCGTCGGGATCAGCGTGTAGCGGATGTTCTGCAGGAACAGGAACATCACCGCAAACACCAGCACCATCGCCTCGCCGAGGGTGTAAACCACTTTGGTGATCGAGACCTTGACGAAGGGTGAGGTGTCGTACGGGATCTTGTATTCGACACCGGCCGGGAAATAGCGCGCCAACTCGTCCATCTTTGCTCGCACCAGCGTTGCGGTGCTCAGGGCATTGGCGCCCGGCGACAGTTGCACACTGACGGCGGTAGACGGTTTGCCGTTCAGGCGTGTGGAGAACTGATATTCCTGGCTGCCGATCTCGACCCGCGCCACATCACGGATGCGCACGGTAGAACCGTCAGGATTGGCCTTGAGCACGATGTCGGCGAATTCTTCAGGCGTCGACAGCTGGCCTTTGACCAGAACGGTCGCGGTGATTTCCTGAGTGGTGCGGGTCGGCAAGTCGCCGATGCTGCCCGCGGAAACCTGAGCGTTCTGCGCGACGATAGCGGCGTTGACGTCAGCCGGGGTCAGGTTGAAGCCGATCAGCTTCTGCGGGTCGATCCAGATCCGCATCGCCCGTTCGGCGCCGTACAACTGGGCCTTGCCGACGCCGTCCAGACGCTTGATCTCGTTCATCACGTTGCGCGCCAGGTAATCGCTGAGCGCCACGTCATCGAGCTTGCCGTCGCTGGAGGTGAGGGTGATCAGCAACAGGAAACCGGCGGAGACTTTCTCCACCTGCAAACCTTGCTGGGTGACCGCCTGAGGCAGGCGCGACTCAACCGCTTTGAGGCGGTTTTGCACATCGACCTGGGCCATTTCCGGATTGGTGCCCGGCTGGAACGTCGCGGTGATGGTGGCGCTGCCGAGGCTGCTCTGGGATTCGAAGTACAGCAGATGGTCGGCGCCGTTGAGTTCTCCCTCGATCAAGCTGACCACGCTTTCGTCCACGGTCTGCGCCGAAGCGCCGGGGTAGGTGGCGTAGATTTCGACTTTCGGCGGCGCAACGTTCGGGTATTGCGCCACGGGTAACTGCCCAATGGCCAACGCACCGGCCAGCAGGATGAACAGGGCAACCACCCAGGCGAACACCGGACGGTCGATAAAGAACTGCGGCATAAAAAAGCGTCC
>Ga0182006_1001237_pt1 | contig 15831 bp, 14 predicted proteins | sample Sormic07211104_1_FD_123022 | JGI IMG/M metagenome (GOLD analysis project Ga0182006, IMG submission 123022) | Rhizosphere microbial communities from Sorghum bicolor, Mead, Nebraska, USA - 072115-104_1 MetaG | ecosystem: Host-associated > Plants > Roots > Rhizosphere | place: USA: Nebraska...
AGACCTGACCACATGAATCACGAATCTATAAAAACGCTCGGCCAGTTGAAGGCCACAAATTACCAGTCGCGCTCGGTCAAAGATGAACTTAGAAAGAACCTGATTACACAGCTGCAAAACAAAGAAGCAGGTTTTGAGGGTGTGCTAGGTTATGATGAAACCGTTATTCCAGAACTACAGACTGCTATATTATCCCGTCACAACATACTCCTGCTGGGTTTACGCGGACAGGCGAAAACACGTATCGCGCGTTTGATGGTAAACCTGCTGGATGAGTATATACCTTATGTAAGCGGCAGTGAGATCTATGATGATCCATTGAGCCCGATCTCTTTATATGCCCGTGATTTGATTGCGGAGAAAGGTGACGATACGCCGATTGAATGGCAACACCGCTCTGACCGCTATACGGAGAAGCTGGCAACGCCAGATGTTACCGTGGCCGATTTGATTGGTGACGTTGACCCAATTAAGGCTGCAACGTTAAAGCTGACGTATAACGATGAACGGGTAATACACTTTGGACTTATTCCGCGTGCACACCGCAGTATTTTCGTGATCAACGAATTACCGGATTTACAAGCGAGAATTCAGGTAGCGCTATTTAACATGCTACAGGAAAAAGACATCCAGATCAGGGGTTTTAAACTTCGTTTACCACTGGATGTGCAATTTGTGTTTACCGCGAACCCGGAAGATTATACCAACAGGGGTTCTATTGTGACCCCACTTAAGGATAGGATTGAAAGTCAGATTCTGACCCACTACCCGAAAAGCATTGCAATTTCCAGAAAAATTACTTTCCAGGAAGCGAAGTTAACGCCAGAGCAGCGCTTGATTGAAGTTGATGGCCTGTTGAAGGATCTGGTAGAACAGGTTGCTTTTGAGGCGCGTCGCAGTGAATTCATCGACCAGAAATCTGGTGTATCTGCAAGGTTGACCATTTCTGCTTACGAGAACCTGGTAAGTACCGCTGAACGTAGGATGCTGATCAGCCATGAGAAGAGTACTTTTGCCCGCATATCTGACTTCACAGGCATCATACCTGCAGTTACCGGTAAAATTGAGCTGGTTTATGAAGGTGAGCTGGAAGGGCCCGCAAACGTTGCGAATACTTTGATCGGAAAATCTATCCGTACCTTATTTACCCGTTACTTTCCAGATCCGGAGAAAGCCAAGAAGAGCAAAAAGGTTAACCCATACGCACCCATTTCGGAGTGGTTCTCTGAAGGCGGCAGCTGCGACCTTTCCGATTCTTTAACTACGCCCCAGTATAAGAGAGAATTGATGAAGGTTAATGGATTGCAGGACCTTGTAAAGACCTTGCACCCGAAACTCAGCGCGAATCAGACCCTGTTGATGATGGAGTTTGTGTTACATGGCTTAGCCGAGTATTCTCAGCTTAACAAAGACTTCCTTGCCAATGGATTTGGCTTCTCGGACATGTTTGACAGCCTGTTCAATGTAGATATGGATGATGACGAAGATTTAGATTTCAAATAAAATGGGGAGAATAGCTGTACTCATCCCACTATGTATACTTCTGATTGCATTTGACTTCTACTTTTACAAGGCGGTGCTTTCCGTTTTCAAGAAATGGAAGCCAAGTACCCGAAAGATCTTCGGCATTGCCTGGTGGACCTACAGTCTGCTGCTGATTGCAGGGGTATTTGCCGGAATCTTCCTGAACCTGTTTTTGACACTCCGGGCGATCATTCTGGTGGCATTCTTTTTAACCTGCGGAAGCAAGTTTGTGATGTTACCTTTTCTACTTGTTGATGATCTACGCAGGTTCGTGATTAAGATCTTTCGTCGCAAGAAAGCACCAGCTGTGCAGGAGCCTTTAGCAGGCGATGCAATTCCGCGCTCTGAGTTCCTGGTAAAAGCAGGACTGGTTGCTGCTGCAATACCATTGACCTCGCTGAGCTGGGGTATTGTTTCTGGTGCATACGACTACCAGGTGCGCCGCCGGAACCTGTACCTCCCGAACTTACCTAAAGCATTTGACGGCTTAACACTTGGTCAGATTACAGATGTGCACTCTGGAAGTTTCTACAATAAAAAGGCGGTAAATGGTGGCATTGACATGCTGCTTGCTGAAAAGCCGGACATGATCTTTTTCACTGGTGACCTGGTGAACGATATGGCTACTGAAATGCGCGATTACCAGGATATTTTCTCCAGACTGAAAGCGCCCTTGGGCGTATACTCTTGCCTGGGCAATCATGATTATGGCGACTACCATTTCGGTAAGGGCCCTTCAGCCGCAAAGGCTAAAAACCTTCAGGATGTGATTAAAACGCATGAACTGATGGGTTGGGACCTGCTGATGAATGAGCATCGCCGGATTAAAGTTGACGGTGAAGAGATTGGCGTCCTGGGAATTGAGAACTGGGGCATGGGTCGCTTTCCAAAGTATGGCCGTATGGACCTGGCGGTAAAGGATACCGACGACCTGCCGGTGAAGCTTTTGTTATCGCATGATCCTTCGCACTGGAGAAATCAGGTGCTGACGGAATACCCGCAGATTGACGCGATGTTTAGCGGACACACCCATGGGATGCAGTTCGGTGTACGCACCGAGAACATGCAGTGGAGTCCGGTTCAGTATATTTACAAAGAGTGGGCAGGATTATATCAGGAGAACAATCAGCAGCTCTACGTGAATGTAGGCTACGGATTTCTTGGTTATCCCGGCAGAGTTGGGATTCTGCCGGAGATCACCATCTTTACTTTAAAAAGGGCTTAGGCGCCGTTAAAACGGTAGCCTACGCCTCTTACAGTTAACAGGAGCTGCGGATTATCCGGGTTCAGCTCGATCTTCTTACGGAGCCTTACAATGTGCATATCCAGGGTGCGGGTATTGACGTCAGAATTGTAACCCCACACTTCCAGCATTAATGCATCGCGGTTGATGACCTTGTTTGGGTTCCTTAGGAAGTATAACAGAATCCTGTTCTCCAGGATGGTCAATTCGATCTTTTTACCCTGGCGGTACAGCGTGTGAATGTTTGGATGGTGCTCCATTTCGCCAAAGCGGTGGATTTCTGAGCGATCATTATTGATCAGGAACTTCACCTTGCTTTCCAGCATGGCAACAAGCACATCCATATTAAATGGCTTACTCACGTAATCGGAAACACCGAAGTTGTAAGCGTCAATCTTATCTACATCCTGCGCTTTGGCTGTCATCATGATAATCAGGCCTTCAAAGCCTTGCTGACGTACACTTTCACATACTTCAGAACCCTGCTTTCCAGGAAGCATCCAGTCTAACAATACAATATCCGGTTTTTCGGTCAGGATGGTTCTTTCGGCAGTTTCGCCATCACCAACCTCGAGTACGTCATAGCCTTCAGCTTTCAAGCGGTGAACGACTAAGAAACGCAGGTTTTCATCATCTTCAACTATTAGTATTTTAACCCCTTTAGACATGTTATTATTCGTTATATGGTAGTATAATTTTAAACTCTGTACCCTTGTTGACCTTGCTTTTGACGCTGATCTCGCCTTTCATAAGCGTGACAAGCTCCTTGCAGAAGGCCAAGCCCAGTCCTACGCTGCCATTTTGATTGTATTGGTTCTGGACGCGGTAAAACTTTTTAAAGATATTATTTATTTCCGGAGCAGGAATACCTATTCCCTTATCCGTAAAGCGGAACACAATTTTGCCCTTGATCTGCCTGGCACTTACATGCAGGTACTTCTGGTCTGGAGAAGAGTACTTATAAGCATTCTCCGCCAGATTGTCGAACAGACTTCCTAGTAACACCGGGTCGGTGGTAAAGTTCTTAAAACCACTCACTTCGTAAGTAAAATGGAAGTCTGGATGTTTTAATTGATGCGACTCGATGGTGCTCTCCACGAAGTCTACGATGTTTACCTTTTCCTGGTTAAGCTGAATGGCTTTGTTCTCGATCTGTGTGAAGGCCAGCAGTTTGTTCATCAAGCCGTTAAGCTTGTCGGCTTCTTCGTCAAGGATCCTTCCGTACATCTTCTGCTCCCTTTCGGTCAATGCCGCGGCACTTCTGATGTTGTTCCCTGCGATTTTGATGACGCTTACTGGCGTTTTAAACTCATGGGTAAGGTTGTTCACAAAATCATATTGCAGCTTGTACAGCTTTTGATTGATGTTCAGGTTCCGGTAAATTAAAAAGCCAACGAGCACCAATACGCCGTAGAAAACCATCAGTACGATGGCTATGGGCAGAAAGTACCGGAAGATGGCTTTATCTACAAACGACTGTGCAGAGATGAAATACAGCTTGTAGTCTGAAAACGGCCCTGGCAGCGTAATTTCTGTGGTTACAAACTGCGAGGAAGTATCCAGTGGATCGTAAGTGAGCGGTTCAATGCGAACGTTCTGGTAAAGCTTGGGATTCGCATTAATGATTTTAATCTTGCTGGGATCCAGGTAGAAGGTAAGCATATCCTGCTGGTACACCGGGGATGTGGAGAGCTTGCGCTGCATCATCTGCTTATAAACCTTCAGATCTTCGAACCTCGGGATGTTCAGGTAGGTGATTTTATTGGAACGCACCACGCTGAAATTACTGAAGAGCTCATCTGCTGTAGGTGCCCTTGCGGTATCCAGGTTTTCGATATAATTGATCAACTTAATGCCAACAGTATTGAACTCATCGCCACGCATCGCTGTGGAAGGATCGTTTTTGGCAAACAGCTTGATGGAATCCATGGGTACCAGGCTTCCAAACTGGTACACGTATTTGGGGCCCATGGTAAAGTGCCCGATGTTTAAACCATCACGCACGGGTATTGTGGAAACTTCAGTATCGTAAAAGACCACCCTGGAAACAAATGGGTACTGCAGCAATAAGGTATCTACAAATCTTGATGTGGTGGCCGAGTCGAGGTAGCCATTGTAATAGGAAACTTCAGGTAACTTGTTCTGGAAGAATTCGTTATAGGGCTTAATACTGGCTTCGAGCACATTTACCTTCTCGGATACGAACTCATTTTCGATGAACTTCTTACTGAAGTTGTACGCGAGGAACAAAGACAGCACAAAGAAAACAGAGATCAGAATAAGAAAAGTTATGATCAGTGAGAAGTTCTTACGATAGCCGCTATTCTTATCTGCAGTCATTTAGCGCTAAGCTATTTCTTTTTCAGGTTGATATCAAGGAATTGTTCTAAAGCAAGATACATTTGCTGCCTGCTTTGTTCATTGGCGAGCGGAGTGGATTCGTTACCTTTTTCTAAATAGGTGATGTTGACCTGGCGCTTCTTGAGCTCCTTTACGAATTGTACAACTTCCCCGGAATTGATGCGTGGGTCGTTGGTGCTTTGCGCCACAAACAGCGGTACATTGAACTTTTCGGAATGGAACACGGGTGAAACCTGTCGCATGTACTCCACATCTGTTACCGGATTGCCGACAACGGTATAGTACATCTGCAGGTTAGATTTAAGGTAAGGCGGTACGGACTTCAGATAACTGAACAGGTTGATGACGCCGGAATTTGAAGCGGCACAGGCGTACATGCCGGGGCTGGAGAAGATGCTGTTGAGTGCAATGTAGCCGCCGAGGCCAGTTCCATAGATGGCGACGCGCTTTGGATCTGCTATTTTCTGAGAAATGAGCCATTTTACGCCATCATTGATGTCGTTGTTGATCTTTCCCCCCCATTGCTTGTAACCAGCCGTCATAAAGGCTTTTCCGTAGCCGGAAGATCCACGGTAATTGATCTGGAACACGGCATAGCCTCTATTGGCAAGCAGTTGTACTTCGGGATTGTAACCCCAGGTGTTCCGGCTGCCCGGACCGTTATGTGGCAGTACCACAACCGGCAAGTCTTTGGCAGATTTATTTAGCGGTAAGGTCAAGTAGCCGTTAATCTTCAGGCCATCTCTGGAAGTGAAAGAGATTGGCTTCATTTCCGCAAGATCCTGTTCTTTCAGGGAGGAGTTAAAGTCACTAAGCTTTTTGATCTGGCCCTTGTTGGCAAAATACAAGTAGTACGAGCCTGGGTTTTTATCGGTAAAGGTTCTGACGATGAATAGATTTTCATCTTTATCGCGGTCAAATATGCGGTATTCAGTACCAGGTAATAATTTATCGAGTTTGCTGTAAAAAGCCTTTACGGTATCATCAAGGTAGAACTTCTCTTTTTTCCAGGTCTCACACACGACGAAGCCCATGCGCTTTTTACTTCTGGAGTATTGTGCATCCACAACATTGAGGGTATCATTTGCGAAGAGCACTTTGGTTTCTTTTCCCGTTTTACAGTCGAGTTCTACCAAAGCATTTTTATCGCGGTTCATGTTGGAGATGGCGTAGATCACATTTGGCGACGTCTCGGAAAAGGAAATTGGCTTGATGGTAGTGGTGAAGCTGTTGGTTTGAATGGCCGTGAAAGGCTGATCTTCGTTCTCTCGGTAAAGTAGCTTTTCATTTACGCCATCGCTGGATATGGCCAGACGTAGTTGTCCTTTGGCGTCGGTAATCCAGTCCGTAATGTTACCCGGGTTCTTAACCGCCATTTCCATCTTGCCGTTACGCACGTTCAGGCGGTAAACGTCAAATACGGTAGAATCCCGCTTGTTGGAGGATACCAGCAGGTATTTGTTATCGATCAGCTGATCTTTAATCACGCGGAGCCGGCTCTTCTCATTTTCATTTAACTGACGCTCATTGGCACCTGTTTTATCAATGATAAATACGGAGGATTGTCTGTTGATGTCCTGGCTTTCTTTGTAATAGATAAGTTCATTGTCACTCACCCAGGAGTAATAGCCGATGACGTGATCATCCAGTTGAGTGATCTGTCTGGATTTGCCACTTTCAATACTTTCAATAAAGAGTTCTTGTTTCTTATTGATCAGCTTCAGATACGACAGGTTTTTACCATCTGGCGAAATGGCGAATGCAACCCGCTCCTGCGACTTAAAGAAATCGTTAACAGGAATTAGTTTCCCGGACTGTTGCTTGCAGGCAAAGCTCAGGGAAAATAAAAAGCAGATCAATAACACACAGAATTTAGTCCTCATTAATAGATCAAAAGTACGGAACACCATAAACCATTGCTGCTATACACCAACATTGTTACCTGTTGAAGACTTGGCAGATTTCAAATTAAAGATATTTATGTCAACTTCATGGGCGTTTCCGGTAACAATTAAAATACCATGAGCTGGGATAATCTTCAGGATATAATTCTGCAAGCTTTTATCTGCACTTATAATTTTATCTTTGTGTATGCTATTATATAACATCACCATCATACTTGAAGAAACGGCTGCTAATGAGTGGCTGACCTGGATGCAAGGCGTACAGATCCCCTTGCTGATGGACACTGGGAAATTCGTCTCACACCGTCTGTTGAAGGTTGTTGATTCGCCAAATGAGGGCGTAACGTATTGCTTACAGTTCGTGCTTGAAAACAAGACAAACTATGAAAGCTACCAATTGGAACATGGAACTGCATTGCAGGATGAATTAAATACCAGGTTTAAAAACCGCCACGTGTCGTTTCAGACATTAATGGAATATGTGGATTAGTTCAATTTAATATTGAGGTAAATAAAAAAGGTGAGCCATTTAGGCTCACCTTTTTTATTGTTATGCTTGGATCCTTTTGTTACCAGATTGCTGCCCCAAGTTTTTACTGTTTGATCAGATCGTAAAGCTCATCCAATTTCGGTGAAAGCACAATCTCGATTCTACGGTTCCTACTTCTGCCATCTGCAGAGGCGTTCGACTCTAAGGGTTGGAACTCGCCTTTACCGGTTGCAGTCATTCTAACGCTTTCCACTTTTCCGGTTTCCGTTAAGAAACGCACCACAGAAGTAGATCTTAGTACACTCAAATCCCAGTTGTCTTTGATCTGACCCAGGTTGTTTACCTTCTGCGTGTCTGTATGACCTTCAACCGCGATGTTGATCTCTGGTTGTTCTTTGAGTACGGCAGCGAGTTGTGTTAACGCCTGACGGCCCTTTTCATCAATTATAATACTTCCTGATGGGAATAGTAATTTATCCGTTAGTGAAACATAAACCTTTCCGTTTTTAATCTCTACCGTTAAGCCGCTCTTGGTGAAGCCAAGTAAAGCTTTTTGTAATTTCTCTTTTAGCTGGTTGGTCGCTTCATCGCGTTTACGTAATACTTCTTCAACCTCCTTCAGGCGCTGTTCGCGCTTCTTAAGATCTGTAGACAGCTTGCTAATTTCAGTTGAACTGTTGCTGCGCAGTTTGCTGTACTTATCGTCCATATCTGCGTATCGCTCTCTAAGGTCGGCTAGTTTACCGTTTAGGTCGGCAGTGTCTTTACGCAGTTTAGATATCCGGTTTTCCAGACTTTCATTACTCAACTGTGCGCCGGAAAGTCCGGTGTTTAGTGAATCTTGTCTTGCAAGAAGTCTTTTATATTCTTTGATAGACATCATCTTGCATGCGCTGAATGCACTGCAAAATAAAAGAACGGCTAAAAGCGTACTGATTTTTCTCATTTGATGTGTTTAAGCCTGATCGGCTGGTTATTGAATGTTATTTCTGCTGTGCAGGCCATCGTTTGTACGCTCATAAAGGAGGTACTGCAACAATCTGGCATTAGTTTGCAACAGCGGTTCTCAAAAATAGCATAAATGGGTAAATATGCCTGAAAGCCTCATGTATTTTTTCGGTGATATCCACTTTGAAGAAGGCTTTATCTGCAATCGGGTATATTGCCGTAAGGCTTTTCAGTTTTAAGACATCAATTAAGGGATGATCTATTGGGTATCCTTTAGGTGCTTTCTTAAGCGTATCCGTTTCATCCAGTTTGAAGGTGGAGCTAAAGGATTGATCCGTGATGATGCTACGGAATTCATCTTGATTGTAGTCGATCTCTTCACGGATCTTCTTCAGGTCTTCCGCACCCGGCATCCAATAGCCGGCAGCAAAAAAGCAGTTGCCTGACGACAGATTGATGTAATAACCCGGTTCATTACCGTTCTTGCCGATAAGTGAAAAGTAGATTCCGAAGTTGTTCTTGTATGGACGTTTGTCCTTGCTGAAGCGGATGTCTCTATAGATCCGTAGCAAATGCTTCTTCGCTGGACTTCCCTTCGGAAATGCAGGATCAACAGTTTCTAATAAGGGGATTAGTTCAGTTATGAAGTTCAGGACATCAGCTTTTGCAGCTTCATAAAGGTCTTTATGCGCAGCAAACCAACTGCGGTCGTTGTTCTCGGAGAGCGCTGCAAGAAAGTTAAGCGTTTCCGGCCGGATCATATTGGATTGTTCGTACCTGGTTCTTTGTATTTACGGTACCAAAGGAATCCAACCCCACCCATAAGTAGGAATGGTGCTGCAAGCAGGCTCAGTACCCCTGCATTAATACCTTTGGTTTGGGTATTTCCATGCTCCACTCCCTGCTCCGCATTGATAGAGCACATGGCGCATTGGGCATTTCCAACAGATAGGTTTATTGTAGTCAAGCTGAAAACCAGGAGGATAAGCAGAAAAGCTTTTTTCATAACGATAGGCTTGATGGTAAATGTGAGTTGAACTGCCTGATAAGGGATATGCCCTTATCTGACAACAACAAATATACGTACTAAACGATTGTGGAAATTAAAAATTGTAATACGGTGAGATCATTAAATAAACCAATACACCTGAGACAGCTACATATAACCAAACGGGATAAGACCATCTAACGATTTTACGGTGCTTTTTGACCTGCATGTTCAGCCCGCGGTAGAAACTCACTAAAATCAAGGGTAGCACTACGATCGCAAGGAGTATATGGGTAAGCAGGATGAAGTAATAAAAGTACCGGATAGCGCCCACAGCGGCTGCTTCAGTCGCTGAAAGAATTCCGTCATGATCTACATCGCCGAACTTGGTGTCCTTCACATAAAGATGGAATAGAATGTAAAAGATGAGGAAGATCGCGGACAGCATGAAGGTGATGATGTTAGTCACCTTATGTGCCTGCACATTCTTACGACGAATGAAGATCAGGGATAAAACTAGTAGTACTGCACAAGTGGCGTTAATACCGCCAATTAGATGCGGTAAAATGTACAGAAAAGATGGAACGGTTGCAGGTGGCGGAATAAGCTTTAGTGCAACAACTACGATCAATACAACCGCAGTTACGATCCACACCAGTTTTAAGAATAATTTGTCTGTTAAATTCATTATAGATAGTAGCTTTTATCTGCCGTCATTCATGTTTCGGAGTTCCTCAGTGATGAGTACTCTGATCTCTTCGTCGAGTTTCGTTAAAGCAAGCTGACTGGTAGCTTCATAGTAACCTCGAATGCGGCGTTGGGTATCAAGTAATACAAACATGTTGCTGTAAATGAACTTTGGTTGTCCATTTTCCATAACCTTGTGTGCGTCTACAAAAAGTTGTTTATTGATCAGATCGAACACCTGGGTACTGTCACCTGTAAGCAAGTCCCACTTGCCAGCTTTAGCACCAATGGCTTGTGCATAATCTTTTAAGATAACCGGTTTATCATACGTTGGATCAATACTAATGCTTGCAAAGCGCAGGATATCATTGTCGCCGTAATTTGCCAGGTATGCTTTCACCGCCTTGTTGGTAAAATCCACTCCATAGGTGTTCCCCTTCGTGTGAAATAAGCTTAGCACGACAACCTTACCTTTTAAGTCATCCAGGGATACTGGATTACCTACCTGGTTCTGCAACTGATAATTCTGAACTTGATGGTAGATGGTATCAGGAATGGCGCGCCCACGAACGTTATGCGTGGTAGTGGCGATGGTCTTAGGTCCGAAGAAAGGAAGTGGCTTGTAGCGGTTCTTCCCCTTTTCCTGTAGTAAATAATACAAAAATCCTGGTACCGCTAATATGGTTACCAGGATTAAGATTTTTTTTATGGGAAATAATTTCATTATTGGAATGGCATATGCAATTGCAGGTAACCACCTTCAATTAACATGAGCACAATGAAATAGACAATAAATACGAATGTTACGGTGAGCGATAATTGGAGTCCTAGCTTTTCATACTTAAGGTGCATAAAGTAGGCAACAATATAAAAAGCTTTTAATATGGTTAACAAGATGTAAATAACGTTACCAACCATGTGGGACATATAGCCATGTGGCAATACCCAAAGGGCGATAATGAACTCGATTACGGTGATCAGAAGTAAGATCCCGAAAACCTGCCATATTTTTTTCTTGGTTAGACCCTCATGCTCGCCGTGAGCATGGCCATCAGTAGTATGTATGTGTTGTTCGGACATGATAATGTTTAAATTAGATTAGATAGAAAAATGTAAATACGAATACCCATACAAGGTCAACGAAGTGCCAGTACAAACCAACTTTTTCAACCATAAGGTAATGACCACGTCTTTCAAAAACACCAGCAATGGTCATACATAGAATGATAACATTCAACACCACACCAGTGAATACGTGGAAACCATGGAAGCCTGTAATGGTAAAGAATAAATTTGCGAACTGTTGTGTTGCTACAGCAGACACTTCAGTACTAAAAAACTGCCCAAGGTGCTCTGCAGGAGGAATCTCTCCCCAACCAAAACCTTCATGGAACAAGTGTGTCCATTCTATGGCCTGACAGCCCAGGAACATAAATCCACCGACTACGGTAGCGATCATCCAGCCGATAACCTCTTTTTTGGAATTTCTGTGACCTGCTTCAACTGCAAGTACCATGGTTACTGAACTCATGATCAAAATAAAAGTCATGATACCTACGAACACCAATGGTGCGCCGCTATCTGTTATGCCAGGAATAGACTGGAATACCAAATCAGGATCAGGCCAGGTAAATTTTGAGAAACGTTGAGCGCCATAGTAAACTAATAATGCGGAGAAAGTAAAGGCATCTGATAGTAAGAAAAACCACATCATTATTTTCCCGTACTCTACTGACCACGGTGAACGGCCACCGCTCCACGGAGTAGTTTTTACCTGATCTAATTGTGATAATGAATCCATTTTAAAGTTTGTAATAGTTTGTTAAAAAGTCTAACTGTTCAAAAGTAAAAAAACATACAGATATATCCATAATATATCTATAAAATGCCAGAATATGGAAGAAACCTCCATTCTGAACTGTAAACGTTCGGTTGCAATCTTGCCATAAGCACCTAAAAGTGTACTTAAGATCAATAACAAACCAGCCAGAATATGCAGCAAGTGAATTCCTGAAACGATATAGATCAGTGAAATTGCCGCGTTGTTATTCACTAAGAATGCACCACTCTGGTAAAGGCTCACCCAGGCTTCCACCTGTAAGTAACCGAAAATTACCCCAAGTAACAGTGTCGCCCAAAGGAATGTTTTCTGCTTTGCAAGCTCGCCGTTTCTAAAAGCACGGGCAGCAAGGAACAGACAAATGCTGCTAACCAGCAATACCGCTGTGCTGTACAAGAACATGTCTGGCAGAACCAAACCATGGCCCTTCGACTTCGAAGCAGCAAATACAATGTAATAACTCGTCCAACCAGCAAACATGATGGTGGAAGAGACAACAAACAGCCATATTATAAATTTCTTAGCTTTATAATTGGCGTTTGCTTCCTGATGATTAATTGATTGTACCATGTATTATTTTATTATAAAATCAAACATTAATGCCAGCTGTGCAACCGGCAAATAGATAAAAGAAGCGAACATAACCTTCCTTGCACTCTCCAGATCCTGCTTTAGAAATAACCGCAAAGCAGTATACATAAACCACAGACCTATAGCAACAGAAATGATGGTAACATAGATCCCACCGAAGCCGTAGAAAGTAGGCATTAGACTTACCGGAATCAGAATAATAGTGCTTAACAGAACCACAAAAGCACTGATTTTATCACGTTTAGTAGTAGGCAACAAACGGAAACCAGCTTTCTTGTAATCATCATCAAGTACCCAGGCAATCGCCCAAAAGTGCGGGAACTGCCATACAAATTGAATCAGGAACAGGATTCCTGCAACTTCATAATCAATCGGCAGGAAGTTGGTGGTGTGACCTAAAGCAGCTAAATAACCAATAAGTGGCGGCAATGCACCAGGTATAGCACCCACGAAAACCGCTATTGGCGACTTACGTTTCATCGGGGTATAGGCAAAAGCATAAAGGAGAATAGAAAACACAGACAATAAACCGGTCTCCAGATTCAGTTTACCAAGCAGCCAGGTACCAAACATACCCATCAGAAGCCCGGATACCAGGCCCTGCCCCGTCGTCATCCTGCCCGCAGGCATCGGACGATCTTTGGTTCTGGTCATCAGTTTATCGAGGTCTTTCTCAATAATCTCATTAAAGCAGTTTGCAGCTCCTGTAACGAAAAAACCACCTACAATCAGGATCAACCAGTTTCCCCAGGCAATACCATCAATTTCGCCCCTTGCAACTTGCATCTTCGAGCCCATAAGAAAGGTAACAGAAGCTGAAAAAACAACGAGGAAAGTCAGTCGGAGCTTAATTAGTTTTGAGAAATCTGCGAAGAATTGTTTCAATGTATATAATGTTATTGATTGTAAGTATTCGCCCGGTAAACAAGCAGATACAAATAGTATTGTAATGTAAATAACGCTGTTGAAAACAGGATATGCATCGCCTGAGCGAATGGCGGCAGCGCAAAGTTAGACAATAAAAAGCCAGTTACCATTTGAACAAGCAAAACAATTATAATTGAATTGCTAACTTTTATGGCCGTAGCTTTACCGCTAAACTTATCCGTAACGAACTTATAAACCAGAACACTTAACACCGCAACCAGGATACCCAGGTTCCGGTGGTTCTGGAACAGGTCGCCTACCCTGCTTACCCACTCATTTCTTTGCTCGTAATCCAGGCTCTTGGAGATAAAGTCAATCTGCTCACGAACTTCCGTACCAATCACAATCTGGTAAACGTTAACGGCGATGGCCACAAAGATCAGCACCTTCAGCCAGCCCACCTTTGCAATCACCACCACCGGTGCTTTAAGGCGCTGCTTAGCATAGTCATAAGTGTATACCAGAATCGCGAGTAGCACCAGGGCCAGCAACATGTGAACCGTCACTACCCAAGCCAAAAGATTAGTAGAAACCACGATAGAGCCCAGCCAGGCTTGAAAAACCACAACAACCAGATTAATGATGCTCAGCACGAATATGCGTGTAGCTGTTTTCCGATAGATAAATGCATAACCAGCAATTGCGAGCAGAAGAACACCCGTTACAGCCCCTGTAAGACGGTTAATGTATTCAGTCCAGGTCTTAGCCGCATTGAAAGATTCCGGTTGCACCAAGGTCTTGTCTTCACGAATCTTCTTAGCCAGTTCTACCTTACCCAGCTTCTCCAATGAACTTGCAAAACGCTCGTTCTTCTTAACGCGCTCTTCAATAAAATGATGCTCATAGCCCAGCGGAAGCTGGTCGATGGAGGTTGGCGGAATGTACTGGCCAAAGCATTTTGGCCAATCGGGACAGCCCATCCCGGAGCCGGTGCTTCGAACAATTCCTCCTGCAAGAATAAGCAGCAGTGTAAATAATATCGTGAAGCCATTTAGCCTGACAAATCTCTGTTCAGATTTTGAGATCATGCTCAAAGTGGGATTAAAAAATTGGGGTATCTATATGAGTATGTACTCATGCAGATACCCCAATAATATGTTTAAAGACTAGTTGTATTAGTCAACTTTTTCGCGCTCAGCTTTCTCTTGCTTAGCCATCCATTCTTCCTGGATGCGCTCTGCCTCTGTGTTTCCATCAAAGTCATGCGGCACGTTAGAGCTCATGGTTTGAGAGAAAGGAACTGTTTGTGGAATGAAATCCTCTTCAGCACCTGGCTTACTGTAATCGTATGGCCAACGGTAAACTGTTGGAATTTCTCCTGGCCAGTTACCATGTAAGTGCTCAACTGGCGTAGTCCATTCCAAAGTGTTCGCACCCCAAGGGTTCTGAGTCGTACGTTTTCCTTTGAAGATCGAATAGAAGAAGTTGAATAAGAAAGCAACTTGAGCCAATGCAGCTACAATTGCAGCCCAGGTAACCAATACGTTAACGGTAACCCATTTCTGCATAAATTCAAATTCTGTAAATGCGTAGTAACGACGTGGAACACCATCAAGTCCTAAGAAGTGTAGTGGGAAGAATACCAGGTACGCACAAGCAAATGTGATCCAGAAGTGAAGGAACGCCAATTTCGGGTTCATCATTCTACCAAACATTTTAGGGAACCAGTGATAAACACCTGCAAGCATACCGAAGATTGCTGCAGAACCCATCACAAGGTGGAAGTGGGCAACTACGAAGTAGGTATTGTGTAAGTTAATATCCAGTGCAGCATTTCCCAGGAAAATACCAGTTAAACCACCAGAGATAAAGAATGAAACCATACCAATAGCGAACAACATCGCTGGAGTGAAACGGATGTTACCTCTCCATAACGTCGCCAGGTAGTTAAAGGTCTTAATCGCAGAAGGAACCGCAATGATCAGGGTGGTAATCATAAACACACCACCAAGTAGCGGGTTCATACCAGTAACGAACATGTGGTGACCCCATACGATGAACGAAAGCACCATGATACCGATCAATGAGTAAACCATCGCATGGTAACCGAAGATTGGTTTTCTTGAGTTTACAGAGATAACCTCAGATGAGATACCCAATGCAGGCATAATTACGATGTATACCTCAGGGTGACCAAGGAACCAGAATAAGTGTTGCCAAAGGATTGGAGAACCACCTTCGTTAGGAAGTACTTGTGACCCGATAACGATATCTGAAAGGTAGAAACTTGTACCGAAACTTCTATCGAAGATTAAAAGCACAACACCAGCAACCAATACAGGGAAAGAAAGGATACCCAATACTGCTGTAAGGAATAAAGCCCAGATG
>Ga0182006_1001238_pt1 | contig 15825 bp, 10 predicted proteins | sample Sormic07211104_1_FD_123022 | JGI IMG/M metagenome (GOLD analysis project Ga0182006, IMG submission 123022) | Rhizosphere microbial communities from Sorghum bicolor, Mead, Nebraska, USA - 072115-104_1 MetaG | ecosystem: Host-associated > Plants > Roots > Rhizosphere | place: USA: Nebraska...
GATTATCTGCATGACAATCCGGTAGCAGCAGGTTTTGTTAACGAGGCCTGGCATTGGAAATATAGTAGTGCAATAGATTATTGTGGAGATAAAGGACTGATAGATTTAGATGAACTGTAATCGTGATGTGGAAGTGCACACGCGATACGCGTGCGCCAGCAAGGGGTAAATACTAACTAACATGAAAAAATATGTGATTTTTAGTTTGATCATTTGTATAATGTTTGCTTTTAATAATAAATTAATTGCTCAATATCACTTGAAATATCAGGATCTGAAAAATGTTCTTTTTAACATTCCAGTAGAAAAACTTGATGAAAATATATTTCTTTATGGTTTCCGGATAGATCCAGAGATTAAGGAGTATGCTGACTCAAACAAAAATTATGAGATAAGGTCTTATGATAGTAAAGATAGCTTAACGAATGAAAGCTTTAGAATTACTATTGTAAATAAAAAAATGCACAGTATCGAGCTTTTTTCGCATTCAAAATTCATGTACAAGTATTTTGAATCTTATTTAAAAGATAATTTAATAAATGATGGTAAAACTAGTGTCGCCAAGCATTTTGAAAAAGACTTTGTAGGTATTGAAGTTATGGTTCGATTATCCAAAACTCGTCAAAAAAGTGGCTTTTTGTATAAAATCCTTCTTGTGAAGGGAGTTAAAAAGAAAACAAAAAATATTGAAGAAATTTATATGGATTGATATTTCTAGCCATTCCCCCCTGCAAGTCCCCTCGCTAGCCCACACGTGCCGCGTGTGAAATATAAAATCTGCTTTATAATTAAAAATAATCGTAACCACTAATTATGATACAAATGACCAATTAAAACTAATTCTAAAAGAGATTAATTTACAAAAACATGGCGCAGGAATATCAAAACCTTATGGACACAAAGCTGGAGAATATTGGAACACAAACCCTGGAGAAGCAGTGGTACAGAAACCGTAGTTTATCTTATTTGATAACATTTTACTCTATCATTTTGCTGACATCATGTATTCCTAAAAATGACAATAAAACAATCACAAATTGTACTGTCGTGGACAAAGATCATAATGGAAGATTAATTTATTCACAGGTTGACGAGATGCCAGCATTTAAAAGTAAGCGTTATGTTAGTTTTATGAATTATCTACTAAGGAATGTAAAATTTTCTTTAGATACTCCCTTAGCATCTTATCGAATCGATGTCAAATTTGATGTGCTTGATAATGGAAAAATCGACAATTGCCACGTAAATTATAAGAAGATTAAAGATTATTCAGTTATAGATAAGGCTGTAGTAAAAGCTTTGATGGATATGCCCATTTGGATTCCCGGAATATGTAATAAAAAAAAAGTTATTGTCAGATATAGTTTTATTTCCACCATTAGATTTGAACAAGAAATGTAATATGTTAAACTCACTAGACATTGTGCTGGTGCGGGTTTTTAACTCGTACCAATATAAAAAAGCCATAGCTTTAAAATCTAGAAAGTCGCAATCCTAAACTTTCATAATTTTCGAGACACAAAAATCCAGTTGAGGCAGGCTTTGTAACCGAGGATTACCATCGGAAGTATAGTAGTGCAACAGATTTTTCTGGAGAAAGGGGTGTGTTAGAAATTGATATCATTTAAGCTAATTTGGATACGAGCTACAAGCTCGCACCAGCTTGATGAAAACAGACTATTCATAGTCCTTACTTTTGCTCAGCTTTTTTAATGTATCCAATTCATATATCGGTCGTTCCAGCTCGTAAGGAATTTCCCTTTTGCTAAACTGCTGGAAATATAACAAACAGGCATCCTTCCACACCTGTGCATCACGGCTTTGGATCTTGAGCTTCGACTGCACAGATTTGAACCGTTCATCATCAACCAAGCCCTTGGTACTGTCCCAAATGCGCTGGAAAGCACGAACACGTTGCAAACCCGAATCGTAACGATAACAAAGCGCTGTCCAAAGGTCATTTCCATTTTTAAGTTTATAAGTCCATGGCACATGGTGAAACCACAACAAGTATTCTTCCGGACAACTTTCCAGGCTGTTATATATAGATTGGAGTGGTTCATGGTACTGTTCAACAGCATTGCTACCGGTGCTACTTCTGTTAAAGCCCACTCCTAAAAGATCTGCATTGTGGTAGTATACCGAGGTCCAATCAGCCCTGATGGCTTTATTCGAGAACCATGGGGCAGGCCCGTAATGGTGGCCTTCGGCAAAAATGTGGTGCAATCCTAAAGGCATCATGTAATCCACAGCCGCTGCTCTGCTTTGCATCATCATCTCTTTTATCGGCTTTACCAAGGTTCGCTCCATCTTCTTTTCCGAAGGACTTAAAAAAGTTTGCCTAATCCATTCATCCGCAATATCTTCACTCTTAAGTTTATTGTCCCAGGCAAGTCTGCCAAAAGCATACCAATTGGCCTGTGCAAAAATATGTCCGGTCCAATTTCTCTCCAGGCCAATATTGGATACCCCTGCAATTGCACTGAAGGTGCGTTTATCCAATGTCCCATCTGTACAGGCCGCTACAGTGCTTCCCTTACCGTTTCGGTAGGTATCGCTTTGTAAACATTCTTCCCATAGGGTAGACAAAAAAACCAGGTGATTCGACCAGCCCAGATACTCCTGAGTGATCTGAAACTCTGGCATTACAGGGGTTTTAATCATGGCCCCGAATAATGGACTGAATGGTTCCCGCGGCTGAAAATCAAGTGGCCCGTTTTTAATCTGGATAATTACATTTTTCTTGAATTTACCATCAAATTTTAAAAACTCATTATAGGCCTGTTTGGTACGGTCCTCATTACTGGGTTGGTATACAAAGGCACGCCACATTACAATCCCTCCAAAAGGAAAAAGTGCATCGGCCATCATATTGGCGCCATCAACGTGTGTCCTTCCGAAATTTTGAGGGCCGGGCTGCCCTTCGCTATTGGCTTTTACAAGGAATCCTCCGAAATCAGGAATAAGTGAATAAATTTCTTTGGCCTTAGCTGCCCACCATTGCCTAACGGCAGGATCAAGGGGATCGGCGGTTTTAAGTTTTCCAATAGTAATGGGTGAGGAAAAGTTGACCGATAAATAGACCTTTAAGCCATATGGACGTAATACTGTGGCAATAGACTTAACCTTTTGAAGATAAGGGGTGGTAAGGATTTTTGCCGAAGCGTTTACGTTGTTGAGTACTGTGCCATTTATACCTACGGAAGCATTGGCTCTTGCATATTCTTTGTACAACGCGATATCTGCCCGACTAATTTGAAGCGAAGAATCGCCCTGCCTCCAAAATATCGAAGCACCGGCATACCCGCGTTCTACTGAACCATCCAGATTATCCCAATGGTTAAGGATTCTTCTTGAATAGGAGGGATTGGAAGCATAATTTTGATCAGACTTTCCTAAATACTGCCTTCTAAGGAGTTCGTAGCTTCCATAAAGCATACCCAAATCCGTTTTAGCGGCAATTTTATGGCTTTCCAAACGAAATCCGTCATTTGTAATGGAGCCATCTTTAACAAAATCAAATTTTAGTTCTGCACCATCTTTTCCCAGCCACCCGTTTTTAATTTCTTGTACAGCGATGGTTAATATGGGCGACTTTCTTGGTGATATAACCTTTACCCGAATGGACGAGGTATTGCGGAGCCAAAGTTGGTGTCCGTCTTCAGCCTTCAGAAAATGGATAGTAACTGTAATGATAATCAATAGTAGGGTAATCTTTTTCATCTAGTTGATTATTAGTTTTTTGGTTATAATATTACCGCTTGTTTTCAGCATCTCATCTGGCTGGCTTCCACCGATCGATAATGTGATCTCGCCTTTTAGTGGTCTTTTTGTTCCTTTATCATCAATATAAGTAAGTTCATAAGGTGATAACTTAAAATAAACAAGTTTGCTCTCACCAGGTGCTAAGCTAACTCTTTGATATCCCTTAAGGGCTTTTTTAGCTGATTTGATTTTTAAATTGTGGTGCATCACAAACAGCTGAGCAACCTCGTCGCTCTGCATTTTGCCGGTATTGGTAATTCTAACAGACAAACTTGTTCCTCTGCCTGATTTAAAGTTTGAAGGTAAGACAAAGTTGTGATAATTGAATGTAGAATAGCTTAACCCATACCCAAACCCAAAAAGTGGTTTGTCTTTGAAATATCTACAGGTTCGATTCTCCATATTATATTTGGTTTTCTTGACTTATGCAAGTTCCAAATAGTTTAACTTAGGGAGGTGTACGTTTAGATAAAAATCGGCGACAAATGTTTCGATTTAGTAGTTTGGGTACTTTAAATTTTATTAATCAAGGTAAAACAGCTTTGACCCCCGAAAATCTTATTGCTGCTTAAAAAGCCAAGCCGAAAACTATGCTAATGCTTAACTGGTATGAAACATTTTATATCCTTTCTTTTTTGGCTGTGGTGACCCATCATCAGACCTAATATTGTTGAACCAACAATAAATTCTTATAATCATAAAATTAAGCGCAACTCATGTCTGAACTAAAAGTTACCATCTTTACTTATAACACTAACAACATTCAAAATTTAGAGGTTTTTGAAAAGTTCGCTACTGTAATTTTTATTGCTTTGGAAAAAATAAATAACCGAAGTGGCTTCCCCTTCAACATTTGTTGTCGTTAACGGTTGTTGAGCTGGCTTTTGGTTACATCTGTTTAATTTACAATCGATTGCATAAAATGGCGCCATATTTTGAGGTCGAAGGACTTTTTTCGTTTAACAATCGCTTTTTGGTCAATTCCTTCCTTTGAACATTTATTACATATTTATGAACAATTGACACTTACCCTTTTCTTCTCATCGAATAACTTTACTGCTATCATGCTTGTCTGCTCTTGTTTGGCGCGACTCATTATCCGGTTTTTGGGATAACCAGTCGGCTCATAACTGAATGATGCATGAGCTTTAACCATTATAAACCAAATTTTTATGAGGAATGAATTTTTACAGTTTTTTGTAAAGCCTGGTGCAAGACTTTCCAAATGTCTGGCCAAACTATCACTGATTGCTTTTTTTGCGCTTTTTGTGGTTGCTGCATATGCACAAACCCAGGTAAAAGGGCGTGTTGTGGATGATCAGGGAAAACCCCTTCCAGGTGTAAGTATTCTGGTCAAAGGAACCTCAATCAGTACAACAACCCTGGGCACAGGAAACTTCAGTATTGCGGTTCCAACAAGCAATTCGGTACTGGTGTTTTCTTACATCGGATTTACGAGTCGCGAGGTTCCGGTCAGAAATCAAACCGAAATCAATGTGACATTGCTTCCGAGCGCTGCTGAACTTGAACAAGTTGTAGTGGTGGGGTACGGAACCCAGCGCAAAGAATCGGTAACGGGTTCTGTGGCAAACATATCGGGCGATAAAGTTCGTGAAATACCTGCACCCAATGTGGCACAGGCGATACAAGGTCGAATAGCAGGGGTAAACATTTCACAAACTTCTACCAAACCTGGTGCAACCATGCAGATTCTGATCCGCGGTCAGCGTTCACTTTCAGCCAGCAATGATCCGTTGGTGGTGCTTGATGGGATTCCATTTCCAGGTTCCATTGGCGATATTAATCCCAACGACATTAAAAGTTTAGACATTTTGAAAGATGCTTCCGCTACTGCAATTTATGGCTCGAGAGGAGCGAATGGAGTGATATTGATCACCACTAACCGTGGTCAGCAAGGAGCTCCCGCCAAAGTATCCTATAACTCATATACTGGTTTACAAACCCTTTTTGCCAAATATCCAATGATGGATGGACCAGAATTTGTTGCCCTGCGCAAGGCAGCTGGATTATTTACAACCAATGGCGTAGATGAAGCAAACGATGTAAACACCGATTGGCAAGATTTATTCTACAATAAATCGGCAGTTGTAACCAGTCATGATGTTGGTGTATCTGGTGGATCTACTACGGGCAGCTACAGTTTTGGGGGCGGCTATTATCAGAATCAAAGCCTGATCCCAACTCAACAGTATACCCGGTATTCAATGAAAGCATCTATGGATCAACAAATTGCCAGTTTCTTAAGGATTGGATTTACTACCAATAATAATTACAACTTAAGTGAAGGTAATCAACTTGGTGTTTACGGAATCCTTAGCAATTCGCCTATCGCAAATCCTTATAATGCAGATGGCAGCCTAAAAAGAACAATCAGAATGCCTCAGGATGAATCGTGGATTTATACCCGCGACCTTACTAAGAGTCTTAGTGATAAATGGCTTAATGAAACGCGTGGTTTTGCTACTTATAATTCATTTTATGGCGAGGTTAATATTCCATGGGTAAAAGGACTGAAATACCGTACAAATCTGGGCCTTGATTTTATCCAGAGCAATAATGGCAACTATACAGGTGTTGGAATTGGCAGTGCCACTGCTACTACAGTTTCTACTGCCGGGGTTAGCAATTCGCAAACCTACCATTGGACACTTGAGAATTTATTGACCTATGACAGAACCTTCTCCGAAAAGCACAACATCAATGTAGTGGCCTTATATTCTGCTGAACAGAATAAGTTCAATTCCTCATCCATGTCAGCACGTGATATTCCGTCTGATGCTTTTCAGTTTTACAATCTTGGCCAGGCCAATGGAGAGTTAACAATCGGTAACGGGAACTACAGCTTAAGTGGACTCATGTCTTACATGGGTAGAGTAATGTATGCTTATGATAACCGCTATTTAATCAGCGCAACCATCAGATCTGATGCATCATCACGCTTGGCGCCAGGGCATAAATGGAATACCTATCCAGCTGTTTCTGTGGGTTGGAACCTGATGAATGAGAATTTCATGAAAGGGATAACCGCTATCGATAGATTGAAGATTAGAGTGGGTTACGGGCAAACATCAAACCAAGCGGTAAATCCATATCAAACCCTTGGTTTGCTAAGTTCGCGCCCTTACAATTTTGGCGATAACAACTATGCCACCGGATATTATGTTTCTCAGTTACCTAGTCCGGGTTTAGGCTGGGAATATTCACAAACCTGGAACTATGGCCTCGATTTCTCCTTACTAAAAAGCAGACTGACAGGAACATTTGAATACTATGTAACCAACACCAAAGATATATTATTAGGCGTTGCACTACCTTCTACCGCAGGTGTGGGCAGTTATACTGCAAACATCGGACAAACACAGAATAAAGGGTGGGAACTGAGTGTTAACGGGAATATTTTTAACGATAAAGGAGGCTGGTCATGGGATGTAGGATTTAATCTTTATGCAAACCGAAACAAACTGGTTGCCCTTGCATCAGGTCAAACGAGAGACGAAGGAAATGCTTGGTTTGTGGGCCATAATATCAATGCCATTTATGATTTCGAAAAAGTAGGTTTATGGCAGGCCGGAGATCCATACCTGAATGTTTTAGAGCCAGGCGGCAACGTGGGGATGATTAAAGTAAAATACACGGGCGATTTTGATGCGACCGGCAAACCAACAAGGCCTATCGGAGCAGCAGATAGACAGATCATGGATGTGGATCCTAAATTATCAGGAGGATTTAATACAAGAGTAGCTTATAAAGGATTTGACCTCAATGTAGTAGGATTATTTAAGGATGGTGGAATTTTGCTGAGTACATTATATGGTTCTTCCGGATACCTGAATCTCTTATCTGGTAGAAGAAATAACGTTAAAGTTGATTATTGGACCCCTGAAAATACAGGAGCAAAGTATCCAAAACCCGGCGGTATTGCAAGTGGTGATAACCCTAAGTATGGAAGTACATTAGGTTATTTTGATGCTTCTTTCTTAAAAATCCGGACCATCTCTTTAGGATATGATTTTAATCGAAGTTTGTTAAAAGATTCGAGAGTGAAGCTTCGGATGTACTTAACCGTTCAGAATCCTTTTGTAATGTTCTCTCCATATCACCGCGAATCGGGCATGGATCCTGAAACAAATTCATACGGCGATGAAAACGCTGCGGTAGCATCGGTTTATCCGCGGAGAATCTTAACCATTGGTACCAATACCCCGTCTACGCGTAACTATGTAGCTGGTCTTAATTTAACATTTTAATATACCGATATGAAACGTATACATTTAAATATAACATTGAGTGTTTGGCTTGGGATGGTGGTTTTCTCAGGCTGTAAAAAAATTCTTGAAGAAGAACCCCGCAGTATCTTTACACCAGAATACTTTAAAACAGTAACAGGAGTAAATGGTGGTCTTACGGCGATGTACGGTCACCTCCGCAACATGTATGGGCAGGCCTATTATTATAATTCGCTAATTACCGGTACCGATGAGGCTACCTGGGGCAAAGATGCTGATGGCAATTTTAAGGATATGGATTGTTCAGGGGTTGGGTCAATACTTTCTACAAGTTATCCCAGTAGCGTATTATGGGGAGAAGCCTTTCCGAATATTAATACAGCAAGTGGCGTAATTGAGAATGCCAGTGCCGCAGGTATTGCCTCTTCATTGGTTGCCGAAGCCAGATTCTTCCGCGCCTTTGATTATTTTTTGTTGGTACAGACCTTTGGCGGGGTACCACTCGATTTGGGTGCCGGGCCACTTAAATTCAATACCAGCCCCGTAAGAACATCAGTTCGCAATACAGTTCCCGAGGTATACACAAAGGCCGTGTTTCCTGATTTGTTGACGGCTGTTGCCGATTTACCAGTTGCAGCCCGCGTTACAGGCGGGGTAACAAAAACTTTGGCACGACTGTATTTGGCAAAAGCCTACCTAACTTATGGATGGTGGTTGCAAAATCCCAACAATATCCCAACCTATCCTGCAGCAAACCGTACTGATCCTGATGGACATGACGCAAACTGGTATTTTCAACAAGCTTATGATGTTTCAACTGCAGCTATCGAAAGTCCTGGATCTTATGGTTTGGTAGATACCTATTATGATGTGAATTTAGGATCGAATGATCGTAATAAGGAAATGTTGCTATATGCTGATCATACCCAAACGAGCGAACGTTTTAATGGCGGTAGTTTAACCTTTGGCAGTGGTGGGGCGCCTGATAATTTTGCAGGCTGGATGATGACCTGGAATTACACCAATATCAGAAGCGGAGGAATCAGTTCGGTTCAGCGTGAAGCGGAGCAACATCTTGGCAGGCCGTGGAACAGGATGGCTCCACCCATTGAAGTGTTTAAAAATACTTTTGCCGATAAAACATTGGATTCACGTTATGATGGCACATTTACAACAGTATACCGTGGAAACTGGCCTAAAGGATATAATCCTCCAGAATCTGCCCCTGCCGCTTTGGTTAATGCCAACGGCTTGTCTATCGTTCCAGGAAATGCCGTTTTAACCTTTCTGGATGCTGATAATAGTGCCGTAAGTTATCCAAGCGGAGCCGGAACAAGTAATGTTGGCGCCGGCACATTGCCAGGAAGGGCAGATTATGTAATTTCCCCATCCGGAATAAGCAGAATCGTTTATCCGGGTCTTTGGAAACTGGGCCCTTACCGCACAGATAATGGTACTGGTTTAGGTCAGCCAAATGCAGGTAGTACCCGGCCTTATCCTATTGCAAAGTTTTCTGAACTTTACTTCGTAGCTGCCGAAGCTGCTGTAAAAGGTGCTACACCCAAAGCAGGTAAAAGTGCGCGCGAACTGATCAATGTGGTGAGGGCCCGTGCAGGAAAATGGCGTTGGGACAATAATGGTAATGTGGCAAAAGTAGCCGACAATAGTGCAGCCATGATTGCAGCAACCCCGGCAACGATTGATATCAATTATATTTTAGCAGAGCGGTCGCGTGAATATTATGCGGAAGGATACAGGAGATTCGACCTCATTAGAACGCAAAAATGGGCAGAGTTATCCACCACCTTCAGTATTTGTGGTACGGGATATGGCGACCATACACCAGTTACGGTTACCAGAACAATTACACCAAATCTTTATCTCCGTCCAATTCCACAAGGGCAGATAGATGGCATGCAAATGTCTGACGAGGCAAAGAAAGCATATCAAAATCCTGGCTACTAAATTTAAAACAGGCAGATTTTTCGAGAGAAATCTGCCTGTTTTCTTCAGAATTATCGTAATCGAACCGATTAATGTTAAGCGTTTTAAAAACTATATCATCAGCACTTTACATTGAGAAAGTATATTTTGAGGCTAAATAGCCCTAAAAGTGAAATTATAGAAGCAATTTTTCTCGCAAATTAATGTAGCATGAGGATGCCCACCGAACACTAAAGCTGAATAAAGGGTTGAGTTAAATGCTTGATTACTAGTTTTTTTGTGTAGAGTAAAAACGAGACAAACCGCATAAAAACTGATTTGTCTCGTGAGGTGCTCCCGACGAGATTCGAACTCATATCGATGGTACCGGAAACCATAATTCTATCCATTGAACTACGGGAGCATAAGGCTGCAAATATAGAAAAATCAAAATCATTTCATTAAAAAAACGAGGCTATTTTTAATCTGTAAGTTCATATAAAAATTAACTTCCTGCTGTTGAGATATCTTTTATGTTAAAAAATGATTAAATCATAAAGCTACAGACAGCTTAATTTTGTTTATTCTCCTTTATGTTTAATTTAAGAAACCTTTTTGTTTAATTTTAAAGGTACACCGTTGGCTTTTTAAGAAATAAAAATGCACCTTTGCGAACCATTAATAGAGGTTTAGGCATGTAATAAATTAGATTGTGTTTTATGGAAGAATTGGTTGTGGAAGAGATTCAGGAACTGCTTGAAAAAGAGAATGATAAGGCTTTAAAACAATATCTCGATCAACTGAATATTTCGGATGTTGAAGAACTGATTGATGAACTTCCACAATATGCAGCTAAATTTATCGAAACCTTATCCCTTAACAGGGCCGTAAACGTTTTTCGGATTCTTGATTTTCCTACACAAGAACGTATCATTAAAAAACTTTCGGGCAATAAACTCAATCAGATCATTAAAGATCTGCCACCCGATGACCGTACCGCACTTTTTAGCGAGTTAAAAGGCGATGTGGTAAAAAAGATGATTACACTTTTGCCACCCGAAGAACGTAAAGAATCGCTTGCACTTTTAGGTTACAAAGAGGACAGTATTGGCCGTTTAATGACGCCCGATTACATCGCTGTAAAGCCAGAGTGGTCTATCACAAGGGTTTTGGCACACATCAGGCGCTATGGAAAAAATTCCGAAACCATTGATGTAGTGTATGTGATCAATAAAGAAGGGGTACTGTTAGATGACATCAGGATCCGAGAGGTTTTACTGGCCGATCCGGAAGCAATTATTGGCGAACTTACCGATAAACGTTTTATTGCCCTAAAAGCTAACGATCCTCAGGAAGATGCAATCAATATCTTCAGGATGAACAACCGTGTGGCTTTACCCGTAGTGGATGAAAATAACATTCTTTTAGGTATTGTAACCGTTGATGATATTTTGTGGATTGCCAACGAAGAATACACCGAAGATATGCATAAAATTGGCGGTACTGAGGCTTTGGATGAACCTTATCTTGATATCCCAATCCTAAAACTGGTTAAAAAACGTGCAGGATGGTTAATCGTACTCTTTTTAGGCGAAATGTTAACCGCAACAGCCATGCAGCACTTCGAAATCGAACTCGAAAAAGCTGTGGTCCTTTCGCTTTTTATTCCATTAATTATGAGTAGCGGGGGTAACAGTGGTTCTCAGGCTTCAACATTAATTATCCAGGCCATGGCCTTAGGCGAGGTAACTATTGCCGAATGGTGGCGTGTAATGCGCCGCGAATTGGTTTCCGGAGCTTTGCTCGGCATCATTTTAGGCACAATCGGTTTTATCCGCATTGTAACCTGGCAAGAGTTACACCTCTATAATTATGGTCCGCATTGGTTTTTAATTGCGGCAACCATATTTTTTACCCTTGTTGGCATCGTATTATGGGGCAGTTTAATTGGTTCGATGATGCCAATTATTTTGAAAAAACTGAAACTCGATCCAGCAACTTCATCAGCGCCATTTGTAGCCACTATGGTTGATGTTACCGGAATTGTAATCTATTTCAGTGTTGCCGTATTAATTTTAAAAGGCGTTTTACTCTAAATCTAAATCATGCAAAAGAAAATTACCACACTTTTTACCGATATCGGTGGCGTTTTATTAACCAATGGCTGGGACAGGCATGCAAGGGGGGAGGCTTCAGTACTTTTTAACCTCGATTCTGTTGACCTCGAAGAACGTCATCACCTTACCTTCGATACTTATGAAGTGGGTAAATTAACCCTCGATGAATATTTAGAACGCATTGTTTTCTTCGAAGAACGGAGCTTTAGCTATGATGACTTTAAAGAATTTATGTTCAAAAAATCACTTCCTTACCCCGAAATGATTCAGTTGATCTGCGATTTAAAAAAGAAATACAACCTTAAAGTAGCCGTAATCAGTAACGAGGGTAGGGAGTTAAACCAATACCGCATCAATACATTTAAACTGAACGAATTTGTCGATTTTTTTGTCTCATCTAGTTTTGTGCATTTCCGTAAACCCGATGCCGATATTTTTAAGGTAGCAATAGATATCTCGCAGAGCGATGTAGAAACGAGTTTATATATCGACGATCGGATGCTTTTTGTACAGGTTGCTGAAGGTTTAGGCTTAAGAGGCATTCATCATACCGATTACGAAGATACCAAAGCACAGTTAGCTGCTTACGGCTTGGAGGTTTAATAAATGGATCGTCATCTCGACTGAAGAGCAGCGAAATGGAGAGATCTATCTTTTAGATTTCTTAACACCCTTGCCTGTAAGTTGTCAATGCTGTATAAAAAGAATATTTGCGAATTAAGAAAGTATATTTATCTTTACAACGTGAAAAATACAACAGAAAAATATTGTTTAAACTCGTGTTTTTGTTACTCAAAATGTAACGGGCTGACTTTATTTATCTGCTAAAAAATATAGAAAAGATTTAAAAGCCGCTTGTTACAAATGTAATAAGCGGCTTTTTTCGTTTTTAAAAGTTTGGTATGCACAATGGATGTGTGCTGGTCTGCAAAACCAGTGTAGTCAGTTCGATTCTGACACCAAACTCCTAATCTAATAATCCTTGTTTTTTGAAAAGCAATTGCAGTAGATATTTTAAAGCTTGCTCCCGCTTTTCATTACAAGTCCTCGCTACGCTGTGGGCTTTCCATTTCAATCGGGTTTAATTGGCAACTTAGCTGCTAATATTTTAGGCTGGGCGCAGTAATATAATTCCGTTTTTCTGTGCCTTCTCTAACATTCGTCATCCTGAATTTATTTCAGGATCTTTCATGGTTGATCAGTGTTAATCTGTATTATCTGTGGTTAATTAAGCGTTTCAATACGCTTCGACTCCGCTCAGCGTGACAACCGAGCGGGTATCCGTGCTTCTGTGTCTCCGTGGCAAAAAAGTTTTAAAACAAAAAAGCCACTCTTTCAAGTGGCTTTATGCTATTCAAAGTCCCCTTTAGGGGATTTGGGGATTATACATTAAATCTAAAGTGCATAATGTCGCCATCTTCCACTACATAGGTTTTTCCTTCTACACCCAATTTGCCCGCATCCTTACAGGCATTTTCAGAACCTAAGGTTACAAAATCGTTGTATTTGATTACTTCTGCACGGATAAATCCTTTTTCGAAATCAGTGTGGATTACGCCGGCAGCCTGAGGTGCTGTAAAACCTTTTGTAATTGTCCAAGCCCTAACTTCTTGTACACCAGCGGTAAAGTAAGTATAAAGGTTTAGTAATTTATAAGCTGCGCGGATTAATTTATTTACACCTGATTCAGTTAAGCCTAAATCAGCTAAAAATTCCTGACGCTCTTCGTAGCTATCCAGTTCGGCAATTTCCGATTCAATTTTAGCAGAAATCACTAAAACTTCCGCATTTTCATCAGCAACATTTGCTTTAACCAAATCAACATATTTATTGCCGTTAATTACCGATGCCTCATCAACATTACAAACATACATGACCGGTTTTTGTGTAAGCAGACCTAAATCTTCAATAAAATCGAAATCTTCCTGAGCCAATGGTGCCGTACGGATCGATTTACCACTTTCCAAATGAGATTTAACCACTGTTAAAATTTCGTAGGTACGTTTAGCATCTTTATCGCCACCCGTTTTAGCCATTTTTTCAACTTTTTGAATACGTTTATCAACGGTATCCAAATCTTTAAGCTGCAATTCAGTATCAATGATTTCACGATCACGGATCGGATCAACAGAACCATCCACATGAATTACATTTCCATCGTCAAAACAACGCAAAACATGAATAATTGCATTGGTGGCACGGATATTTCCTAAAAACTGGTTTCCCAAGCCTTCACCTTTTGATGCACCTTTTACCAAACCCGCAATGTCTACAATCTCGATTGTATTCGGTTGCACTTTGTTTGGTTTAACCAACTCGGCCAGTTTGGTTAATCGATCATCAGGTACTGTAATTACGCCAACATTGGGCTCAATAGTACAAAAGGGAAAGTTTGCAGCCTGCGCTTTTGCATTTGATAAACAGTTAAAAAGAGTCGATTTCCCAACATTTGGTAAACCAACTATACCACATTGTAATGCCATTATTTATTAGTCTTTATATCTTTAGTTTTGGCTATTGGTTCATTGTCTTTATGGTCAATAGCCTGGTGTTTCATTTTTGAACTTTAGTCATGTATTCTGGCCATTGGTTCATAGTTTTATGGTTAATAGCCAAGTGTTTCATTTTTTGAGTATCAGTTCGGGGCGTTTTGGCTATAATCTATCAAACCATCAACCATTTTACCTTTATCGCCTTCCGCCTTCCGCCTTCCGCCTTCCGCCTTCCGCCTTCCGCCTTCCGCCTTCCGCCTTAAATTCCGCGCAAAGATAAGCTTTTAAAACCTTTATTTAAACCCTTGCTCTTGTATCAAATCTATATTTTATCTAAGTTTAGCCCAAAATAGATAGAGATAAATGGAAGATTTTGAAAATGAAGTGCCTCAGGAAGTGAAACTAGTAGTAACCGAAGAAATGCGGAGCTACTTGTATGATATGAGTAAATGGGCAAGATTTTTATCGGTTGTGGGTTTTGTTATCTCGGCATTTTTAACCTTAGGTTCATTTGGGATAGGGGCTGCGGTAACGGCTAATCCAGGGATACTCAATCAGTTCGGGCCATTGGGCAGTATTGGCGCAACAGGCATCACCATATTTTACCTGCTGCTGGCTTTGTTCTTTTTTTATCCAAGTTTATTGTTGCTGCGTTTTTCGGCCAAAGGCAAACAAGGGGTTTTGTTCGGCGATCAGGAAAATTTAAATGATGCCATTGCCCATGTAAAATCGCTTTTTAAATTTTGGGGTGTAATTACCATCGTATTGATAGCCAGTTATTTTCTTTTGCTGTTGGCAGTGCTCGCAGGCGGAGGTGTAAAATAAATATTAGGCACACAAAAAAGCCTCCCGATATTTAAATCAGGAGGCTTTTTTATTGAAATTATAATTACTTAAAAAGTAAAATCGTCGCTTGCTTTAGTGCTATGTTCTCCATTTTCAGAATATTCATAACGTTTTTCAACCACATCTTGGTGAGTTTTGATATAATCAACAGTTTCATTTAGTCCTTCTGCAAATTTTTCGAAATCTTCTTTGTATAAAAAGATTTTATGTTTTACAAATACACCGTCTTCTAATCTTTTCTTACTCTCGGTAACTGTTAAATAATAATCACCCGATCTAGTAGCCTTCACGTCGAAGAAATAAGTTCTCTTACCTGCTCTTACTTTCTTTGAAAAAACTTCTTCTCTTTCCTTGTTGTCGAATTCTCCCATGGTTGGTATTGATGTTGGTTTTTGGTTTCGGTAAATATAAAGCAAATATTTAAAGTTCAAAATA
>Ga0182006_1001243_pt1 | contig 15794 bp, 19 predicted proteins | sample Sormic07211104_1_FD_123022 | JGI IMG/M metagenome (GOLD analysis project Ga0182006, IMG submission 123022) | Rhizosphere microbial communities from Sorghum bicolor, Mead, Nebraska, USA - 072115-104_1 MetaG | ecosystem: Host-associated > Plants > Roots > Rhizosphere | place: USA: Nebraska...
CCGAGGCTCCAGGCGACGGGGTGATCGTCGGTGCCGCCTTGCCCGGATCACCCTTATCGCCCTTGGGCCCCGGCGGCCCTGGGATAGGGACGGGGACGGCGGCCCGGTCGGGCAGGTTCTTGACGGCCTTGGTCGGATCCGGTGCGACCGGGGTGCCGCCCTTCGCCGTGACCTGCTGGCGGAGGGCGCGCACGTCCCCGGCGAGGGTGGACACGGCGTCGCCGCGTAGGTCCGCCTCCTCGGCGAGGAGGTCGGCGCGGTGGGACTCACGGTTGATCTGGATGAACGCCAGACTCACCGCACTGCCCAGGATGAGCAGTGCGGCGACGATCCACAGCAGATGCCGGGCCCGGTACAGGGCGCTCTCCGTGCGCGTCACGGCGTGCCCCCCAACTGCTGCACGAGGAGTCGTAGCCGTGCCGACTCGGCCCGCTCGGTGGCGAGTTCGAGCTTGAGGGTGTCCACCTCGGTCTTGAGGTCCCGGCGTTCCTCTTGGAGCTGGTCCGTGAGGCTGTTGAATCCCGTCACCGCAGTGCCCTCCCGGGCTGCCTTGTTGGCGCCTCGACTGCCGTACATGGCCGCCGCCGCGGCCGCCAGCCCCGCGATCAGAGCAGAGAGGGCTGTGACCATGGCGGCGTCCATCCCACCTCCAAGGCGCGCCGAGAGGGCAGGGTCAGGACCCCGACGGGGTACGCGGCGTGTGGCTGGCCTGCCAGCCGGACAGGAACGTCACCGCGGCTGGAACCAGCGCGATGACGATGGGCTGCAGCCATGCGGGCAGCGGCTGCAGCAGGCTGTCGTCCGCGACGACACCGTTGAGGACGGCGATGACGAGGGACACGACGAACGTGGCGCTGGTCGCCGCCTTCACCTTCGCCTCGACGGGCGCACTGGCCATGGGAGTTCTCCGATCTCGGGGTAGGTCAGACGTTGGGGACGTGGAGCTTGGCCCACGAGGTCGGTCCGGGGATGCCGTTGGCGTCGTCTCCGGAGTAGCCGAGGTGGCGCTGCCACGCGGCGTAGGAGCGTTCGTCGCCGTCTCCCCAGACGTCCGCGTTGGCGCTGGACTGGTAGCGGTTGCAGCCCACGGCGACCAGCCGCTTGTGCATCGCCGCGATGATCGGGGAGCGGCGGCCGGACTTGAAGAACGTGGCGCCCGGGAACGGCTCGTAGGCCGGCGTGCTCGGCTTCGCCGAGGTGGTGCCGACGAACGCCGGCCAACTACCAGGGTCCTGGTGGGAGTTCTCGGGGACCTGGCTGTGCCCGTACCAGCCGCCCTGCTTCTCCCATACGGACTCGCTGCGGTGCGAGGAGAAATCCGTGGGCTTCCCCATGGGCCAGGCGTTCGGCACGCCCCAGGAGTGCACCCAGGCCTGCAGCTCGGGCCAGCCCTTGCACGGGGTGTCGGTGAGCTTCGCGTACACCGTCGACCCGACGCGGCAGTACGGGAAGAACAACGCCTCGACCTGCAGGACGACCGAGCCGGCCCGGTTGGTGCGGGTCCCGCCAGATACGTCGACGAGGCTCTTGGAGCGAGAGTTGGCGGGCACGAACTGGGTGAACCTGCCGGTGAACGGGTCCCACAGGATGTGCGGGGCCACGCCGGCGCCGCCGCCCGCGAAGTAGCTGCGCAGGTTGGTGTACGGGACCAGGTCGACCGGCTTGGCCGCGGTCGCATTCCTGTCCCACGTGATGTGGGCGATTGCCTTGGCGGGGCCGCCGTCCGTCGGGGCGTGGTCGCCGACGTCCAGCTTGGTCGCGCCCGGCATCCAGAGGTCAGGCATGGTGCTCCAGATATGAAGAAAGCCCCGGCCGGGCGGCTCGGGGCGTGGATGGGACGGCGGTCACGCGGTGGGTGTCATCGACTCCGAGTAGGAGTACGTCCGCGTCGCCGACATCAGCCGGAAGGCGCCGCCCGTGGTGACCGTGTCGATGAACTTCTGGACGATGCCGGGCACTTCGGGGGCGTCCGGGTTGTCGGTGGTCGCAGACACGGTGAACGTGACGGGGTAATCCCCGGCCATGTCGACGCTGTTGACGGTGACCTTCCACTGGCTTGCGGTCGGTCCTTCGGGGGTGCCCAGAGGCATGACTGTTCAGCTCCCTATCAGTCGACGATGAACCCGACATGCAGGCGCAGGTTGCTGCCGGAGGTGATGGTGTCGCTGGCCGTGCGCAGCGTGCAGATGCCGTCGGTGCCGATGACCCAGCCGCCCTCTGCGGCGCCGTTGTCCCACGTGCTGTTGATCGTTCCGCTGGTGGGGCGCCACCCTGCCGGGACGGTGGCGATCTGGGTGTCGGTGATGTTGCCGGTGGTGGCGGTGATGGCGGCGCCCGTGCGGTTGAGGTACAGGTCCAGCACGATCATGTTGCCGACCCGGTAGCCGGAGAACGAGTTCACCGAGAACCCGGTCGCGGCCGTCAGGCCGGCTGTGGTCGTGGTGGGTGTGTCGTTGTTGAGCCGGTCGGCGGTGATCTGCATTCCAGCGAGCCATGCGGTCATCGTCGGCCTCCTACATCGCCACGTAGACGGGATTGGCGAGGCTGATGGCCTGGCCGACAGCGTGGGACTTGACCACGCCGTTGATGCTGCGGGTCACGGTGAACGTCTGCGGGTTGATGACGTTGAAGTCGTCGAACGACGCGGTCACCGGCAGCGTGTTCGTGTTGGCGCTGCTCAGGATGGAGCGCACCCCCACCGACCCGGCAGTCGTCAGACTGCTGTCCGTGACGGTCGCCTGCCACGCCACCGGTTCAGTCCCGGACACCGGCCAGGCCTTGGCGCGCAGCGTTGTCCCGGTCACCTGAAGGCGGATCTTGAAGAAGGTGCCTGCGGCGTGCGTGCCGGGCACGGTCACGGTCGTCAGGTCCGTCTGCGCGCCGGCCACCCGCTTCTGGATGACCAGCGTGAGCGTCTGGTCGGTGTTGAAGGCGATCCGCCCGTAGTAGAGGTTGTTGGTGTCCGTGTACCGGGCGACGGCGCCCACGTAGTGCGGGCCGCCGGTCGCCAGGACGGACGTTGCCGCGCTCACCACCACGTCCACGTCTGCCGACGGGGCCGCAATGACGCTGTAGCGGCTCACGTTGATCGAGGTCTGGGTGTGTGTGCCGACGCTGCCGGTGACGTCGAAGTCGGTGCCGGCGCCGCCGGTGTTCGTCCACGCTCCGCCCACGGTGGCCGACCCCCACGAGTCGGTCAGCGTGCGGGTGAAGGTGTCCTGGACCGCGCTGGTGCACGCGGTCACCCGCATCACCTCCCCGCCGGTGCGGACGTCGAAGGGGAACTCGGTGGGGTAGGTGCCCGAGTCGATCCAGCGGGCTAGGCCCGTAGTGAAGACGTCCACCCCGGTCTCGGTGCTGTCGAGGGCCTCGGCGAGCTGGCAGCCGTCCGTGTCGGCGCGGCCGTAGGTGGTGGAGTTGGTGACGCCCGCGTCCCACGGCTGGCCGGGCACGCAGTTGAACGTGATGGTCCAGGCGTCCGGTCCGGCGGTCTCGGTGTAGCCGGCCACCAGGACATCGACGGCGTCCGGGCCGTGGTCGGCGGGCAGGTTCGTGAGCCGGATCTTGTCGCCGACGTCGAGGCGCAGGATGTCGTCGATGAGGGCGTAGACGCGGCTGTTGGCCAGGTTGAGGGTGATGCGGGTGTAGCGCACTCCGGCGTAGGTGCCGAGGTGCAGCCGCATCCCGGCGACCTGCCAGGCCTGGGCGTCCGTGTACAGGCTGTACGTGTACGACCGGTCGTAGCGGCCCACGCCGCCGTTCTCCGGGTCCTGGACGTTCAGGTCGCCGGTCTCCTGCACCACTCGGGCGGGCACGGAGCCGAACTCGCGCTGCACCGTGACGTCATTCTCGGTGAGCTTGTCGTCGTCGACCGGCTTGAACGGCGGTGCGAGCAGTCCGGCGGAGTAGTCGAGGGTGAGCCCCGGGGGCTGGTTCCACAGCGTGGACTGCCCGCGGTGGATGACCTCGGCCCGGTCCCGGGCGTCCAGCAGGTAGCCGAAGTTGGTGTCGGAGGCCTCGTTCATGAGCTCCAGCAGCTTCTTCGAACCCTGGATGCCCATGGGCCGCTGAAAGGTCGACTCCCCTGCCACGGTGGCCGTGTAGCCGGATTCGGAGGCCACGCGCACGATCCGGTCGCCGGCCTTCTCGCCCTGGAAGCCGGTGAGGGCGGCATACATGTTCGCGGCCGAGGGACCGGTGCCGTCCCAGTAGGTGATGAACCCCATCTGCTGGTCTGCCCCGTTGAGGCCACCACCGGACACCAGGGACCAGGACGCCGAGATGTCGCGCACCGCTTTGACGACTAGGCCCGACAGAGTGCCCGATCCGCGCGAGACGCCATCGACGTAGACGGCCCAGGTGGTGTCGGTCGCCCCCGGATCCACGGTGAGGCGCAGGTGGTGGGGGTGGCCGTCGTCGAGGATGCCCGCAGACGAGATCGAGGTGAGCAGGATGGAGCCGGACGACGTCTCGCCGAGCAGGCCCCGGTAGACGCTGATGGAGTTGGCGTTCTGGTCCACCAGCATCTGGAAACGGACGCGCTTGTCGGCGTCCGTGTACGCGCCCAGGTCGTTGATCTCGAACAGGGGCGCGGAGACCTGCCCGCCGCCGGACATAAAGAAGTCCACCGACCAGGCCGAGGCCGCCGAAGCGCTGTTGGGCACCTTGCCCTTGATGATGCCGCTGGTCTCCGCCTTGAAGTTAACGACCTGCTCTATCCAGTCGGCGAGCCTGCCCGCCTGCCACTCCGGGGTCGCGGTTCCCTGGGTGAGCTGGTACACCATGTCGGCGCCACCGAGCAGGCTGGCGCCGCCCTGGACGTTCGTCTGCTTGCCGTCGGTCAACGGCCAGCACTCGATCGGATCGTGGGCCTTGATGTAGCGCAGCAGCGCGGAATCGGTGGGCTTGTTGCCCGCATCCATGCGCCGGGTGACGCCGGCCGGGGTGATGCTGACGTAGTTGTCGTTGCCCGACAGGTCCCGAGTGGGCGGCCAGGCGGGCACCTCACCGGACATGCGGATGTGCTTGTTGGTGAGGGCGGCGGTGCCCGCAACGGTCCACGTCTCGCCAGTGGCCCCGGTGAACGACGTGCCGCCGGCCGTGCCTGCGGACGTGGCCATGTTCACCACCGTGGTCCCGGCGATGCCGTTGAGCAGCTTGAGCGCGTACACCTTCCCGTTCAAAGGGTTGTCGGTGAGGTTCGCGCAGTCCCCGACCTCGAGGCCCGCGGTGCCGTCGAACACCGAGGTGGTCGCGGCGCCGATGATCGGGGCGCCGAGCAGGTGCCACTCGGTGTCATTGACGGTGCGGCCGGTGTAGAAACGCAGCTCGTATCCGCCGGCCCCGTTGTTGACGTCGAGGGTGACGCGCAGGGCGAGCCGCTGCCCGTTGTGGGCCTTGAGGCCCTCGGTGGAGAACTGCACGATCCGGGACGCGAGTGTGCCGTCCGGGGACCAGTAGAAACTCGGCTGTCCGTTGGAGCCCATGAGCAGGGCCCAGCTGCGGTTTTCCCCGGAGGTGCTGTACCGGGCGGCCACATGCTGGTGGAGCGTCCAGTCCTCCAGCGCGACCTCGACGCGCAGGTCCAGGTCCCCGGTGACCGCGAGGGCGGCGCTGTCGGGCGTGGTCAGCTTGGCGCCCGCGGCGCCGGGCATGGCCGCCCATGGCGAGCCGACCGTGTACCCGAGCCGCATCGGAGTGTTCCGCCCGATCAGCCCGTACAGCGGCGAGGTGGGGTTGCGCGGCCCGTACCGGTTGTCGCGGCTGTCCAGGTCGCACGAGCAGGTGGTGGGCTCGGCGCTGGACGACGACTCGGACGACAGGCCGCGGGTGATCGTCACAGCGGACGTGGTCACCCGCATGTCGTCGGTGATGGTGTTCCAGGCGCCGCTGTAGAACAGCTCACCCCACACGGGCGGTGGCAGGTTCGGCATGTCACCCCCCGGCGAACTTGACGACGTCGCCGCCCGCCATGGTGCGGACGGACTCCTGGAAGAACTCGCGGAAGGCCCGCGGCCCACGGAACTCCATGACCACGCGCACCTCGGCGGCCTGGCGGCCCATGGCGGTCGCGGCCCCCGTGTACGGGGCCAGGCCCGCCATGGCCTGCGGGTTGGGCCGGTAGGCGGCCGGGTCGATGAGCGTGGACATGGTCTTGTCGAGGACGCCGCGGTTGTCCTCGGCGCCCATCGCGATGCCCGGCGGGATCCAATGGCCCACCGAATCGGCCATGAGCCTGGACGGCGATCCGATGTCGAGTGCATCCATGATCGGGCCTGGGATGACGTCCCTGGCCCAGCCGAGCAGGGTGCTCTTCAGCCAGCTCCCCATGGCCTTGATGCCGTTCCACAGGCCACGGACGACGTCCAGGCCCTGGTTGTAGAGCAGATTGTTGAGGTTGCCGAGGGCGCCCGCGATGCGGCCGGGCAGGCCTATCACCCAGTTGATCAGGGACGTGGCCTTGTTGACGGCAGCGTTCTTCATCGACTGGAAGGCACTGGTGGTCAGATTCCACAGCATGGAGCCCAGCCCGGACAGCGCGTTCCAGATCTTCACCGGCAGCATGACCTGCCACATGACCAGCTCAGTCAGCTTCTTGATTGCCCAGTCCTTGGCTTCGCCGAACCAGCCGGCGAACTTGCCGGGCAGCGTGCCGAACCAGGAGAAGGCGTCGCCCAGCCACTTCACGGTGGCGCTGAACGCAGTCTTGATTGCCCCCCATACGGTCGACCAAATGGTCTGGAACCACGTGGTCTTGGTCGCGATGATCACGATGACGGCGATCAGGGCGATGATGGCGAGGACGATCCACGTCATCGGGTTGGCCAGCAGCGCCGCCGTACTGGCCCAGATCTCCGCGTTCCAGATGGTCTGCGCGGCGGACGCGATCGCTGTGTACGTGGCGTAGAGCTTCTGGGCGACCGAGACGGCGAGGACGGCGGCCGCGACCCCGCCCAGGATCCCGATGAGCGGCTCGAATGCCCCCTTGTTGTCCATGGCGAACGAGACGAATACGCCGCCCACTTCGGCGAGCTTGACCGTGGCCTGCCGCTTGAAGGTCTCCAGGGCGGCGGCCGGGCTGTCGCTGACGGTCTTGGACATCTTGTCCGCGGCGCCGCCGACCTTGCCGAGGGCCTGCACGGCCGTCGACGGGTCCAGCTTGTAGAGCGCCTGCCCGAGATCTTCGGCCTGCGTGCCGAACAGTGCGGTGGCGGCCTGGGCCTGCTTGACCGGGTCCTTGATGCCGCGCAGCCGGTCGAGGGTCTCATCCAGAGCCTGCGTGGCGCCCTTGCCGCCCTTGCCGATCGTCGCAGCCATGTCCTTCGCGTTCAGGCCGATCATCTTGAAGCCCTGCGCCGTGGTCGTCGACCCGTCGACGGCGCGGATGCTGAACTCCTTGATGCTGTCCGCGACCAGGTCGGCGTCCCGGGCGCCGCCCTTGAGGCCCTGCGAGAGCAGGCCCATGGCGGTCTGGCCATCCAGCCCGAACTTCTTCCACTGCACGCCGTACTCGTTCACGGTGTCCAGCAGGTCGTCGGCTTTATTGGCGCCGGTCTGAAAGCCCCGGGTGAGGATGTCGAACGCCTCGTTGGCGTTCTTCGCCAGGCCCGTCTTCAGCATCTGCCCGACCGCGGCCGTGGTCGGCCCGACCTCCTGGTCGAAGGTGCTCGCCAAGGCGAGGGCCTTGCTGGTGACGCCCTCCAGGCCGCCCTTGACCTTGGAGACGTCCCCGATGTTGTTGTAGACGCCCTTGATGGCCTCGTTGACCTGGTCGGTGGACTCGCCCCAGTCGTTGGCGTACACGTCGGCGGAGACCTTGGACAGCTTCGCCGCCTCGGCCGGGCCGATGCCGAGCTGAGCGGCCAGCTTCGCGTTGGCCGCCGACATGTCCATGGACGCGGCCACACCGACCCCGAGCGCGCTGGCCACGCCCGCAGAAACGCCGGTGGCGACCTCGCTGAACTTCTCCTTGACCTTGCCGAGGGTCTCCGAGACCTGCTCACGGGCGACCAGGTTGAACACGAGGGAGGTATCGCTCACCGGCCCGCCTCCCTTCTGGGTAGCGGGCGGTCAACGCCCCGACTTCATCTTCTCGTTGGCCTTCTGCTGCGCATCGACGAAGGCGTCCAGCCAGTCGAGCAGGACGTCTGTCTCCTCGACGGTGCACTCGTCCCAGTCACGGGGCCGCATGCCGAGCAGGTGGGCCGCGTCGCCGAGTCGCTTCAGCCTGCGATCGGCAGCTGGGCTTTTCCCTCTTCCTCCGGGTCCTCGTAGGCCGCCGCGATCTCCTGGTCGAACTTCTCCAGGACAGCGTCCAGCAGTTCAGGGGCCACCGTGTCGGCTGCCGCCTCCCGCATCAGCTGCAACTCGCCCTTGGAGTGCTCCAGGGTGAGCTCGTCCCACGCGAAGTCGACGTCGTCGAACTTCAGCGTGGGGTGCTCCCGCTTCAGGTACAGGTACAGGAGTGCGCGGCGGCACTTGGCGTTGCCCTTCTGCACGTCGATGGTGAAGTCGGAGAAGTTGCGGCTGGTGAACTTCTCGAGCATTTCCCGCTCGGCGCTCATGAGCTTCTTGGGCTGGTACTTCCAGCGCTTCGGCTCGTCGCTGCCCTCGGGCTGGTAGATCAGAAACATGGGTGTCCCCCCTCAGTGGGCCCGGTTCGCGATGCGCCGGGCCATGTCTTCCATGGCCGACTCGACGGCCTGCTTGTAGAGGGCCTCACGGCCCCGGAACGCGCGGTCGAACCACTCCAACTTGCCGCGCTGGTGGACCCAGACGTCCCTATTGCCGTAGACGGGGTGGCGCCAGCCGGACGGCCTGTTGGTGCGCTTCGGGGCGTTGGCGAAGCCTCGGATGTTCTTGGTCTTGAAGGCCTTCACGCGGGCCCCGGACCAGCGGCCGCCCAGCTTCACCTCGGGCCGGATCTTCCGGGCAATGCTCGTGCGCAGCGCCGGACTGGCGCCATGCAGGGAGACCATGCCCATGATGGAGCCCTTGGCCTGCTCGGCCCCGGGCTTGAGGGCCTCACGCATGTTGGCCGCCAGCTCCTTGCGCAGCTGCTTGCCGTCCTCCTCGGCGCGGATGGCCCGCACCAGGGCGGCCAGGCCATCGTGCGTCTCGACGCCGAGACTGAACGGCGGGCCGCCGCCGGCCATCAGGACGTCGCTCGGGTCACGGCCCCCGACGTGGGGAAGCCCATGCTGACGGTGGCCTCGTCGCCGACCGACCCCGTGATCGGATTCCAGCCCTTGATCAGGATGCTGCCCGTGTACTTCGGGTTGGAGACGCCCACCGCGGCCTGGTCGGCGCGCACCTCGAACGGTACGACGGTGCCCAGCAGGGGCCACATGATGGCGTCGAGCTGGGTGGCGGCGAAGTCCTGGAGGAACTCGCAGCCGAGCTCACCGGACTTCAGGCCGCCGATGACTTCCTTCCAGCCGAGGCTGGCGTAGTTGGTGATGTCCTTCTCCTCGACCTCGACGGTGAGCTCCGCCTTCTTGGTGAAGGTGTTCAGGACGTTGGAGTTGATGGACAGGTACTCGGCGAGCAGAACCATCTTCGGCACGGCTGGCCTCCCTTTCAGGCATGACGAGTAGCCCGAACCCTGGGGCGGGCCGGGCCGGATGAGGGGTGATCAGCCGATGCCGAGGGCAGCGGCGAACAGGAACGACGGCGTGGTGCCGGAGATCGTCCACGCGACGCGCCACCACGTATCCGTGATGGCTGTGCCGTCGGTGCGCAGGATCTGCCCGCCCACCGCGGTCGCCGCGGTGAACGTCAGGCGGGTGGTGGGGCTCGCGAACGTGTTGTCGACGCTCGACTCGACGCGTCCGGTGATGGTCGGTGTGGCGGTACCGGCGACGGACAGCACATGCAGGGACGCGTACAGCCGCTTGCCCGCGGCGACGGCCCCCAGGTTGAGGCCGGTACCCGTGCCGGTGGACGTGCGGGCCGTACCGGGCGGGTGGGCGAACTGGCCGCGCACCAGAGGCCACGCGGACTTGGCCGTGCCAGACCACGGGGCGACCTCGCCGACCTCGCCGAACAGCTTGTAGTCGGAGCGCATCGCCGACATGAAGTAGGCCAGGCTGCCCACGCTCGCGTCATTGTTCGCGCTGACCGACCAGGGGCCCACGCCGCCGAGCTGCGCCCAGGACGCGTCGTCGACCTTGGTGGCGTCGAACGCCTCCCACTGACCCTCGCCGGACAGCTCCGCCGAGGCGATACCGCCCACGAACTCCTTGTAGCCGCTGGAGCCGTAGTTCGTGGACTCCTTGGCGTCCACCTCGGAAGACAGCTCGATCTTGTTGGAGTTGCCGGTGAGGTCGACGCCGACAGCGAAGCACCGCACGTTGACCAGGACCGTCTTACTCATCGGCCCCCGCCTTCCTCTTGCGGCCGCGCGGCCGGGACTCTTCGGTGACTTCCTCGGCCACCCCGGACGCCACCAGGTGGGCGGCGACGGCGGTGGGCAGGTCGTCGACCTCGCTGCCCTCGGCGGGCCAGGGGCGGTCGTGGAGCACAGCGCCCTCGGGCATGCTCACCAGGATCCGGATCTTCATCAGGTGCTCCCACTTCCGATGACCTTGACGGCGAGCTCGGCACCCACATAGCTGGAGCCTTGATGCTCGTACCAGCGGTAGCCGCTCACGCGCTGCAGGTGGATGTCGTCGGCCAGGCCGCCCAGCGCCAGTTGGCCCGGGGCGCCGCGGGCCGCCGTGAACGCCGCCTTCAGCGAGGCCGAGCCCGCGCCGGACAACATCCCGTCGAGGATGCGCTGAGCGGAACGGTCGTCTGCGCGGCCCGCCAGGACGCGGCATGTGATGAGCAGTTCGTCGGTGCCGCGGCCCATGGTCTGGTCGTAGTTGACGTCGACCTCGCCGACGAAAAAACACGGGGCCACCACAGAGTCGGGCACGTAGCCGGTGCACGTCAGCTTGCCGATGCCATCCGGCAAGGTGACACCGGTACGGACGGCGTCCGCGATCGCGTCCTTGATGGGTGAGATCTGCACAGCCGCCCCTCTTATCCGAAGCCAGGCAGGACGAACGGCTCAATCAGGTTCCACACGTCCGGGTCCCGGCGAGACAGATTGCGCACGCCCCACTCGGCGGAGCCGATGATGCCCTCCGGGCTGTCCTTGCGCTTGTACAGGCGCGTGGCCTGGATCAGGCAGGCTTGCGCGACGTCATCCGGGACGGCCGGCCACCCGAACTTCGCGGTAACCCGGATACGGGTGAAGGCCGTACCCCAGATGGTGAGCGGCCGCAGCAGCCCGGTGATGGGGTAGCCGTCGGCCAGGGCGTTGTCGGGGCTCGTCTCGTAGGTGCCGGTGATGTCCGCGAACACCCCGCCGCCGGTCGATGCCGACTCGACCGTCATGCCGGTGGTGTCGCCGATGTCGTCGACTTTGAGCACGTCACCGTCTTCCTCACGGACGATCCGCTGGTGCAGCCGGTAGGTGCGCGCCGTCGGGGTGGCGTCCAGCCAGAAACGGCGCCCAGTGGACCGGTCGATGCCGCGGGACGCGGCCGTCAGGGCCTTGTCCAGCAGCGTGTCCCGGCTGGTGTCGGACGTCTCGATGCCCAGCTGCGCCTTGAGGTCGTCGCGGGTGGCGTACTCGTTGGCCATGTCAGGTGGTCTCCGTGCTCCGCGCCCTGCGGCCCTTGGGCGGCGTCGACCTGGACGCCGGCTTCGCGGATGCCTCGTCGTCTGCGGGCGGCTCGGCACCGCGCGCCCTCAGCTGTTCGTCGACCTGGGCGACGCGGTCCGTGAGGCCGCGCTGCACCAGGCCCTCACGCTCGCGCAGCAGCGCGGCGACCATCGTGTCTTCGGTCTGGGGTTCGTCCGCCATTGCTTCGCTCCTGGGGATCGCGGGTGGACCGCGAGGGCCCGCCGGAGTCGTGGCGGGCCCTCGCGGAATGGATCAGACGCCGGAGAAGGTCGGCGCGATGAGGCCCGTGCCTGCGATCTTGCGGGCCTGGGCGTAGCGGGCGTGGGTGTACGCGAAGTAGCCGTACACGACCATCAGGACGCCGAGGCTGGCCACAGCCGGCTGCTCCGCCCGGATGTACATCGGGGCGTTGGGGTCCTCCCACAGGTGGCACTCATTGCGGTCCACGAGGTAGATCTCGTCCTCAGTGCCCGCGCCGAGGGTCGTGCCGATGTTGTTGTCGACGATGACGGGAGTGCCGTTGGGCAGTGTCCCGCGCACGCCGCTTCCGTAGGTCGTGCCCAGGTTGGTGCCGGACATCTGAGCGGCGATGCCCGGCTGGCTGATCAGCGGCCAGGTCGAGCTCAGCGCGTTCTGCATCCAGTACCAGCGACGGGAGTGCATGACCGCGATGTTCTCGCCCGACGCCTGGTCGAGCAGCGCGGCCTCCACACCCGAGAGGCCTTCCAGAACCTTCGGGTACAGCTCCGGCACGGTCGGCGTGGCGTCGGTGTACGCGACGGCGGTGGCCACGTTGGTCAGGCCGTTGGTCGCCTGGTTGAGCAGCGTGGAGTCCAGCGTCGACGAGTAGCGGCGAAACAGGTCGTCCAGCACGACCGGTTCGACGCCGGCGCCGCGCTCGATGGCCTGCCGGGACAGCGTCTGCTGGCCCGCGTTGGTCTGCACGTTGATCGTCATCAGCGTGTCGTCGATGTTCGTCTCGGACACTGCGGTGTTCTCCGACGCCTGCAGCGCCGTCGACGTCGCCGTGGTGATGCGGGACAGGTTGACCGTCATGCCCTGCGCAGGCAGGTCGTGCCCACGGATGGCGTCCGCGAACGGGCGACGGGCGGCCGCAGCCGGGGCGTACAGGTCGGTGAGGTACTGCGGAACCACCAGGCCGGAGAACGCGCCCGTACCGGCTGCACGCTCGGCGACCTCAGGGCGCTCGACGCGCTCCTCAGCCATGTGCCGCTGGAGCCGATCCCGGGCCTCGTAGTCGCCGAGGAACGCCGCGGCGACGTCCCGCTCGAAGTTGCGGCCCCGCCGGTCCTGGTCGGGCCGGTACGTGCGCTCCTCGGCTCCGACACGGGCGACCCGGTCGTAGGCCGGGGCGCGGTTCGCGGCCGGAGTCGTGCGCGCCTGCAGCGCGGCGAGCTCATCCTCGCGGGCCTGCTCGGCCTCCAGGCCATCGAGGGCCTCCTGGCGGCGGGTGACCTCGGCGTCCGCAGCGTCGCGGCGGGCGACCTGCGCGGTGACAGCCTCCTCGGTCAGGTTCTCGTCGGAGCGGAGCGCCACGAGGGCGTCCTGCTCCTGCTGGCGGGTGGTGATCGCCGTTCCCAGCGCGGTACGCGCCTGGGCGATCAGTTCGGCGAGCGTCACGGCTCGTCCTCCTTGGTCGATGGATTCCAGACGCCCCGGTCCAGGTCAGACGGCCACCCGAGGCATGGCGCCGGGTGGGCTCGTGCGCGTAGAGCGCAGGGCAGTAACTCCCGCCGGACGGCGGGAAGATGAGAGGTCAGCGGGCGAGCGCGATTTCCAGCAGCGCGCGGGCCCGGCTGTTCGGCTGCGCGGTCGGCTGGCGCATGCTCGCCCCGGTGTACGGGTTGGCGCCGTAGCCGACGATCGCGACGTCGCCGCGGTGAATGTCGTACCGGTTGATCCGGTACTCGGTGTAGTCCGGGGACCACTGGCCCGACTCGATGCGGAACGCGAACGACATCTCGTCGACCAGGCCCGAGCGCAGCTTCGGCGCGATGTACGCCACGTCGTAGTCGTTCGGATCAAGGGCGGGCGCGCGCACGTCCAGGCCGCTGGAGCTCTCCGTCAGCAGCAGCGTCCCCGTGGTGGTGCGGGCCAGGCGGCGCAGCTGGTCGTGCCCCAGCACCAGGGGCACGTCGAGGTCGGCGCGGGCCAGCGAGTCGGTTCCCGCGCCCTCACTGACGATTTCCGTGTAGGGGCCGAACATGTCCCACATCTCGTAGGCCTGCTCATACACGGTCGCCTGGCCGACGAACTCCAGGGTTCCGCCGTCGCCGGCCTCGCGTACCTCGACGCCGGACAGGGCGGCGCGCACCGTGGCGCGGGATCCGGCCTGCTCGGCGCAGCGGCGCTGCGAGGGCCGGTCCACGCGCTGCCGGACGTTGTGGGCTCGTTCCGCCGCGGCCGCGGCGAGCGTGATGGTCATGACGGTGCTCCCGGTACGGCGGTCGTGGGTTGCGCGGGGACGGAGCGTGAGCCGAAGAGGCGGTCGAACTCGGCGAGCTGGTCCTCGGTGAACGGCGGCCGCTCCTCGAGCGCGCGCGCCTCGGACGGGGCGAGCGTCCTCGAATCGATCTGCGTCTTCAGGGTCTGAGCGCGGGCCGCCGGGTCCATCCGCAGGAGCGCGTCGGTGTTGAGCTTCACGTACCGCGGGTTGGAGACCAGCTTCCGGCTGAACGCGTCCTCGCGACGGCCCACGGCCGGCCCCAGGTTCATGATGAGGAACTGCAGGTTGCGCTGACTGATGTTGGCGTAGGTGACGCTGCTGCCCGACACCGCGGCGTCGATCAGGTCGCTGGGCACGCCGAAGAACCGGGCGATGTCACTCATGCCGAACTGGCGGGCCTCGATGAACTGCGCCTGCTGCGCCACGGCTTGGATCGGGCTGTACTCCCAGTCCGCGCCGTGCACGAACACGTCCCCGTTGGAGACAGCCGCCCGGAACGCCTCCTTGGCCTCCCGCGCGCTCTTCTTGTCGATCGTCTTGGATGTGTTCTTCAGCGTGCCCGACGGGATGATGCCGGCCCCGAACCAGTCCCGGGCGAACTGCTGCGCGTTCAGGGACTCCTCGATCGTCCACGCCGCATACGCCACCGGGGACAGGCCGAGCGGGAACCCGGCGACGGTGTATTGCTTCTCGTGCCACACGTCCCACGGGTCGTACTCGGTGCCGCAGATCTTGAACTTCTTGATCTGCGAGCCGTTGGCGCGGACAGTGACGTCGCCGAGGTTCACCAGGTCGACGCGCCCAGGCAGGCCGCGCCCGTCCGGCCCGATCACGCCCGTGCGTTCCGTGATCAGACCGAAGCAGTTCCCGCCCCGGTCAAGGTCGAACTCGGTGGAGTACATCCACTCCTTGATGCCGACCTCCTGCCCGCCCGGGTTGACCAGGACGGGCGGCTTGGGCACCTCCACCTGCAGGCCCTGCACCTTGCGGTACACGTCGATCGGCATCATCGACACCAGGTCCGCGCGCAGCCGCAGCGCCGCCCACACCGCCGAATGCCGCAGCGCCGTGTCGTTGGTGACGTGCACGCTCCTGCCGCCGAGACGGTCCTCACGGGCCAGGTTCAGCAGATCCTCAGCGGTCACGATGTTCGCGTCGCGAGTGAAGACGCGCCGCACCTTCGACCAGGCGCCCATGCTGCCTCCTCACGCGAACGAGTCGCTGATGTCGTAGTCCTCGAGGACGTGCGGGCCCCGGATGAGCAGCGCCCAGCGGGCGAACGTCACCGCGCACAGCGGGCTGATCTCGGTCAGCGAACTGGTGCGGTCCAGCGTCCAGGCGTCGCCGTTGCGGCGCGTCCGGGCACCGTTAACCGCGGCCGTGAGCGGCACCTGGTCGAGGTGGACGACAGTGCCCTGGTTCATGGCGTCAGCCATCTGTCCGCACGCCTCGGTGATGTCACCGGAGCGCATGACCGCGAGGTCGCCGCGCTCCGGGTGCTCCTTGTCCTTGGGCACATCGATACCGGCCGCGATGAGGTCGTCGATGAGCGAGCCGGCCGGTGCGCCCGCAGAGGCGACTGCCACGGCAACCGGATTCCACAGCTTGTGCAGCCGGACCATGGCGGGCACCACCCAGTCCGTACCGGCACGG
>Ga0182006_1001246_pt1 | contig 15773 bp, 9 predicted proteins | sample Sormic07211104_1_FD_123022 | JGI IMG/M metagenome (GOLD analysis project Ga0182006, IMG submission 123022) | Rhizosphere microbial communities from Sorghum bicolor, Mead, Nebraska, USA - 072115-104_1 MetaG | ecosystem: Host-associated > Plants > Roots > Rhizosphere | place: USA: Nebraska...
AGGCGCCGGTGTACATCCTGGGCGAATCGGGCGTGGGCAAGGAACTGGTGGCCCGCACCATCCACGGCCAGAGCGCACGTGCGGCCGGCCCGTTCGTGCCGGTCAACTGCGGCGCCATTCCATCGGAACTGATGGAAAGCGAATTCTTCGGGCACAAGAAGGGCAGCTTCAGCGGCGCCCACGCCGACAAGCCGGGCCTGTTCCAGGCCGCGCATGGCGGCACCCTGTTCCTGGACGAAGTGGCCGAACTGCCGCTGCAGATGCAGGTGAAGCTGCTGCGTGCGATCCAGGAAAAGTCGATCCGCCCGGTGGGCGCGGCCACCGAAGTGCCGGTGGATGTGCGCATTCTTTCTGCCACGCACAAGGACCTGGGCGACCTGGTGGAAGATGGGCGGTTCCGCCACGATCTGTATTACCGCATCAACGTGATCGAACTGCGCGTGCCGCCGCTGCGCGAGCGCCGTAGCGATCTGCCGCAGCTGGCGGCTTCGATCCTGGCCCGGTTGGCCCGTACGCATGGGCGGCCTACGCCGCTGCTGGCGCCGTCGGCGCTGGAAGCGATGGGCACGTATCACTTCCCGGGCAACGTGCGCGAACTGGAAAACATTCTGGAGCGCGCATTGGCGCTGGCCGAGGGTGACACCATCGGGGCGAGCGACCTTCGGTTGCCGCAGCAGGGTGTACCGCGGCATGGTGGGGCGCCGGTGGCGGCGCATGAGGAAGCGGTGGTGGATCTGCCGGCGGGTAACGGCGCGCTGCCTTCCTACATCGAGCAGATGGAACGCACCGCGATCCAGAAGGCGCTGGAAGAGAACCGCTGGAACAAGACGAGAACTGCCGCGCAGTTGGGCATTACGTTCCGCGCGTTGCGGTACAAGCTGAAAAAGCTGGGAATGGACTAAACCCGAATCGGGTTGAATTCAACGTTGCGGCAATGAAACCGTAGAGCCACGTCCTGCGTGGCTGCAATGCAGAACGACGCCGGGCACCCGAGCGGTCCACGCGTAACGTGTCGCCGGACACCGCGATGGACATGCGTGGCGTGTCACTACCGATTGCCTCCGCGCCCGCCATCTCGCTGGACACGTCCGGTATGTCGCAACAGGCACAAACCCGCGTAGCGACATGCCATGCATGTCCCACGTAACGCTGGATTCCCTGTCGCCAACACCCCAACAAAACCGCACCACCGTCGCACTACCGTCCCCACCCGGGCCGCTAGCGACAACCAGTTGGCAACGCCTATCAAACCCGGCAAAACCAACAGACAGAATCGATTGGCTACCGACCCCACCACGGCGCATGGTGGGGACGGAGCTTCAAATCTCCGAGTGGATGCAAAATTATGGACGTCCCATGTCGGGAGGGTGGCTAATACAAGACCCCTCAACCGGGGAAATACTCCACGCCGCATGCATCCACGCGGATTTGAACCTCCCGGCTCCCTTGCCCTACCGGCAAGGGAGATTTCCCTCGGAGGCTCCCTATGCGCTCGCCACGCAACACCCCCCTCTTCCCAGAACTGCTGCTGCCCACGGCCGACCGCCCGCGCCACTACACCGTGCGCGCACACACCTACGCCTGGATGGACACCTTCAACGGCGGCACAGTCCCATGCCTATCGATACACGGCCGATGGCTGGAGAGCGCCGGCTTCAAAGTCGGCGCAAGCGTAAGCATCGAAGCAAGCCACGGCCAACTGATCGTGACTCTCATCGAGTTCCCCGAAGAAGCGCGCCGAAGCACTTCCACCGCCTTCGAGAGACACGTCGCCAAACTGGGCCGAACCACCCCGGACAGCCGAATCATCGTCGAGCACCCAGGCTGGCTGGTGCGCGAACTCATCCTCGCCCCCATGGGCGCCTCCACCCTGGACTTCGCCCACGCCATCGGCGTATCGCAGGACTTCGCCGAATGCTTCCTCGCAGGCGACCAGGACGTGGATCTGGATCTGGCACAGCGCCTTGGGCCGTTCTGCCGAACCTCGCAAGGCTTGTGGCTTGAGCTTCAGCTAAAGCACCTATCTATAAGGTGACGGACTGCAGACGACACGACAGGTCTCTACACGCATGGGATTCAGTTCAGGCATCCCGAACAGATCAGGAAGGCGTAGCTGAAGGAAGTGCAGCAAGCGGCATCTTCGCCACCAGCCGAGCGACGAGCAACTACCATTGAATCCGCTGGCCGGCTTCGTCTTCCAGCAGCTCATCTCCTATGATCGACTTGGCGAATGCAGTGGCTAGCTTCTCGGCTTGTTGAGAATCCATGCCAGCAATTTCAACTTCCCTTCTCAAGAATGGCGATAACCGAACTCGGCATCGATACTCCGCTTCACCAGCAACGGATTCGGGCGTCGATACACATACTTCCGCTACTATTCGAGCATCGCCACGCCTGATGAACCCTTGAATTTGAATAAGCCATTCTTTGGACATTAGTTATTCCAGGTGTCAAGCGGTGGAATTGGTCGGCCAGAGAGGCAGGCCGCGTATCTTTCGGCTGCTTGTGCGTAGCAACGCGTCCCCGCCGATGGACCCCGCGCCCTTGCTACCCCCCGACAGGTCGGAATATCCACTTGGTAGTACAGCCGCTCACACGGATCTTCCTCATCGCCGCCACACTGAGGAGGCTTATCGAATGTGTCACACGCTGAAGTAGTATTCGGTATCAGAACTCCGGCAAGGATCGCCGCACCCGCTGGCGAGAAGCACGCACGCAACGCCCCAAGAGCCCCACCAAGTCCGCGACCGAAGTTGGGATCATTAGCAGGCGGTTGTGCAGGAGGCATGAAGCGTGTAGGGGGTGTGGGAACACGTTCTACAGGGGCTCGCTGAGCCTGCAGACCATCTCGATCTAAGTAGGCGATCGGATCTCCTCCAGCATATGCATAGCTAGACGCTCCAGCCACCAGGCCCATGGGATCACTCTGGGCGAATCGGCCTACATTGGGGTCGTAGTCTCTGAAGTAGTTGTAGCTCAGTCCGGATGAAGGCTCAGTTCGCTGACCCGGGAAGCGAAGATCAAGTACATGCGCAACGTCGTCCTGATCAGGGTCCTCAGCCACCCAGTCTTTGCCGAAGGCCTCGCTCAATAGACTCCATCTCCACACCGCCCTATCACGTTGCGGATCAATGACAGTCCGCGGCGAACCCAAGTGGTCGGGTTCGAGGTAGAAAACTCTGCCTGCCTGGATGAGCCCTATTGGCGTCGAATCCATCCAAACCAACTGCTGGATGGGTCTCCCACTAACGCCATAACTACCCAGCCACTCGCCGGCTTCTCCATGAACTTGCAGCTGCTTATCAGCATTTGTTTGCTTCAGGACGCGCTGTCCAGCCGCGTTGTGGCTATAGGTGGTCTGAGCGGAACTAGCACCGACTGCGCTGCGCAGGCGCCCTGCGAGGTCGTATACGTACTTCCATTCAGTACCGATCGCCAGCGTGTTGCCCATTGCGTCGTACGTACGAGAAATACCATCCACTGATGCCAGCCGATGGTTGTCCACAGGGTAGACGTATGCCTGATTACCGGCGGAGTTGCTGAAGGACAGGCGATTGCCGGTGGCATCGTAGCTGTATTGCTCAATGGCCACGCCCGTCTCCGCGTCCTTGAATGCGGAAAGGCGCCCCATCCCGTCGTAGTCCAGTGTTGCGCGCTGCCCCTGCGAGCCACCATCCGTCAAGGATGTGATATTCCCCACCGGGTCTACGCCAAAGGCAACGTTCAATCCATCACGGGCATCACTGATGGACTTCGGCAGATAGTTCAGATCGTAGCTGCGGTCCAAGCGGCGGCCATTCCCGAACGTCCAGGTCTTCTCCGGGCCGAAGGGCAACGTCTGCACACCGTGCAGCAGCACTTCGCGGGTACCGCCGGCCGGGGTGACGCCCACACTGCTGACCTGCCCCAACGCGTCGTAGCTGTAGTCGACCAGGCTGCCATCAGGGTAGGTCATCGACTGCATACGGCCTGCCGAATCGTAGGTATAGCGCAGCGTCAGTGCTTGGCCATCCACCACCTGGACGCGGCGAACCAGGTCACCCATGGCGCTGTAGCAGTAATCCGTACGCCCGCTTGGGTCGATCATGCTGGCAACGCGGCCAATACCTGCACGTTCGCCCTCCGCGCATTGAGCAGAGGGCTGGTCGTAGACGTAGTGGATATCCGCCGCAGGGTCGCTGAAGGTCACGGCCGTCGTGCGGCCCAGCGCGTCGTAGCTGTAGTTGGCAGTGACGCCGCGTGCGTCCGTACGGGTCAGCACATTGCCCGCACTGTCATACGTGAAGGTCGTGACGCCGGTATCCGGGCTGGTCTGGGTGACCACTTCCCCGAAACCATTCCGGGCATAGGTGGTCTTCAAACCCTTGGGATCGGTGACCTCGACCACGTTGCCGTCGGCGTCGTACTTGAAACGCGACTCCGCCCCAATGCCGCCTACGTCCTGCAGGGTTCGCTTGAGGCGGTTGAGTGAGTCGTACTCCTGTCGATCAACCCGACCCAATGCTGAGGTAACGGAGACCTGATTGCCCGCCGCGTCATAGTCGTAATCGGTGGGGTTGGCGTACGCGTCAGCCAAAGTCACCAACTGGCTCAAGCCGTTGTATACGCGCGATTCCGTGCGCGTTACCGCACCATCCTGGCCGCGATACGACTCGTGCACCCGGTTGCCGGCGGCATCGAGGGTGTAGTGGATGCTGTTGCCTGTGCCATCGCCCACCTTGATGAGGCGTTGGGCGGCATCGTATTCGTATGTAACGGCGCTTCCGTCGGGGGCAGTTGCGCGACTTACCTGGCCAGTTGGCAGGTACTCCATTGCCGTGACCCGGTCATCTGCAGAGGAGGCATCGTCCTGCCCCTTTACCGTAGTGGACGCAAACCAGCCACGCGGCGTGTAGCGGTACTCGGTGACGACTCCATTGGGGTCCATCACCAGATGCGGGCGTCCATCTGTGGTGTAGGCAAGCACCTCGGTGATATTTCCAAGCGGCCGGACGGTCTTCCACAGGTCGCCCTTGCGATAGATGCAGGCTGTGCCGCCAGAGGTACAGCCGGGGGCGTCTTCAGCGTAGTGGGTATAGCTGACCGTATCGGCTGGGCCGGGCGTCGGGCCATCCACCGAAAGCAGAAGTCCAACCAGCGGGCAGCCCTGCTGCGGGTTGATCTGGTCGCAGTAGCTGTACGTAGTGGTGCGCGTGGCTCCGTCCTGCGTAACCGTGGACTCTTGGATGACCTGCCCGCGGGCGTTGTACTGCGAGGTCTGGGTGCGCGAGCTGCTGACCCGCTTCACGACCTGGTTGGTGTCGCGGCGCTTCCAGACTTCGGTGACGTTCGCTTCGGGGCGGTTGCTGGCTTCTGTCGTGCGCTTAATGCGCACCTCGCCCAGCAGGGGGTCGGTGAGGTCCTGATAGGTGTAAAGATCAATGCGCCCGTTGCGGTGCGTGTGGGATTTCACGCGGCGGCGGAAGTCAGAGCCGATTCCCGTGGACGAGGCGTACTCCCACGACTCCGTGCCGGCCAGCGTGGTGCTGGAGGCAATCTTACGGTATGGGTCTGCGGCCGTGAACGTGACACGTTCGACGGCGCCGAGTGCGTTTGTATGTAGAGTGGCCCCATCAGATTGGTACTGGAAGCCCGACTTCTGCGCCGCACCAGCGTGTTCGGAGGAAATCGCCAAGCCATCTGCGTTGTAGGTATACGTGGCGTACCTGGTGCCCGTTTCGTCTTCAATACCGGTTAGGGCATAGCTGTAGTTGGGATGCTCGTAAAGGTAGTGACGCGCCGAACCGTCGCGGTAGGTGGCACTTACAAGCCTGTGCTGCTCGTCATAGCCATACGTGACCAGCGGGCCATCCTGATCTTGGATGTGAGCCAGGTCGGACTCACCAGGTCCGACTCCTCCTGCGTACTCGAATTGAATGCTTCGTCCGCTGGAGTGCACCACGCGCGCGATGCGATTTCGGTCGTCGAACGCGATGCTGACCGTATCGCCAGCAAAGCGATCGATGCGATATAGACGTCCTGAGCTGTTGAAACGGTATAGCCCATCTTCCAAGGATAGGATGCTGTCCGACCCATCCGTGCGAAGCTTTGCGCCCGACCCATCGATAGCCTCGCGCGACAGGAAGCTGACGACACTCCCTCCGGGGTATACCACGCCAGCCATGCTGGAAGCATCCCCGTACTTACGCACGTTGAGGTTGTGTGTCCAGTACCCCCCCATACCGCCTTCGGTCTGATAGGACGACGTCAAGGTGCGATAGATGTCGATCCAGCCCAGGGAGAGATCTTCTTCACGCTGCACCTTACTACCGGTTACAACACTGACCGGGTTACCGCGCATGTCACATTTGTCGCATGGCACACTGGTGCCAGATGTTGCAGCCACCGATTGCGCGACACACTCTTCGCCGTTAAAGCCCATATGCTCGGGGCATGCTACCGAACGCTCTTTCCACTGCTGGGACCGCCAGATGCGAGTGCACCGATTTGGATTCGTTGCCTCCAGTTTCAAGATGCGCGTGTAGGTCGCGGGTAATAAGAGTGCACTTCCGAACAGTTTCCAGTCCTCTTCGACCTCGATGGACTGGAAGCCACAGTCGGGGTAATTCTGCTGATGGTCCGCGAGTACCAGCGCCGTTGACTCCTCTTCCGAGTAGATCTTCGTAGAACTGGGCGTACCGGCGCCCCGGTACTGCCACGGACCTGCAACAGGCGCGCGCGGCCTGGCTTGATAGACATACGTCACGCGGTTGTCCGACGATGACATAGTCATGTACTGAACGACCTCAGCGAGCTTGTATTTTCCACCCAAGGCATGAATCGCCGCGAGCGCACTTGGCTCGCTTGGAAAAGTTTGGTTCGCGTACCCGGTTGCGGTCCATGCCTGCGGAGCCTGTGCCCGAGCCGTGACAGTCATGCTCGCGGCTGCCAGGAAAATCAGCACCACGCTGATCTGGGCGGACTGCATCAAGCAGGTTGCCGCGTCCCTCGCCAAGGAAATCCATTGACCAATCTTCTGTCGCACTGCAGATCGCATACCTAAATCCATTTAGGGCGGCAGGGTTCCGGTGCCGTCTTCCGTTGGGGCGCATTCTGGCGCTGACGCGGATGATGACACGCACTGGCGCAATAGTATGGATCTGCCGTCACAGAACAAGAGGCCCCGCAGTGCGGGGCCTTGCATTCTGCGCCTGATCCGAGCACCAGCCCGGATCAGTCCTTGGTAACGCGATTGATCTCAGCCAAACTGGTCGTACCCGCAGCCGCCTTCACCAGCGCTGACTGGCGCAGGTCATTAACCCCCGCGCGCTGCGCAGCCTCGGCAATCTGGATCGCATTGCCACCAGCCAGCACGATGACCGAAATTTCTTCGCTCATCGGCATTACTTGGTAAATACCTGTTCGACCCTTGTAGCCCTCGGTGCACTCATCGCAGCCAACGGCCTCGTACAGGGTGATACCGGCATCAAGCTGGGCCTGGGTAAAGCCTTCGGCCAGCAGCGCGTTGGCAGGCAGGTCCACCGGGCGCTTGCAATTGCTGCACAGGCGGCGTGCAAGGCGCTGGGCGATGACCAGGGTCACCGAGCTCGTTATATTGAACGGAGCGATGCCCATATTCATCAGACGCGCGATCGTCTGTGGCGCATCGTTGGTATGCAACGTGGACAGCACCATGTGACCGGTCTGCGCAGCCTTGATGGCAATTTCGGCCGTTTCCAGGTCGCGGATTTCGCCCACCATGATGATATCTGGATCCTGTCGCAGGAACGAGCGCAGCGCGGCAGCGAAAGTCATGCCGCGCTTGGTGTTTTGCTGGACCTGGTTCACGCCGGGCAAACGGATTTCGACCGGGTCCTCTGCGGTGGAAATGTTACGGGTTTCATCATTGAGGATGCCCAGCGCCGTATACAGCGAAACCGTCTTACCCGAACCGGTGGGGCCGGTAACCAGCACCATGCCGTAAGGCTTGTGGATTGCCTCCAGGAACAACTTCTGCTGCACCTCCTCGTAACCAAGCTTGTCGATGCCCAGCTTGGCCGCGCTGCCGTCCAGGATACGCAGCACGACTTTTTCGCCGAACAGGGTCGGCAGGGTGCTGACGCGGAAGTCGATCTGCTTGGTCTTGGACAGGTTGAGCTTGATGCGCCCATCCTGGGGCACGCGCTTTTCAGCGATATCCAGCTGCGACATCACCTTCAGTCGTGCGGCGATACGCTGGTTGAGCTTGACCGGGGCCTTGGCCACGTTCTTGAGCAGGCCGTCGATACGGAAGCGCACCCGGTAATCGTCCTCGTAGGGCTCGAAGTGGATGTCCGAGGCGCCCTTGCGGATGGCATCCACCAGCACCTTGTTGACGAACTTGACCACGGGCGTGTCATCACCCTTGGCATCGTGGCCCGATTCGCTTGAGCCGCCCTCTTCGTCGCCACTGGAGACGTCAAGGTCGCCCATGCCGTCGTCGTCGCCACCGAGCGAGCTGCCGAGGGTGTCATGCTTGGACTGCCATTGCTCCAGCGTGCGCTTGATCTGTTCTTCATCGACCAGAATTGGCTCGACTACCAGATTGGTGTGGAACTTGATTTCATCCAGTGAATGCGTGGGATCGCTGGTACCGATGAACAGCTTACCGCCACGCTTGAACAGGGGCAGCACGTGGTGCTTGCGCAACAACTCTTCGCTGACCAAGCTGATTGCGCTCTGCGAGCTGTCAAACACGTTGACATCCAGAAGCGGCATTCCGAACTCCAACGCATTGGCTGCGGCCAGCTGCGCCGGGGTGACCAGCTTCTTCTCGGCGAAGAATTGCGGCAGCGGCTGCTTGGCCGCTGCGGCCTTGGCCATGGCGTCCCGGGCGGACGCCTCGTCCAGCGCTCCGTCCTGGACCAGGCGCCGGGCAATGCCCGTGATGCCGACGAGGTTGGCGGTAACGATGGCGTTCATAAATCTATCCTCTCGACAACACGAGCATGAGGGTGTGGAGCGGCATCAGATCACGGGTGCGCCGCCATGTGGGTCAGGATACGCAGCGGGGAGCTGTTGCGCACCAACGGCTGAAGCAGTGGGTCATACCGCTCATGCGCCAACTTGGCAACATCGTCCCGCCGAGAAGCCAGCGCCGCGTACTGAACCGCACCCACCACATAGTAGCTGACCATGGCATTCCCGAAAGCGATCTTGGCGCTGGGGCCATCAAGGATCCGTGTACCGGCCTCGATCACCTCGGCATGCCGATCCTGCGAAGCCGCACCCACCAGTGCCAGTGCATTCTGGACCAAGGGATCCTGGGGCGCGCAGCCCAGCCATGCCGGACGGTCCCAAAGCTCAGACTGCGCCTGGGCGTCCAGGTACGGAACGGTCTCCATGGCCACCGATACGATCAGGGATGCGCTGTTTTCGGGATCGGCATCCAGCGAACACGACTGTGCACGGGCGCGCAGGACCTCGGCGTTGAGACGTTCACCCGGGCTTGCAATTCCTTCACCCATTGCAGGCCGGCCCAGCAACACATCTTTCAGGTCCTTCGCGGCCCGCCATTTGCGCACTACAGCGAGCGGCAAGCCATCCACCTCCTCCTGCGTCGCTTTGTCGCGAGCTGCCACTGCGCCGAGATGGCGAGCTACAGGCCAGGGAGCGTTTGCAAATGCGCCGAACTCCGCCACGTTTGCCCCGCGGAAGCGGGCTTCTGGCGCCTTCAGCTGGAGTATGGGGAAGAAGTCCGAGTTTGCCCGCGCCGGGTATTGGGATACGTAGGCCAGCAAAGCCCGCTTGTCCATTACGAAGCCGTCCTGCATATCGCGCACACCATGGACGCCGACGCGCTCCAAATCGGCCTTCAACAAGGGATCTGCGAACACCGAACCCTTCAGAGGCGGAACCTTTCCTTTTGGCGAGGCTACCAGGATCAAGTCGCTGTCATTGGCAAGGTATGCATGCACGTCATTGAAGTTGGCGAGCATGCCGGTCAGGACCGAACTCACCAGGTCCGGGTCGATCTCGTACAGCTGCAACCATTGCACGAATACGCCATCGTCGTTCAGCTGTCGGGGCACGAAGGCATAGAACTCTTTACTGAACAGCGATGCGGTTCCACCCATCCACGGGTTTGAAGGCTCTGAGATGATCAGGTCGTAGTGCGCCGGCGACGAGGAGAAGTAGGACTTCGCGTCGTCAATGACGATATGCGAACGCGGATCATCAAACGCGCGCTGTACCCTTTGCCCGAAGTGTCGCGCGCCCTCGACCATTGCCGGCTCGATCTCGACCGTATCCACCCTTCCAATGCGCGGACTGCCCATGAGTGTGTGGGTGGTCAGGCCAGAGCCGAACCCGATCACACCCACCCGGTCATAGCTCGCCTTCATTGCCATCGGCAGCGCGGCCAGCATGACCATGGTGGATTCGTCGGTGGTCGGTGCTTCGGCGAAGGCCGCCGCCATGCCAGCATCAACCTTGCCGTTCGTGGCGATGGAGCGGACCTGCCCCTTCAGTTCACCATGGTTGGGCACCTCGTACACTGCTACCGTCGCGGTCTTTCCGTCCTTCAGGTACAGCATCTGCGCATCCTGCGCGAGGCTGACCCGGCCATGACGATATACCGACGACGTCAGCATGAGCGGGTCGAAGCGTACGAACGACAGCGCACAGACCATACCCACGGCGGAAAGAACAAAGGCTTTGCCGAATGCGGGCACCCGCGCTCCCACCTGGGGGCTGTATCGGCGGAGCAAAACCACGCCAAGCAAGAGATCAACGGCAGCCGCTGCGGCCAAGGCCAGCTTGAGGCCCAGCATGGGCAGCAGGACGTGGACGGTCAGCAGCACGCCTACGATTGCGCCGAGGGTATTGAACGCGTAAACCTGACCAATTGCCTTCTCGCCCTGCCCTTGCCGCAACAGCGCAAGAGTCAGCAGCGGCAGGGTCATGCCTGCAAAGAATGCAGCGGGGAACATCACAAGCAGCGAAATCAGGCCACTGGCCACGTTGTAAAGACCATAGCCTTCGGCATTGCGCACGATCACGCGCATCAGCCAACCGACCCATTCGAAGGAGTTGGCGTATACAAACATGGATGCCAAGGCCGCGAGCCCCATCCAGACCTGCACCCAGCCTGCCGTGGCCAAGGGCGATGCCAACCGGTCCGCACGAGAGCGCAGCCAGAGCCCGCCGAAGGCGATACCGGCAATGAACGAAGCCAGCATCAGCTCGAAAGCATGGATGGTCGTGCCGAGTGCGAGCGAGAGCATGCGCACCCAGGTGATCTCATAGACGAACGAGGAAGCGCCGGTAAGCCCGGCCACGATCAGGATGAACAGTGGCCCCCGCCCACCATCGACGGAAGTGGGCGACTCGACGATCGCCGATTCCCGCTCCATCTTGCTCAGCGGATAAACCGCAATCGCAATCAGGATGTTGAGCAAACCTGCCGACAGGATCGTACCTGGCAAACCCACCCACGGCAGCAGCAGGTAGGTGGATGCCAGCGCACCAACGGCGGCACCAATGCTGTTTGAGAAGTACAGCCCGGCAAGTACACGGCCTTCCGCATGTGGCTGCAGACGCATGAAGCCGGCGCTCATGAGCGGGAAAGTAGCGCCAAGCAGCACGCACTGCGGCAACACCAGCAGGGTCGCCATGCCCCAGCGCACCCAGTTGACGCCAGTACCGCCCATGGCGGGGAAGACACTGGTGTAGGCCCACTGCGTTGCAGCCTGGAACAGCGGATCGAATGCCAAGCCAAGCAGGCCTATGACCAATTCGATCACGGCATAGGCGAGCAGCGGCCGTTTCAGATTGACGCTGCGTCGGCTGACCAGCCATGCGCCAGCCGCCATGCCGCCCATGAACAGCAACAGCACCAGCGACTGCGCATAGGATGAGTGGCCCAGGAACAGACCCAGGTATTGGGTCCAGATCGACTGGTAGATCAGCCCGGAAAACCCGGACAGCACAAATACCCACAACAGCAGCGTGCCGCTGCGCGACTTCTCTGAATTCACTTGCCACCCCAAGAATGTGTCACCGGATCAGGTCATCTGCGGCTGTCCCCGGACCACCGCAAAGCGCAGCTTAACAGCTGCGCGACCGCATCAGCGGCATGCCTTGGGCAAATACTCAGGCGAAATGGTTGTACCCGCGCCATTGCAGGTCCAGCGCGTGGAGCCTGCCACTGACCAGTCTGGAACCCATTGCAGCTCCTGCACCTTGATCTCCGCATTTGCATCCGGACCACCGTAAGCCACGGTGATCGCTCCGCCCGCCCCTACCGATACCGACGATACAAAGCGCCCACTCATAGGGGCTGTCACGCCCACCTGGGCGTTGCTGGTAGGCGGAGTGCCGGTTGCCCACTGGTACTCACCCACGGCGACCTTCAAGTCTGCCGCAAGGGTCATACCCTCGGCCACCTGGGCGCGAATCAGATAGTTCTGGTACGCCGGCAGCGCAATGGCAGCCAAGATCGCGACAATTGCCACGACGATCATCAACTCAATCAATGTAAAACCGCGCTGTCGCATGGAATCTCCCCTGTGCTCCCCGTATCAACTACCCCAAGCAGAAACCGTGCCAACGCCTAAACGAAACGGGGCCCGGCAAAGCCGGGCCCCGTAGTTGCTTTCGCGAGAGCTACTGACGCTGTATTAGCGGCAGGCCTTCGGCAGGTACTTCGGAGCAACCTTGGTGCCGTCGCCGGCGCAAGCCCACGAGATCGAACCATTGTTGTCGGTTGCGGTCAGCTTCAGGGTGCCGGCCGCGATCTTGCTGTTGGCTTCGTTACCGAAGGTAGCGGTGATCACGTTGTTCTTGACTTCGACGCCGGTGACGTACTTGCCCTTGATGTTCGTCGCAGCTTCCATGCCGGCCGCGGTGTTGTCAGCCGGGAAGGCGCCGGTGTTGGCATAGGTTTCAGCCACGGCCGACTTGGCGCCCGAGGTCAGGGTCAGGCCTTCCGACACCTGCGAACGGATCAGGTAGTCCTGGTAAGCCGGCAGAGCGATGGCGGCCAGGATGGCAATGATCGCAACGACGATCATCAGTTCGATCAGGGTGAAGCCCTTCTGATTCTTCATGTGTACATCCCCTAGAGGTAGATAGATAAATTTAGGACACTGGGCCTTGGCCGGGCCGGCAAACCGGCTGAGCATGGCGGGCGCCCCGTGCGGGTGGATCAAAGCAGGTTGCGTGCCAACTTCCCCGGCAATGCTCCCCAACATTCCCCGGCGCAATGATGGCAGCAATTCCAAGGATTGGAACCCCCCTCACAGAATTTTGCGACGCATCCGGCAATGTGACGTGCTGCGTCACCTTCTGACGCCCCCTGCCAACCAGATCTGCCCCGATCCACCCAGCCACAGGGATGCAAACGCGGCCAAGAACCGGCTACCATGCGCCGAGATAGCCCGCCTGGGGATGGTGTGGCTGGGGAGCCCTGTTATGTCCGTTAGCCGTAGTGCAATCAAGAAAGAGCCCGTGGCGCGCAATACCATGGAGCTGGTGCCGTTTGTCTGGGAGGGGACCGACAAGCGGGGTGTGAAGATGAAGGGGGAGCAGACGGCGAAGAACGCCAATCTGCTGCGAGCCGAACTGCGCCGCCAAGGCATCATGCCCAGCGTGGTCAAGCCCAAGCCGAAGCCGTTGTTCGGGGCTGCTGGCAAGGCGATCACCGCCAAGGACATCGCATTCTTCAGTCGCCAGATGGCGACCATGATGAAGTCAGGCGTGCCCATCGTTAGTTCGCTCGAAATCATTGGCGGGGGCCATAAGAACCCGCGCATGAAGAAGATGGTTGGCACGATCCGGGCAGACATCGAGGGCGGCTCGTCCATGTACGAGGCGATCAGCAAGCACCCGGTCCAGTTCGATGAGCTGTACCGCAACCTGGTGCGTGCCGGCGAAGGCGCGGGCGTGCTGGAAACGGTGTTGGACACGGTGGCTACCTACAAGGAGAACATCGAAGCCCTGAAGAGCAAGATCAAGAAGGCGATGTTCTACCCGGCGATGGTCATCGCCGTGGCATTCGTTGTCAGCGCGATTCTGCTGGTCTGGGTGGTGCCGCAGTTCGAAGACGTGTTCAAGGGCTTTGGCGCCGAGTTGCCGGCCTTTACCCAGATGATCGTAGGCATGTCGCGCTTCATGGTGGCCTGGTGGTGGCTGATCCTGATCGTGATGGTCGGTTCTGCGGTGGGCTTCATCTTCGCTTACAAGCGGTCACCTCGCATGCAACACGCCATGGACAGGTTCATTTTGAAGGTACCGGTGATCGGCCAGATCATGCACAACAGTGCGATCGCCCGCTTCGCCCGCACCACCGCCGTGACCTTCAAGGCCGGTGTGCCGTTGGTGGAGGCCTTGGGTATCGTGGCGGGCGCCACTGGCAACAAGGTCTACGAAGAGGCGGTGCTACGCATGCGCGACGACGTGTCGGTCGGTTACCCGGTCAACATGGCCATGAAGCAGGTCAACATCTTCCCGCACATGGTGGTGCAGATGACCGCCATCGGCGAAGAGGCCGGCGCATTGGATGCCATGCTTTTCAAGGTGGCCGAGTACTTCGAGCAGGAGGTCAACGACGCCGTCGACGCCCTGAGCAGCCTCATGGAGCCAATGATCATGGTATTCATTGGTACCATTGTGGGCGGCATGGTGATCGGCATGTACCTGCCCATCTTCAAACTCGGCGCCGTCGTCGGCTAAGGTAACCATGGCATTTCTCGACCAGCATCCCGGCCTCGGCTATCCCGCCGCGGCCGCACTGGGGTTGTTGATTGGCAGCTTCCTCAACGTCGTCATCCTGCGCCTGCCCAAGCGGCTTGAATGGCAATGGAAGCGCGACGCGCGGGAGGTGTTGGAGCTGCCCGACATCTACGAGCCACCACCGCCAGGGGTGGTGGTTGAGCCGTCGCACTGCCCGCACTGCAAGCACAAGCTGTCCTGGTACGAGAACATTCCGCTGTTCAGCTGGCTGGTATTGCGCGGCAAGTGCCGCCACTGCCATGCGCCGATTTCGATCCAGTACCCGCTGGTAGAGCTGATCACGTCAGTACTGGTGGTCGCCAGCGTGTGGCAGTTCGGCTTCGGCTGGCAGGGCTTTGGCGCCATCGTGCTGAGCTGCTTCCTGGTGGCCTTGTCCGGCATTGACCTGCGCACCCAGCTGCTACCGGACCAGTTGACCCTGCCGCTGATGTGGCTGGGGCTGATAGGCAGCATCGACAACCTGTACATGCCGGCCAAGCCCGCCCTGCTGGGCGCGATTGCCGGCTACCTGCTGCTGTGGTCGGTGTGGTGGCTGTTCAAGCAGATCACCGGCAAGGAAGGCATTGGCCACGGCGATTTCAAGCTGCTGGCCGCGCTGGGCGCCTGGTGCGGGTTGAAGGGCATCCTGCCCATCATCCTGCTGTCGTCGGTGGTGGGCGCCATCATCGGCTCGATCTGGCTGTACTCGCGGGGCCGCGACCGCGCCACCCCGATCCCGTTTGGGCCCTATCTGGCCGTTGCCGGCTGGATCGTGTTCATGTGGGGCGAGCCGCTGATCAACGCCTACCTGAGAATGTCCGGCCTGCGCTGAGGGCAGCGATGAGCCAGTTCGTGATTGGATTGACCGGCGGCGTGGCCGCCGGCAAGACCGAGGTAACCCGGCGTTTCGAGGCGCTGGGCATCACCATCGCCGATGCCGATGTGGCCGCCCGCGCGGTGGTTGCCCCTGGCAGCGATGGCCTGGCCCGGATCGTGGCGCACTTTGGTTCCGGAATCCTGCTGGTCGATGGCCAGCTTGACCG
>Ga0182006_1001250_pt1 | contig 15728 bp, 7 predicted proteins | sample Sormic07211104_1_FD_123022 | JGI IMG/M metagenome (GOLD analysis project Ga0182006, IMG submission 123022) | Rhizosphere microbial communities from Sorghum bicolor, Mead, Nebraska, USA - 072115-104_1 MetaG | ecosystem: Host-associated > Plants > Roots > Rhizosphere | place: USA: Nebraska...
CACAGGCATCTGTATGTCCATAAGAATGATATCATAAGCCTCTTCTTTCAACATTTCTAAGGCTATTTCGCCATTTTCGGCAATCATTATCTGCGGGCCATAGCCCAGTAAAATCGTACTGGCTACCAGTCTGTTCATTTCGTTGTCGTCCACAATCAAGATTTTGCGTCCTGCAAATAAATCTTCGTTGTGGGTAATCTTTTCTTCGGCAGGTACATCTGCTGTTTTACCCTTTTCGAGCTTAATAACAAAGGAAATTTCTGAGCCCCGGCCTTTCTCGCTTTTTACATTAAAATAACCGCCCATTTGCGCGACCAGTTTTTGCGAAATACTCATGCCTAAACCTGTGCCACCATATTCGCGTGTTACAGATTCATATTCCTGGCTAAAATTATCGAACAGGCGGCTTAAAAATTCATGATCCATTCCAATCCCGGTATCTTTTACCAAAACTTCAATTTCCTGGTAAGTCTCGCTGTCCTCTCTTACAATAGCCGTTAACAGCACTGAACCTTTTTCGGTAAATTTAATGGCATTGGTCATTAAATTTAGTACTACCTGAGTTATCCGATAAGGGTCGCCAATCAGTACCGATGATATTTCGATATCCGCTGGCGGAAGGTAACTGATTTCCAGTCCACGTTTTATGGCCTTGTGCGTAACCACCTGCATTACCTCACTAAATACCATTGGTAAGCTAAAGCCAATTTGTTCCAGGTTGAGCTTTCCTGCATCAATTTTAGAGAGGTCTAAAATGTCGTCAATAATGACTAGGAGACTTTTTGAAGCCGTTTGTACAGTTTGAATATAATAATCCTGTTCTTCGGTAAGCGCGGTTTTGGAAAGCAGGTTGGTCATGCTAATAATGGCATTCATAGGGGTTCTGATTTCATGGCTCATATTGGCCAAAAACATCGCTTTGATGGTGGCAGCCTGTTCAGCATTTTTCCTGGCCGTAATTAGTTCCTGTTCAAAGCTTTTGTGATCGCTTACATCAAAACAGATGCTTATCCAGCCTGTATTTTCGTTTCTTTCATTATAGTTTACCGCACGGCCGGCCAACCATAGTTTTTGATTGCCTTGGGCATCAGTAAATACAATCTCATGCAATGCTGCATCTGTTTCTCCCGAATCTTCATCTTTATAATCTGTAGCGAAAAAATCGTTGCCAAAAAGCACATCAGGGACTTGCTGGTACATATTATCCAAAACATAGCCGGACATGGTACAGAAACGTTTATTGGCATACTGTATTCTGCCTGCAGTATCCATCTCTATAAAGCCAAAGCCCATATTTCCGAGGATCCTGTCGAAATGGTGGGTGTTGGGCAAAGGAAGTGTACCCGCAGTAGCGCTGTTTTTCCCATTTATCTCACCAAGCCCATTTTGTTCGATATAGTCTGCCCCGGCAAAAAATAACAGTTCCTGTTCGGCAGATCTTTCCCAGCGCCCCTTTATTTTTCCACCTGCACGCTTCGGGCTGATGAAAAGCATTTCGCCAAACGGAAGTTGCCCTTTACCGTTTAGTTCATGAAGTTCAAAATAATCAAACCAGTTTCCGTTCTGACAGTCGGCACAAATATTTTTCAGTTTATCGCCAATATGCAGTATCTTCATATTGCTATCCAGCAGGATAAAATAAGGGAAAAGCCTGTTCAATTGTGCAGGATCAAGGGATAAGGATAAGCTGTTCATCAGGAAAGATTTAATAATAGGCTAAATTTATAAAAAAATAATCCGCTAATACAGAACATGGACGAATTTAGTATCCAAAAGCCCGATTGTTGTTGTCGACCCGGTGGTTACGAGGTAGTAGGGCTATGCGGACAGGTGTTAACTGCTTTCTTATACAGTAGGTTTGTCGCCTTTTTTTTAACATTTGGTTCGTTTACAGGGTTTTATTTATTCTTTCAGCGTTTAGGAAAATAATAGGGATTAATCTGATTTTTTTTTATAATTGTACAACGACATTAATATAATCAAATTCAGAATACTGTTATTTAAATTTCGGTTCCATTTTTGATTGTAAAACTGACAATAGTGATAGTAGATAAAACCGTTTTCGTCTAGAATTGTTTAAACTATTATCTTTTCTAAACTGGTTTTATAAAAAATCAATGCGTTGCAATTAGTCCCTATCATGACCCAAACCAACAACCCCAAAACTCGTTTACTCTTGGTTGAGGATGATGAGTTTATGCAAGCAATACTCGAGGAGATCCTCACAGCAAACTACCAGATTGATATACGGCCTGATGGCCTAAGTGCATTAACTTTCCTGCAAAGTGGCAACATTCCCGACCTTATTATTTCTGATTTGAATACGCCGAATATGAACGGCCTCGAATTAATTGAACAGTTAAAAGTGAGCGACTTTTTCCATTCCTTGCCGATTATGATCTTATCGGGCGAGGAGAGTTCGGATAAACGGATTAAATGCATGGATGCAGGGGCAGATGACTTTGTGATTAAACCCTTTAACCCAGCAGAACTCGAGGCAAGGATTAAAATGGTACTAAGGCGAGCAGGTAAAAAACTTTCGTAATGGAGCATGCGGTGAAGCCCGGCCAAATGAATAACCCGGTAATTGCCCTTGTCGGTTTTGAAAGGGATTTTCAGCACATTGATTTTGACGCGTGCTATTTTGACGATATGCAAATCGTTCGTTTTGAAAATGGACTAAGGCTTATACAGGAATGGACGGAGCAGCAGTTAAATGTTAGAGCTGTTATTTCTAATAGCGAAATCCTGTCGAACGGTGGGCTTTCCCTGCTCGAAACATTAAAAAAAAGGCAGATGCCTTCAGTTCCCTTTTTTCTGGTTGTAAGGTATTTTAATTCGAACTTAAGGATATTGGCCTTAACGGCTGGTGTTTCTGATGTTTTCAGGCTGCCTGTAGAAAAAGAACGCCTAGAAAAACGGCTTGTATTCCTCGTTAATAACTGGGATTCACTTAACCGTGAGGTGAAAATAACCAGCAGACCGGTGTATCATATCGGTTTTGCCAAGCGCTTGTTTGATGTGTTTTTTGCCGGACTAGCCCTGATCTTGCTGTTTCCCTTATTATTAGTGGTAGCAATATCGATATGGGTAGAATCCAAAGGTCCGGTATTTTACTATTCGTTAAGGAGTGGCACGGGGTTCAAAGTTTTTCGTTTTTATAAATTCAGGTCAATGTACGTAAATGCAGATCAGAAGATTAAAGACCTGAAACATTTGAACCAATACGACGTTGACCAGGAAAAAAAAGAAACCCGAAAAGCAGATTTTACACTCTGTAGTTCATGCATGTCACAGGGGAAATGCCAGTATCCTGTTTATGCTGACGGAGCCCAGTGGTGTGAGAAGGATGATGTGTATTTGAGTTCGCAAAAAAGCGGGTCAGCGTTTTTTAAAATCGCCAACGATCCGAGGGTAACCCGTGTTGGTAATTTTATCCGGAATACCAGCATAGATGAATTGCCGCAGCTTTGGAATGTAATAAAGGGCGATATGAGTATTGTTGGCAACAGGCCATTGCCCATATATGAAGCCGAGAAACTAACTACAGATAAATATGTGCTAAGGTTTGCCGCACCGGCTGGGATAACAGGTTTATGGCAGGTAGAAAAACGCGGAAGGGGTGAAATGAGCGAAGAAGAGCGGCTAATACTCGATAACACTTACGCATTGAAGCAGAGTTTCTGGAACGATATCAGGCTTATTTTAAAAACTATACCGGCACTTTTCCAGAAAGAAAACGTTTAGCGGCAAACAATTGCCTGATGGGAATAGGCAATGGGCTAATTTGCCCGGTCGTAAATAAAATAAACCCATAAAAGAAAACCCGATGTGCTATACCTGCTATTTTTTTCTGATATTTAAGGGCTAACCCCATTAATAAACCCTGTGGACACTAGCTTCACAGAGGCGTTGGTGCGGGTTACCCGCTGAGAAAAAGATTGATTAGCTGAGCTAATCTGTGGCCGTTGAAACAAATAAAATATTGGAATGCAAAAAAATCTAACCAAACGTTTAAGGAAATCCTACAGTTATGAAATAATTGGGAAGGGCCGGGAAAGTGATTTTGACAGGATTACCGAGATGGCCGCCTTAATTTGTGAGAGCAAGATTTCCTTAATTTCCTTATCAGATGGCAACAAACTGTGGTGTAAAGCTGTTAAGGGCCTTAATGCTAAGGCGGTTAAGGCTGTTTTGCCCTTGTGCAACTATCCTTTGGCTTTAACCCGAGCACTGATCATTGCAGACGTACTCGATGATGAGCGTTTTAATGAGCATCTGGAGATAATTAATGGAGAAAAAATAAGGTTTTATGCAGCATACCCGATAAGGGATAATAATGGCATTGTTCTGGGATCCATAACGGTGATGGATATGGTGCCAAAAAAAATCACAACAAACCAGCAAAAATTGCTTTCGCTGCTGGAAGAAGAAATCAGCGCGCTCATTCACGAACGTGTAAAAAAGACTGAAGACAAGAATATAGGCCTGCTTTTCGAACATTCCGACGACCTTATCTGTATCCTGGATAAGGATTTGAGATTTAAGCGGATGAATGCCAGTTTCGATATCAAAATGGGATGGATAGAACAGGAGCTCAAGCAAAAAACACTGCTTGACATTGTTCCGGCAGCTGAACTCGAACAAGCCAGCAAAATCTGGAAAAATCTGATAAGCCGTAAGCAGAAAGTGGATCCTACCCATCAGGTGGCCATAAAGGATGGGGGATTCAGGATGATTGAATGGACAGCTACAGTTGAGGAAAGAGATGGTGATGTATTCGCAATTGGTAGGGATGTAACCGTCGAAATGGAAAAGAACCATGCCTTAAAGGTTAGTGAACAAAAATTAAAGGCATTTTTTGAAAGCTCTCAGGGCCTGATGTGTACGCATGATATTCATGGAAACCTGATTTCGCTGAATCCTTCCGGGGCCAGGTCGCTCGGTTACAGAAGGTCAGAATTGATTAAAAAAAGTCTTTTCGATATCATTCCCGCAGAAAGGCATACTAATCTGCGCCAGTATCTGGTCGATGTAGTTGAAAATGGGCACTCGACGGGTTATATGATCATTAAGCGTAAATCGGGCGAGGAGCGCTTATGGTTGTATTCAAATACTTTGCAAAAAGACCTTCAGGGCGAATCTTATATAGTTGGGAATGCGGTAGACATTACAGACCAGAAAAAACTGGAGGCCGATCTTATACATATAAAGGATCTGCTGGAAGAAACCAGCGGTTTGGCAAGAATTGGGGGTTGGGAGCTGAATCTCAAAGATCAGCAGCTACATTGGTCAAAAATAACCCGCGAAATCCATGGCGTACCCGACGGATTTATCCCGACGGTAGATAATGCTGTTGATTTTTACGAGCCAGGTCCAAATAGAAACCGGATCTTGCAAGCTATTGATGAATGCCTGAACAGCGGGAAGGAATGGGATGAGGAACTTCAGATCGTCGATTTTAATGGTCGTAATATCTGGGTGAGGGCTATTGGTAAAGCAGAAATTGCAAATGGAGTTCCGGTAAGGATATATGGTACTATGCAGGATATTGATGAGCAGAAACGTGCTCAGCTTGCGGTTGTCGAATCTAAAAAACTGCTTGATGAGGTACTTTCTGCAGCTACTGGGGTCAGTATCATTGCGACAGACCTTGATGGAACAATTACGGTATTCAATGAAGGCTCTGAACGCATGCTGGGATATACAGCCGAAGAAATGGTCGGAAAACAAACGCCTATCTTGTTTCATGACGAGCGGGAAGTTTCGGAGATTTGTGCTGATTTCAGCTCTACTACAAAAGATGAAGTAATTGGATTCGGTTTTTATGCACAGTGTGCAGATAGCCCGGAAAGGGAAAGAGTTTTTACTTTTATTACGAAGGATGCTAAAAGGGTGAGGGTATCATTGTCTATTACCTCAATCAAAAGCAGTAATGGCAATACGATTGGATATTTAGGAATATCAATCGATATTACCCAGAAAGAAGCAATCCAGCAGGAACTTGCCCAGGAAAAAGCATTGTTGATTGCTTTTATCGAGAATGCACCTGCATCGGTGGCCATGGTTGATAATAACATGCAGTTTTTAATGGCAAGCCGCACATGGATAAAAGCTTATACCCAGATTGAAGGCGATATTAAAGGTTATTCCTATTACGAGGTATTTCCCGAGCTTTCTCAGGAACGTAAAGATGTGCATCAGGAAGTTCTAAGAGGCAGAACAATCAAAAAAGATGAAGATATTTATGTAAATCCGATAACTAACGGCTTAAAGCATATTGCTTGGGAGATGACCCCTTGGTACAAAGCCGATAAAACCATCGGTGGAATGATGATCTTTACGCACGACATTTCAGCAGCAGTGCAGCATAGGCAGGAACTGACCACGGCACGGTTGCGGGCCGACATTGCCAACTTTGCAAAATCCGAATTCCTGGCCAATATGAGCCATGAGATCAGAACGCCCCTTAACGGTGTAATCGGCTTTACCGATCTGGTTTTGAAAACCCAGCTGAACAGCACGCAGGAGCAGTATCTTAAAATAGTACACCAGTCGGCCAATTCCTTATTGGGAATCATTAACGATATACTTGATTTCTCCAAAATCGAGGCCGGCAAGTTTGAACTTGATATAGATCGGTGCGATTTGTACGAACTTGCCTGGCAGGCCAGCGATATCACCAACTATCACATCCATACCAAAAAACTGGAGATGCTGCTGAATCTTCATCCCGACCTGCCGAGGTTTATATGGGCCGATGCGCTGCGGTTAAAACAGGTATTAATTAATTTGCTGGGCAATGCGGCAAAATTTACAACAGAAGGTGAAATAGAGCTTAAAATTGAATCACTGCAAAGCGGGGGCGATAATCATTTGTTGAGGTTCTCTGTCAGAGATACCGGTATCGGAATTGCCAAAAGCAAACAAGTGAAGATTTTTGAGGCATTCTCTCAAGAAGATTCCTCAACAACAAAGAAATATGGCGGAACAGGGCTGGGGCTCACCATTTCCAATAAACTGCTGAACATGATGGATAGCCAGCTTCGGTTGGAGAGCGAACCGGGCGTAGGAAGTACCTTCTATTTCGATGTAAACCTGCGGTATGAACAAGGCGACCTGATTGAATGGATGGAAATGGAAAGCATCAGCAGGGTACTCGTTGTAGATGATAACAATAACAACAGGCAAATACTGTCTGATATGCTTGTGCTGAAAAATATTGTCTCTGACCAGGCAAAAAATGGTTTTGAGGCACTGCAATTACTGGCTGCAGGGCAAGCTTATGATGCCATTTTACTGGATTATCACATGCAGTATATGGATGGTCTTGAAACTGCGGCCAAAATCAGGGAAAATTTCCCTTCCGCTGATGGAGGCGAGATCCCGTTAATCCTTTTACACAGCTCATCTGATGATGGAAAGATAATCAAAGCCTGTAACGATCTTCATATCGATAACAGGTTACTTAAGCCGATTAAAATGAATGATCTTTATCTTGCCCTGACTAGAATAAGGACACGGGAAGCATCTTATCAAAACATGCAGGATACTCCACTCATGGACTCAATAGAAAGTTATGAATACCGGTTTTTAATCGTTGAGGATAATGAGGTTAACAGATTCTTGACCAGATCTCTGCTGGAAAAACTGTACCCGAAAAGTGTTGTAACCGAAGCAGAAAATGGTTTATTGGGCATTAGCCTTTTTCAGCAAGAAACTTTTGATCTTATTTTCATGGATATTCAGATGCCTGAAATGAACGGATATGAATCTGCCAGGAAAATAAGATCACTGGAAGAGAATACCAGGATTCCTATTATTGCGCTTACAGCTGCAAACGTGAAGGGCGAGCGGGAAAAAAGTATTGCTGCAGGGATGGATGATTTTATTACCAAACCGGTTTTAGAAGAACATATAGCAGCCGTACTCAATAAGTGGCTAGTGCGGCCAGTAAATTCGCTTAACAGCAAATTTGCGGATGGCGGCGCAAAAAAAATACATTTTAATATTGCTAAGCTTAACCGTTATTTTAACGGCGATCGTGTAAAACTGGGAAAGATCATTGGCATAACCATCGGACAACTTCATGCCGCCGCGGTCCAGCTGGATAAAGACATCCAACCAGAGGATTATGATATGCTCATTTCCCTGGCGCATAAACTTTATGGGATGTCTACTTCTGCGGGACTTGAAAACCTGGCCGATATAAGCGGAAGACTTCAGACTATTTCAAATTATGAATTTACTGCTGTCTTGGATTTGGTAGAAGAGCTAAAAGTAGGCATAAACGAGCTTTTTCCAGTATTGGAAGCACATGTTCAATAAGCAAGTTGTATTACTACCTGTAAGACAATATTATACCAAAATATCAGATTTGGTATAATATTAGGTAAAATGGCAGGTCGTTCACTTTTCAAAATGGCGAACAACTTACTTTTATCGATCTCTTTGGCGACCCAGACTTGGCCCACGACAAATTTTTGACGTTTTGGGTAGCTTGTTACGGCACAAATATTTCCATATGCTTTTTAGTAAAATATTTCAAATATATTTGTGATATGTTCAATAATGGTATCTTTTTGCCTATCATCATTATTTCCGGCATAGTTTACAGCATCTTGGCAAAAAAATTGACGGTTTTGGCCGCTTTTACGGGCGGGATATTGGCATACCTTATTTTCACCGCTGCAGGTTATCCAGGACTAGCAATGATGACCACGTTTTTTATCCTTGGTTCTGCTGCTACCTCCTTATACCGGCACAAAAAGCAGGCTTTTGTTTCCAGGGAGGAAGAAAAAAAAGGCCGTAATGCCATGCAAGTGCTGGCCAATGCCGGGGCTGCGGCCATTGCAGGTGTAGTAACGCTATTTTATCCCCAGCTGACATATTTGATGCTTCCGGCAATGGCGGCATCATTTGCCTCGGCGACAGCGGATACCCTCTCTTCCGAGCTGGGAATGGTGTATGGAAAACGGTTCTTTAATGTTATTTCCTTTAAAACCGACCGCTGCGGAATGGACGGGGCGATCAGCCTCGAAGGGACGCTGATCGGTGTAGCGGGTAGCTGTATTATTGCTGGCATTTATGCGATTGGATGGGGATGGAACATCAGTTTTTTCTTTATTGTTCTTGCAGGTACGCTGGGTAACCTTGCTGATTCCATACTTGGGGCTGTGCTGGAGCGGAAAGGGATGATCGGGAATGATGCGGTCAATTTTTTGAATACATTAACAGCAGCGATTGTGATTGTGTTGTTGGAGGTGTTTCTTTAGACCGGGATTTATTCGTCTTACAGTTTGGTGTCTCGCCGACCGAAATAAACACACTTGCTGTTCTTCAGATTAGGAAAGGAATGGCTTCCCACATAACTGACATAGCCGGGCTGTGGGTGAATAATAATCGTTATTTTAACGTTTGTTTTTTTATATTTGATAACACCAAGTATATAGGCCATGTCTTTTTTCAAATCTTTGATCCTTTTAATATTATTCACAGCAGTTGGGCCTTTGGCTTTAGTTGCGCAACGGGCAGTACAGCGTAAACAGCTCTTTGATCAGGATTGGAAATTTAACCTGGGAGATGTTAAGGGAGGAAGCAGTTTTGAATTTGATGATCAGAATTGGAGAATCCTCGATCTGCCACACGATTGGAGTATCGAAGGGAAGATTAGTCCTAAAAATCCAACTGGTGGGGACGGCGGTTTTTTTCCATCGGGAACAGGTTGGTATAGAAAGAAATTTGTGGTGCCGTCTGATTGGAAGGGAAAGCTTATTTCCATAAACTTTGAGGGCGTTTACATGAATTCGGAAGTTTTTATCAATGGAAAATCACTGGGTACCTATCCATATGGGTATTCGCCATTTACTTATGATCTTAGTCCATACCTTGATTTTGGGAAACAAAATGTAATTGCGGTTAGGGTAGATAATTCAAAACAGAAAAACAGCCGTTGGTATAGCGGCTCCGGTATCTACCGTCATGTGTGGCTGGTGTTAACGGGGCAAGTGTACATTCCTAATTGGGGGGTAGGGATCTCTACGCCAGAAGTTAGCAAAAAAAAAGCCACTGTACGGGTTAAAACAAGGGTTAAGAACGAAACTGCATTACCCAAGATGGTTATGGTTCAGACCAATCTCCTTGACCCAGAGCTGAAAAAGTCTGGTGCAATGAAAACCCAGATCAGGTTAGGCGCGAATAGTGAAAAAGAGGTAATACAGGATATACAAGTAGAAAAACCACTTTTATGGTCGCCAGAAAATCCTAATCTATACCTGGCCCAAATTAGTATTATCACCGATAAAAAAGTGATCGACGGCAACCAGACAGATTTTGGGATCCGTTCACTAAGATTTACAACAGCGAATGGTTTTCAGCTAAATGGACAGACATTAAAACTCAATGGCGGCTGTGTACACCATGATAACGGCTGTTTAGGCGCCGCTGCCTTTGACCGAGCCGAGCAACGACGGGTCGAACTGCTGAAAAATGCAGGCTTTAATGCCATAAGAACTGCCCATAATGTCCCTTCCGAAGCCTTTTTAAACGCATGCGACCGCCTAGGCATGCTCGTTATTGATGAAGCATTCGATGGTTGGAAAACCGCCAAGAATAAATATGACTATGCCATGTATTTTGACGATTGGTGGAAAAAAGACATAAATGCAATGGTACTAAGGGACAGGAATCATCCTTCGGTAATCATGTGGAGCATAGGGAATGAAATCATAGAACGGAAGGAGCAACAGGCGGTACATACCGCAAAGATGTTGGTAAACGCTGTTCATGAAATTGATTCTACCCGTCCTGTAACTTCAGCAATGACTACCTGGGATAAGGATTGGGAAATATTCGATCCATTAATGCTGCAGCATGATGTTGCTGGCTATAATTACCAGTTGCATAGGGCTACTGCAGATCATGAAAGGGTACCTTCCAGGGTCATTGTTCAAACAGAATCCTATCCCAGAGATGCTTTTGCCAATTGGAAACTTGTAAATAACAATAGCTATATCATCGGAGACTTTGTTTGGACTGCAATGGATTACCTTGGCGAATCGGGCATAGGCCGTTATTATTATTCGGATGAGGTACCTGGTGAGCATTGGGAGAATAGTTTTTTTCCATGGCATGGTGCTTACTGCGGAGATATCGACCTGACCGGATGGCGGAAACCCATTTCCCACTATCGGAGCATGCTGTATAACGATAACGAAAAACTCTATATGGCCGTCCGTGAACCAGACCCTAAACCTCTAGAAATCAAAGAAACATTGTGGTCGGTATGGCCTACCTGGGAAAGCTGGACCTGGCCGGGATATGAGGGTAAACAGCTTCAGGTGGAGGTTTATTCCAAGTATCCTATGGTTCGTTTATACCTAAATAAAAAACTGATAGGAGAGAAGGAAACCAGTATGGCCCAAGAGTTTAAGGCTGTTTTTACCGTTCCCTACGCTGCCGGAGAATTGCTTGCTGTTGGCGTTCAGGATAGTAAAGAAGTAGAAAAAGTAATACTCAAAACCTCGGCAAATACGGCCAGGGTAAAGCTGACCGCAGATCGTAGTGAAATAAGGGCAAATGGACAAGACCTGGTATTTGTAACTGTTGAACTGACAGATAAAAACGGAGTGTTGCAGCCAAATTCTGAAAACAGGGTAAGTTTTGACATTGAGGGCCCAGGGAAAATTATTGGAGTAGACAATGCGAACCTGAAAGATGTAGATCCCTATATTTCTACCTCACGCAGGGCATGGAAAGGGCGGGCGTTAGTGGTGATCAAAAGTACCAAAAGCACTGGAACGATAAAGTTGAAGGCAAGCGCTCCCGGTTTAACAGAGGCAGTGGTTGTAGTCCGCTCATCTCTGGCAGCAATGCAGCGCACGCTTCGTTATTAGCCATGATTTAATTGGTAATCAGCTTATTATATTAATTTGCCAAAGCAAGGTGTTATGGTGAGGATAAATGTCTCGCTACTTGTTACTCTTTTGTTTTTATTAAGCTTTAGTGCCTGCATGTCAGATACTTTTTAACCACAGATCGCGCACAGGGCACTTACCGGATTTAAGGTAATTATCCGGTTTGTTTCTTCATCCACTTTCCATGTTGCCTAAAGGAACTATCACTATTTCATAGCAGATCAGATCTGTTAGCGGTTTCCCGGCATAATGGAGTATGGTATGTGGGGTAATCCGCCACCCATGAGCCATTCGTCAGCTATTAGTACAACATTACGTTATTTTAATGTGACATCCAGATAAACAGAATGACGTCCGTATGTTTCATAAAATGGTTTGAAAACCACATCATCAATGGTGAACTGTAAAGATTGTGGATCACCCTTGATTGATTTGCCAATATCTTTGGCATCAAAGGTTACCTTACGCCATTCTTTTCTGGCTTCTGGTTCCTGCGCTGCCAGCAATATTGGTCCGTAAAACAGACTCGCTATATTCTGCTGATCCATAACCGGATCCAGGTGGAATTGGAATGGCATCTTTAAATCTACAATATCGCCATTTTTCCAGCTACGGCTTATCTTTAGGTAACTACCTGGCCCGGCCTGAAACTTTTGTTCTTTTCCGTTGATCTTTACAAAAAATCCTTTGGTAGCCCAACCCGGCACACGCACATTGAGATCAAATTTTCCGCTGCCCTTAATCGTAAGGCGGGTGTGGTCTTCTTTCGGGAAGTTTGTTGCTTGTTCTACCGTTATCTGGCGTTCCGTCCATTTTAGTGTAGAGGGAATGTACAGGTTCACATAAAGCGCCTGGTTATCTTTACTTTTGAAGTAGACTGAATTTTGCAGTTTGGTGCTGCTTTCAATTGCGGTACCGTTACAGCACGTAAAACCTGTCATATCTGCATTGCCAAATTGTTTAACAGACCCTGGTCTGAGTGGCACATGATAGGTATTGGCAGGACTGTTCTGGGCAACAGATGCCAGGATATGATTGTACAATCCGCGTTCATAATAATCCATTAACTCTCCCCGCTGATCAAATAGAAACAGATCTCCGGTCAGTTTTAGCATGTTGTAGGTGGCACAGGTTTCATTCTGCCCTCCCTCAGAGAAACCGTTTTCGTACAAGGTAGCTGGTTGGGCAATAAAACATTCCGCATTGGCAGGGTTACGCGCACCTGCAACACCTCCGATACTGTACATATAATCATCTACCATTTTATGCCAGAAGTTATCCGCTATACTATAATATTCGGGCTTATTAGATACCTGGTACATTTCGATACTCCCTACAATCTGCGGTATGTGCTGGTTGGCATGAAGTCCACGAAAAATATCTACATTTTTGGCTAATCCATGCGAATGTGCTGTATCACCAAAGAAAACTTTTATATTATCAAACAATTGTGCCGTTTTCAGGTATTTCGGATCATTTGTAATCTGGTATAAACGGGCCATTACATCATTCATGCCGCCGTACTCACCGGCAATATAAGTGTTCCACATCTTAATAAGCGTTTCTTGGGGCAGCTGGCTTAAGCGGGTATATACCCAGTCACTCATATCGGTAGCTATTTTAAGCGATTTTTTATTGCCACTTACTTCATATACATCTATTAAGCCAGCCAAAATTTTATGCAATGTATAATATGGGGCCCAAACCTGGTTCTTCTGTCCTCCATATTTCGCTCCTTTTTCTAACATGATAAACTGATCGGGAGGGTAGGCACTGATGAATCCTTTTCCCCAGTTCCAATAATCGTTGCGGATACCCGACGTACTAAGATCAGAATCATAGTCTGGTTTGCCGGGGCCAAACGGCACAGCAGTCGGATCAGATACAGCGGTGGAATCTGAATCTTTAGGTTTCCCCGATAATTGTGATAGGTCATAGAGCGTATTGATCATATACTCCATTTTTTTTGAAAAATTGGCCTGAAGTGCCTTGTCATATCCGGTGCCTGCATAGGCCTGGGCAATTGCCGAAAGATAGTGGCCTGTGGCATGTCCCCTCAATTTGGTATCTTCACTGTCCCATACGCCCAAAGGTTTTGCTCCTTCAGGCTGTTTCTGGCCAAAAGCTTGTCGGAACATGTAGAGGAAGGAGTTTGGATCGGTTTTAGCTAATGTTTTAATAAATTTATCGCGGTTTTCGATAAATTTGGTTGCATGGCCATGAGCATCCGTCTGCAGAGAGACCCTGTTTAAATCAAATGGCGCTAGCTTTAATGTTGGTGCGGCTGATTTTTTAAGCGCTTTTACGGTTACAAATGCCTTAGGTTGAAAAGACGTTCCAGCAACACGTCCGGTAACGGTGTAACTTCCAGGTTTCAAAACCGTGCTATTATCAGTTGGAGAAGGCCACAGCACACGTACTTTTGGACCTTTCATCTTATTCCGGTAGGTACCTGCTACATAACTGGGTAATCGAGGTAAATTTCCTACTTCTGTTTCCACCTGAATATCGGATACATGGGCTAAGTAAGCATTGTAAAGCTGCGGGGTACCTGAAGAAAACTTTGGAAGATCATCTTCACGCTTACCTACATTTACCACGCTTTCCTGAGTACCTCCCTTGGCATTGCGATAGATTCCGGCAATCTGCCCCGCACTTAACGGAACCCGATAAATACGGAAATCATGTATCATGGCATTCAGATAGGGATCTCCCGGTACCAGCGATTTTCCGATATACAACAGGTTTTTTGCCACTGATTGCTGATCGAATACCGTTGTTAACTCTAGTGGGATGTTCTTAACTTCGGCCACTGGCTTACTATTTACATAAGTCACCATAGATTTTGATGGAATATCTATCACAATGGTAATGTAGACCCATTTATTCAGTTCTAAAGCAGGAGAAACTGCCCCGTTTTTATTGTTTTCCTTTGCCGTGATCAATGTCTGGAAACCTTCCTGAGCTTTTGTTCCAACAGGGGCCGCAAAAAAATGTTTGGTTCCGTCCTTCCCGAAATCAAAAAAACGCTGGCCGGGCTGCTTCGAACGGAGGTATATCCATCCTGATATGCTGAGCGATTCTATGTCCGTTAATGCTTCTCCTGGAATGGTAACAAACGAATTGTTCTCTCCTGAGAGCGATAAAACTTTTCCAAACCGGCTATCGTCGATGAATTTGACCCCGTCGCCCTGAAATTTGGCATGAAAATTATTTCGGGACCAGTCTTTGGCATCACCATTAAAGATATAACGTGCACTCATTCCCGTTTCACCGATTCCGTCTAATATCTGGTCTCCGCTTTGTGCATCGGCAGTACTAATACCAATGGCTAAAACGGAAAGGAATAGGATGGTACGCAAGAATACGTTGTATATTTTCATGTTTAAATTATTTTTAGCAATAAGTACTTCTTAGCTCTGTTTGTATCAAGATATTTTGTACCCAGTTCTTTCGCTAAGCATAAATGAATTTAAAGAATATGGAATAAAATAATCCTTAAAATCCATCGATAAAACTATGAAGAAGCGCTGTGTTTTTATGCTTCTTTTTTATCTGATAGGCACTAGATTTTAACAAGTACCCTGTACATACAACAAAATAAATTAAGTATTGCCCTGATTGAGACTGACTTTAACCTCAATTTACTGAATTTTAAAATAACACGTTATGGGCTTGCTTTTAGAACATCATTATGTCTTCAAGAATCCTTATCAGCATGGCTTTTTGATAAAAGAGGCTAAAAACAAATTAGCTTCGGTGAGCTCGCTTAGGCTCGGTTTACTTTTTAGTTTTCCAATCCGCTACATCAAA
>Ga0182006_1001253_pt1 | contig 15722 bp, 11 predicted proteins | sample Sormic07211104_1_FD_123022 | JGI IMG/M metagenome (GOLD analysis project Ga0182006, IMG submission 123022) | Rhizosphere microbial communities from Sorghum bicolor, Mead, Nebraska, USA - 072115-104_1 MetaG | ecosystem: Host-associated > Plants > Roots > Rhizosphere | place: USA: Nebraska...
CCTCGTCGTCGACGACGAACGCGACATCCGCGAACTGCTGGTACTGACCCTGGGCCGCATGGGCCTGCGCATCAGCACCGCGGCCAACCTCGCCGAAGCGCGCGAGCTGCTGGCCAGCAACCCCTACGACCTGTGCATCACCGACATGCGGCTGCCCGACGGCAACGGCATCGAGCTGGTCACTGAAATCGCCCAGCACTACCCGCGCACCCCGGTGGCGATGATCACCGCGTTCGGCAGCATGGACCTGGCGGTGGAAGCGTTGAAGGCCGGCGCGTTCGATTTCGTCAGCAAGCCGGTGGACATCTCGGTGCTGCGCGGGCTGGTCAAGCATGCGCTGGAACTCAACAACACCGAACGCCCCGCCCCGCCGCCGCTGACCAGCGACACCACCGCACGCCTGCTGGGCGAATCGGCGGCGATGGATGGCCTGCGCGCCACCATCACCAAGGTCGCCCGCAGCCAAGCGCCGGTGTACATCCTGGGCGAATCGGGCGTGGGCAAGGAACTGGTGGCCCGCACCATCCACGGCCAGAGCGCACGTGCCGCCGGTCCGTTCGTGCCGGTGAACTGCGGCGCCATTCCATCGGAACTGATGGAAAGCGAATTCTTCGGGCACAAGAAGGGCAGCTTCAGCGGCGCCCATGCCGACAAGCCGGGCCTGTTCCAGGCCGCGCATGGCGGCACCCTGTTCCTGGATGAAGTGGCCGAACTGCCGCTGCAGATGCAGGTGAAGCTGCTGCGTGCGATCCAGGAAAAGTCGATCCGCCCGGTGGGCGCGGCCACCGAAGTGCCGGTGGATGTGCGCATTCTTTCTGCCACCCACAAGGATCTGGGCGACCTGGTGGAAGATGGGCGGTTCCGCCACGACCTGTATTACCGCATCAATGTGATCGAACTGCGCGTGCCGCCGCTGCGCGAGCGCCGTAGTGATCTGCCGCAGTTGGCAGCTTCGATCCTGGCCCGGTTGGCCCGTACGCATGGGCGGCCCACTCCGCTGCTGGCGCCGTCGGCGCTGGAGGCGATGGGTACGTATCATTTCCCGGGCAACGTGCGCGAGCTGGAGAACATCCTGGAGCGCGCATTGGCGCTGGCCGAGGGTGACACCATCGGGGCGAGCGACCTGCGGTTGCCGCAGCAGGGTGTGCCGCGGCATGGTGGGGCGCCGGTGGCGGCGCATGAGGAAGCGGTGGTGGATCTGCCGGCGGGGAGCGGCGCGCTGCCTTCTTATATCGAGCAGATGGAACGCACCGCGATCCAGAGGGCGCTGGAAGAGAACCGCTGGAACAAGACGCGCACAGCCGCGCAGTTGGGGATCACGTTCCGCGCGTTGCGGTACAAGCTGAAAAAGCTGGGAATGGACTAAACCCGGAATCGGGTTGAATCCAACGTCGCGGCAATGAAAATGAAACCGTAGAGCCACGCCCTGCGTGGCTGCAATGCAGATCGACGCCCGGCACCCCAACGATCCACGGGCAACGCGTCGCCGGACACCGCGATGGACACGCATGGCGTGTCACTACCGATTACCTCCACGCCCGCCATCTCGCTGGACACGCCCGGCATGTCGCAACAGGCACAAACCCGCGTAGCGACACGCCATGCGTGTCCCACGTAACGCTGGATCCCCTGTCGCCAACACCCCAGCAAAACCGCACCGCCGTCGCACTACCGCTCCAACCCGGGCCGCTAGCGACAACCTGTTGGCAACGCCTATCAAACCCGGCAAAACCAACAGGCAGAATCGATTGGCTACAGCCCCCACCACGGCGCATGGTGGCGACGGAGCTTCAAATCTCCAAACGTGAGCAAAATTATGGACGTCCCATGTCGGGAGGGTGGCTAATACAAGACCCCTCAACCGGGGAAATACTCCACGCCGCATGCTCACGAGCGGATTTGAACCTCCCGGCTCCCTTGCCCTACCGGCAAGGGAGGTTTTCCCCTTGGAGGCTCCCCATGCGCTCGCCACGCAACACCCCTCTCTTCCCAGAACTGCTGCTGCCCACGGCCGACCGACCGCGCCACTACACCGTGCGCGCACACACCTAGGCCTGGATGGACACCTTCGACGGCGGCACAGTCCCATGCCTATCGATACACGGCCGTTGGCTTGAGACCGCCGGCTTCAAAGTCGGTGCAAGCGTGAGCGTCGAAGCAACCCAGGGCAAGCTGATCGTGACCCTGATTGAGTACCCCGAAGAAGCGCGCCGAAGCACCTCCACCGCCTTCGAGAAACACGTCGCCAAGCTGGGTCGCACCACCCCGGACAGCCGCATCATCGTCGAGCACCCCGGCTGGCTGGTGCGCGAACTCATCCTCGCCCCGATGGGCGCCTCCACCCTGGACTTCGCCCACGCGATCGGGGTTTCGCAGGACTTCGCGGAATGTTTCCTGGCCGGCGACCAGGATGTGGACATCGATCTGGCCCAGCGCCTGGGGCCATTCTGTCGCACCTCGCAGAGCCTGTGGCTTGAATTGCAGCATAAGCACCGGTCAGTCCGATAACTACGCAGCCCCGTAAAATTCGCTCCCACCCCACTTCCCGATTGCCTGGAAGGGCGAGGGCCAAGCTGCCCACAAACGCGCCTCAAATCTAGAAATCCAGCTCTGCGATCGAACGCCCATCACAGCGCCAGGCAATTCTTGGCCATCCATCGAGGCTACGAAGCCGTCCCCAACATCGAGGCAGTCGGTTGATAAAAATTCCTTCTGCAGAAAGCAGTCCCTTCTCCAACTCGACCTTCAGCCCGTCCGAAGGCAAACATGCCTCGCTCTCAGCGGCAGCATCCCACTTATCTGGCAGCCGCTTGGCGGCAGTACAGCTCAGAGGTCTTATCCGATTCCCAGTAAGTGGCGGCAAAAATGGCAGTTTGATCACCACGGCGGCGGAAAGCGATCACATGGGAGAAGTCCCCTGCGCAATACGAAAGGCTTATCTCCCCATTCGCGGCCTGCCTCGATCGGAGCTGCCATCCATGTGTCGCGGCCAGCTCAGTAAAATGATTTTCAACGGCCGGCAAACCAAGTTCAGTGACCACATTCCTCCTGGCACCAACCAAGGTAATTTTCGAGAAGATCTTGAGTGGCTCTCCGATTGAGTTAGCAGGCAAATCCAGCTGAGCGCCCGCACGCGTGAGCTGCTCCGCATCGGGCTTTCCATCCCAATCTGCAGACTGATACACGGCGTACAAGCTCAAAGCGAAAACGACACCCGCTCCTACCGCTATCAATATGGGGCGCGCCTTACGCGTCTTCACCCCCCCCCACGTCCCGTCCTCACTAGCATGTTCACCCGGCGAGACTCCAGCTCCGATTCCCAATCCTATCTGAGAAGAAGTGCCTGAGCCAGGAGACCAATTTTTGCTGCCCCCAATGCCGTAGAAGCCGCCCGCCCCAGACATCCCGAACCCTCTCAGGTGTTCATCGACTTCCTTACCCGTGGGCTCATCGCACTGATCCAGCCAGCCAGCGCTAAACGATGCTTGGAGACGGAAGTTCGGAGCTGGGTAGGGACGGGTAACCCCTTTTCCGAAGAACATCTTCCCGCTTTTTGAGAACGTCCTGGAAAAACTAAATAGGTACAACGAAACTTCCACCCTCACATAGTCGACGCGCAGGTTAACGCCGTTCTCCCACGTATTTCTGTGCCCAGTGCCATTATTGAACGACCCCACACCTTCCAGTCCCAATGGATCACTGAAGCTGACCGGATTTACATTTACATCAGCTGTGTTGAAATTAGCGATATACATCCGTATGGGATGGAACGTCGCCATGAAAATCGGGAAAGCAGATACATGTGCAAAACGGCCAGGCCGACTGTCGAAAACCCACATGCCGCTTTCCTGATGGGCGCCACCAATGCGGCTACGCATCCGGCTGCAGCGACCGCTCCTGCGAACTGCCGGCGGTTTCTCGAATCCCAGCCTCAGCTTTGTGCAGACTGTCGTGGCAAGTGGTGTAGCAGAACCGAGGTCCATTGGCCTGCGCGTGCGCTGTTCCCATGGCCGCGAGCCAGGCAGCAAACAGCAACGCGGCAGCGTGGACGACATGATTCAGGAGTGTTGAACTCAGTCCGCGTGATCGAGCCTTACAGCCGTGAGCGCGGGGAAGCGCAGCCCATTACAATGTTCCGGAACCAGCGAAGGATGTTGCGCGACTGCGCCGAGCAGGGGCGTCCACAAGCAGCGGCGCGAGGACCATAGATGATCGCGGAAACACATCGACTTCCTTGTCAGGTGCGATTTCAGCAGCCTACACGGGCGCGTTCGGCCGTACCCCCCAGCTGCTTCTCGAAGTGTTGCTTGGAATTTTGCCTCAAACCGAGAGCAGAGTCCGGAACCCATACTCAACTTGGTGATCGTTGAACACGCAGACGAGGCGCTTCGATCACGATATAAAGACTGAAGACTGCTCTTTACCAAGAATCTTAATTGTTAAACTCAGCTGATCTCAGCCACGCTGTGCGTACCGCCTTGACCAGCGTCGACGGATACTGGTCGTTCACCCGAAGCGACGGAAGGGTTGACCGATCTGGCTGGCCTCAATACCTACTAGCCGGATGGCCGAGACTCTCTCGGCCATCTTCATGCACTGGCGGATTTCCGCACGCGTCTACCGAGCGGCGTTAGCTTCCGCACGCGTAGCAAGCACCGTCAGCAAACGCAAAGAGGCATTACTCTGCGACTTTCGATCAAGGCGACTCCAATACTGCTCCACGATCTGATGAGCTACAGTGGAGTTCTTCTCGGACAGCGCTGCGTACTGCATAGCTCCCACGATGTAGAATCCGGAGACACCGTCGTTAAGCAGCGCATCTCCCTGTTCTCCATCCAGGAGGTCCTGCCCCAGCCGAACCACATCCGGATTCCTTCCATCGGAAACGGCCGCCAGGAACGCGAGCGCGGCACCTACCACGACGTCCCTGGAAGGACATTTCAGCCACTGCGGTTGGCCCCACATACGCTCTCGACGCGCCTCGTCGAGGTGCGCCATCGTGTCAGCGGCCAACGAGAAAATCATGGTCAGATCCCGGCGCGACCTTTCCCCCAACTTGCACTCCACCTCAAGGCCGCGAAGAGTGTCGACCTGAAGGCCATTGAAGGCGGAGATGCCAGACGAGGATTCGCGGTCGTTGTCCACCAGCGCGGAAAAGACCCGACTCGCCTCGGCGCTTTGCTGCACCGCTGCGACGGGAAAGCGGCCCAACGTGCCGACTGGTGCAGCGTGGCGGGGCAATGGTCCGCCCAAATACCTGACTAACGGCCAGGGGGCTTTGCCGAACATGTCGAAATCGGAGACCTGGGCATTCTGGAAACGTGCTTTTGGAGCTTGAAGCTTCAGCACTGGGAACATGTCCGAATTCAGCCGATGAGTGTACAAGGCAAGATAGCCCTCCAGTCCCTGCCGATTCATCACCGCAAAGTCCTGCAAGCTGCGCAGGTCTGTAACGCCGATTCGTGAGAGGTCTGCAGCAAGCTGAGGCTGGGCGAACAAAGAGTCTCCCAGTTCAGGCACGGAACCCGTTGGAGACGCCACCAAGATCAGGTCATTGCTGTTGCCCAAGTAGGCCTTGACGTCCTTGAAGTTCAAAAGCATGGCTGCAAGCACGGAGTTGACGAGATCAGGGGTGATCTCGTAAAGCTGCAGCCACTGCACGAACAAGCCACCTTCGTTCAATTGATGCGGAACATACTGATAGAACTCAGTACTGAACAACGAAGCGGTGCCACCCATCCATGGATTTGAAGGCTCGGAAATGATCAGATCGTACTTCTGAGATACTGAGGCAAAGTGCGCCTTTGCGTCGTCAATGATCACATGCGACCGAGGGTCGGTGAATGCACGAGCCACGCTTGGGCCCATATGTCGAGCGCCCTCCACCATGGCAGGCTCAATCTCCACCGTCTCAACTCGGCCAACCTTCTGATGCGCCAACAGGGTGTGGGTCGTCATTCCAGATCCAAAGCCTACTACTCCCACTCGACCGAACTCCTCGCGCATGGAGAGCGGAATTGCGGCGAGCAGCATCATCGTCGACTCATCCGAGGAGACCGTGTGGCCAGCCCCGTACCCTAGCCCCGCATCAACCTTGCCGTTGGTTGCAATGGTACGGATCGAACCGCCCTCTACATTCTGAAACTCGAAAACTGCCACAGTGGCCGTCTTCCCATCTTTGTAGAATAAGGTCTTGGCTTCTTCCCCAAGTGTGGAAGCACCTGTTCGATACACCGACGAGTTTAGAACCGCCGGATCAAAGGTAACAAACAGCACAGAAGCAACCACGGCGATCGCTGAAATGACTGCCGCCGGCAACGTGGCGGGCAGCTTGGTGCGCGCCACCGCAGGCGCGTACCGAGCGAGCAGCACCAGACCTAGCGAAATGTCCAACACGGCAGCGACTAGCAGGGCATTTTTTAATCCAAACAGAGGCATGAGCAGATGCACCGCTGCCAAAACACCTACGATCGCCCCAACAGTATTGAAGGCGTACGCCTGCCCAATGGCCTTCTCACCGTACCCTTGACGAATTAATGCCAGCGTTAGAAGCGGAAGCGTCATGCCGGCGAAGAATGCTGCGGGGAACATGACCAGCAATGCGATGGCGGCACTGGCAACATTGAATGCACCGTAGCCTTCGGCACTGCGTACGATGACCTTCATCAGCCAGCCGACCCATTCGAACGCATTGGCATAGACGAACATCGAGCCAAGCGCGGCGATCCCCATGAACACCTGAATCCAACCGGCCGTAGCTAAGGGTGAGGTCAGTCGATCCGCGCGGTTCTTGAGCCACAGACCGCCGAAAGCAATACCCAGAATGAAAGAAGCAAGCATCAACTCGAACGAGTGAATGGTAGTACCCAGCGCAAGCGAGAGCATCCGGATCCAAGTGATCTCGTACACGAACGAAGCCGCACCTGTGAGACCGGCAGCCAGAAGTATGAGGGCCGGGACAGATAGCGCACTGCCCTTTTGCCCACTTGGTGAAGCAGGCTCCGCAACCTGCGTCACCAGCTGGGCGGGCGCCTCGCGCTTGCTCAATGGATACACCATGATAGCTACGACGATATTAATCAGGCCGGCTGAGAACACTGTTCCCGGCATGCCAATAGCCGGCAGCATCACATACGTTGAGACTAACGCGCCGATAGCGGCGCCGAGGCTGTTTGAGAAGTACAAACCCGCCAGCACTCGGCCCTCGGCGTGCTCCTGTAAGCGAATGTACCCGGCACTCATCAGTGGGAATGTGGCACCAAGCAAGATACATTGCGGCAGAACCATGGCAGCTGCGAGCAGCCAACGCACGTACTGCATTTGACCAGTCGGGAGAACTGGCAGTAGTTGACCGTAGGCCCAGCCACTTAGGCCTTGGTAGATGCTGTCAAAGAAGAGGCCCAGCACGCCAATCACCACTTCGATAAGCGCATAGGCCAACAATGGCCTGCGCACTCTGCTGCTCCAGCGGCTGACAAGCCAAGCGCCAATGGCCATGCCACCCATGAAGAGAATGAGCACAAGCGATTGCGCGTACGAAGAGTGACCAAGGAACAGGCCCAGGTACTGCGTCCAGATCGACTGGTAGATCAGTCCGGAGAACCCAGAAAGTACAAATATCCACAACAGCCACGTACCCGTCCTACTCTTTCCTGATGTCATGCAAGTTTCCCCATTGCATCCAACCGGACAGAGCGCCCGCATTGGTGTTTGTGGCCACGCACGGTGACGCCTCAGCGGCACCTGCTGGAAGTTGAAAACTGGTTCCGGCTCCCCGCCGGGCGATGTCACCCTTGGATGTTATCAGGTGACGAGTGTCTGATCACCGCACTGGCGAGCAAGCGCCTGCGTAGACCACGAACATGCCTCAAGCCTTCCTGGCGTGAGCCGGGCAACCAGGCAACCAGGCAACCAGGCAACCAGGCAACCAGACACGTGTCGCAGAACTCTGAAGGTTCAATGACAGCGCACTCTCTAGATGGGAATGCGCTCTGAAGACTCAATCCTTGGTGACGCGATTGATCTCGGCCAGACTAGTGGTTCCCGCAGCAGCCTTCACCAGCGCGGACTGGCGCAAGTCGTTCACGCCGGCGCGCTGCGCCGCCTCAGCAATCTGAATCGCATTACCGCCCGCCAATACGATTACCGCTATCTCTTCGCTCATCGGCATGACCTGATAGATGCCCGTGCGCCCCTTGTAACCCTCGGTGCATTCTTCGCACCCGACGGCCTCGTACAGCGTAATGCCCGAGTCGAGCTGAGCTTGGGTGAAGCCTTCGGCCAAAAGCGCATTGGGCGGAAGATCGACCGGGCGCTTGCAGTTGTTGCAAAGACGACGGGCCAGTCGCTGCGCAATCACCAACGTAACGGAGCTGGTTATGTTGAACGGCGCGATGCCCATGTTCATCAGTCGTGCGATCGTCTGGGGTGCGTCATTGGTATGTAGCGTGGACAGCACCATATGGCCAGTCTGCGCAGCCTTGATCGCGATTTCAGCGGTTTCCAGATCGCGAATTTCGCCCACCATGATGATGTCGGGGTCCTGGCGCAGGAAGGAGCGCAGGGCCGCAGCGAAAGTCATGCCTCGCTTTACATTCTGCTGCACCTGATTGACCCCTGGCAAACGGATTTCAACCGGGTCCTCCGCCGTGGAGATGTTGCGGGTCTCGTCGTTGAGGATCCCCAGTGCGGTATAGAGCGACACGGTCTTACCTGAACCGGTCGGACCAGTCACCAGCACCATGCCATAGGGCTTATGTATGGCTTCGAGGAACAACTTCTGCTGCACTTCCTCGTAGCCAAGCTTGTCAATACCCAGCTTTGCCGCGCTTCCGTCCAAGATGCGCAGTACGATCTTCTCGCCGAACAGTGTCGGTAGAGTGCTGACACGGAAGTCGATTTGCTTGGTTTTGGAGAGGTTGAGCTTGATTCGCCCATCCTGGGGCACTCGCTTCTCGGCGATATCCAACTGCGACATCACCTTCAAACGCGCTGCGATTCGCTGGTTGAGCTTTACCGGAGCCTTGGCAACGTTCTTCAGCAAACCGTCGATACGAAAGCGAACTCGGTAGTCATCCTCGTAAGGCTCAAAGTGGATGTCTGAAGCACCCTTGCGAATCGCGTCGACCAGAACTTTGTTGACAAACTTGACGACTGGCGTGTCATCGCCCTTGGCATCGTGGCCCGATTCAGTCGATCCGCCGTCCTCATCTCCAGCGGAGACATCCAGATCCCCCATGCCCTCATCGTCGCCGCCAAGCCCACTTCCCAAGGTGTCATGCTTGGACTGCCACTGTTCCAGCGTTCGCCGAATCTGGTCCTCATCCACCAAGATGGGCTCTACCACGAGATTGGTATGGAACTTGATCTCATCCAACGAGTGAGTCGGGTCGCTGGTGCCGATGAAGAGCTTACCGCCCCGCTTGAAAAGGGGCAGCACATGGTGCTTCCGAAGCAGTTCCTCGCTGACCAGGCTGATCGCACTCTGGTTCGCATCGAATACCCCTACATCCATCAGGGGCATGCCGAATTCCAAGGCATTTGCCGCAGCCAGCTGTGCGGGGGTTACCAGCTTCTTATCTGCAAAGTATTGGGGAAGCGGCTGCCGAGCAGCCGCGGCCTTAGCCATGGCGTCTCGAGCCGCAGCCTCCTCCAATGCACCGTCCTGAACCAATCGTCGGGCAATGCCGGTGATCCCGACAAGGTTAGCGGTCACTACGGCGTTCATAGGCCAGATCCTTCAATGCGAGACCTCATTATGGCTAGCAAGGCTGCTGGGTACTAGCACCCGGTTGGGCGATACTTGGCGTCAAATTGCGATCCGTCGCATGTCCATGCGCCGTCCGCGTCTCGCTTGAGCAGGAGCGCCTTGTCACTAATTGCCGGGCTACCCACTACGGTGCAGCTGATCTCCCCCACGCCATCGGCCCCCACCGATGCACTGACGGCAGAACAACGCGGCGAAATTCTCAGGCCAACGTAAGCCGCGTTCACGACCCCAACGTCCCGGCTATCCTGTACCACCGTTTCGATTGTCGTCTTGCCCGGTCGAATTTCAGAAAGCGCCGCCGCCAGCTGCGCTTTCGCGACGTACGTCTGGTACATAGGCAGCGCTATCGCCGCCAGAATCGCAATGATCGCCACAACGATCATCAGCTCGATCAACGTAAAACCCTTCGCACCACGCATGAAGAAATCCCCCTGAAAGCATGCTTCCAATGTGGGAAGCATCATTCGTGCCAAATGAAAAGGCCCCGACAAGCGGGGCCTTTTCAATCGAACATTGAAACCAATTACGGGCCGGCGCAGCCGCTCGGAACGTACTTCGGGTTATCAACGGTGGTGGCGCAGGACCAAGTGCCGTCGTCAGCGCGGCTCAGGGTGATGCTCGACTTGTTGATCTTCGGGCTACCAGCCAGGGTGCAGGCGATGCTGCCGGTAGCGCCATCCTTGACGGTGACGGCGGTGCAACGCTGGGAAACCTTCAGGCCGATGGCCGCAGCGTCAGCGATCGTCTTGCCTTCGTTGACGGCCACTTCGAACTGGGTCTTGCCCGGGGTGATTTCGGCCAGACCGGCGGTCACCTGCGACTTGGCAACGTAGTCCTGGTACATCGGCAGCGCGATGGCGGCCAGGATGGCGATGATCGCGACAACGATCATCAGTTCGATGAGGGTAAAGCCCTGCTGCTTCTTCATGAGTACATCCCCTAGAGGTGGTGTTGAAAAATGAACACTGGGTCGCGCCTGGCCGGAAAACCGGCTGAGCAAGGCTATCGCCCGTGCGGGTGGTTGAAAGCAGGTTGCGTGCCAACTTCTCAGCAATGCTCCCCAGCATTCCCCGGCGCAATGATGGCAGCAATCTTCAGGATTGGAACCCCCCTCACGGTAATTTGCGACACAACCGGCATTGTGACGCGTTGCGTCACCTTCTGACGGCCCCGGTCCTGGACCCCGGTCACGGATTGCCGTCAGGGAGGGATGCCATGACGGCCCGGAACCAGCTACCATTCGGCGCAGAAGCCCGCCTGGGGATGGCGCGGCTGGGGAGCCTGTATGTCTGTGAGCCGTAGTGCTGTCAAGAAAGAGCCCGTGGCGCGTAGCACCATGGAGTTGCAGCCGTTTGTCTGGGAGGGGACCGACAAGCGGGGCGTGAAGATGAAGGGCGAACAGCCCGCCAAGAATGCCAACCTGCTGCGAGCCGAGCTGCGCCGAATGGGCATCACGCCCAATGTGGTCAAGCCCAAGCCCAAGCCGCTGTTCGGGGCGGCTGGCAAAGCCGTAAGCGCGAAGGACATCGCCTTCTTCAGCCGGCAAATGGCGACCATGATGAAGTCGGGCGTTCCCATCGTAGGGGCACTGGACATCATCGGCAGCGGGCACAAGAACCCCCGCATGAAGAAGATGGTGGACAACATCCGGACCGACATTGAGGGTGGCTCGTCCCTCTACGAGGCCATCAGCAAGCATCCGGTGCAGTTCGACGAGCTCTACCGCAACTTGGTTCGGGCCGGTGAAGGTGCTGGCGTGTTGGAGACGGTCCTGGATACCGTAGCCAACTATAAAGAGAACATCGAGGCCCTCAAGGGCAAGATCAAGAAGGCCTTGTTCTATCCGATCATGGTCCTGGCAGTCGCGATGCTGGTCAGCGGGATTCTGCTGGTCTGGGTGGTGCCGCAGTTCGAGGACGTGTTCAAAGGCTTTGGCGCCGACCTTCCTGCGTTCACCCAGATGATCGTGAACCTGTCGCGGTTCATGGTGGCGTACTGGTGGTTGATCCTGATTGTGCTCATTGGCGCCATTGTCGGCTTCATTGCGGCATATAAACGCTCACCCAAGATGCAGCACACCATGGATCGTCTGATCCTGAAGGTGCCGGTCATCGGCCAGCTGATGCACAACAGCGCCATCGCCCGCTTCGCCCGTACCACCGCCGTCACCTTCAAGGCCGGTGTGCCGCTGGTGGAAGCCCTGGGCATCGTGGCCGGCGCCACGGGCAACAAGGTCTACGAAGAGGCAGTCCTGCGCATGCGCGATGACGTGTCGGTCGGCTTCCCGGTCAATATGGCCATGAAGCAGACCAACCTGTTCCCGCACATGGTCATCCAGATGACCGCTATCGGCGAAGAGGCCGGCGCCCTGGATGCCATGCTGTTCAAGGTGGCAGAGTACTTCGAGCAGGAAGTGAACAACGCGGTGGACGCGCTGAGCAGCCTGCTGGAGCCGATTGTCATGGTGGTTATTGGTACTATCGTCGGCGGCATGGTGATCGGCATGTACTTGCCCATCTTCAAGCTCGCCTCCGTAGTCGGATAATCAATCAATGGCATTTCTCGACCAGCATCCCGGCCTCGGCTATCCGGCCGCGGCCGCACTGGGGTTGCTGATTGGCAGCTTCCTCAATGTGGTGATCCTGCGCCTGCCCAAGCGGCTGGAGTGGCAGTGGAAGCGCGACGCCCGCGAGGTGCTCGAGCTTCCGGACATCTACGAACCACCCCCGCCCGGGATCGTGGTCGAGCCGTCGCACTGCCCGCACTGCAAGCACAAGCTGTCCTGGTACGAGAACATCCCGCTGTTCAGCTGTCTGGTCCTGGGCGGCAAGTGCCGCCACTGCCATGCGCCGATCTCCATCCAGTACCCGCTGGTCGAGCTGTTGACCGGCTTATTGGTGGTGGCCAGCGTCTGGCAGTTCGGCTTCGGCTGGCAGGGCTTCGGCGCCATCGTGCTGAGCTGCTTCCTGGTGGCCTTGTCCGGTATCGACCTGCGCACCCAGTTGTTGCCCGACCAGCTCACCCTGCCGCTGATGTGGCTGGGGCTGATAGGCAGCATCGACAACCTGTACATGCCGGCCAAGCCCGCCCTACTGGGCGCCATTGCCGGATACCTGCTGCTCTGGTCGGTGTGGTGGCTGTTCAAGCAGATCACCGGCAAGGAAGGCATTGGCCACGGCGATTTCAAGCTGCTGGCCGCGCTGGGCGCCTGGTGTGGGTTGAAGGGCATCCTGCCGATCATCCTGCTGTCGTCGGTGCTTGGGGCGATCATCGGTTCGATCTGGCTGTACTCGCGCGGCCGCGACCGGGCCACGCCGATTCCGTTCGGGCCCTACCTGGCCCTGGCGGGCTGGATCGTGTTCATGTGGGGCGAGCCGTTGATCAACGCGTATCTGCGGGTGTCCGGCCTGCGCTGAGGCAGCGATGAGCCAGTTCGTGATTGGATTGACCGGCGGCGTGGCCGCCGGCAAGACCGAGGTAACCCGGCGCTTCGAGGCGCTGGGCATCACCATCGCAGATGCCGACGTGGCCGCCCGTGCCGTAGTTGCCCCTGGCAGCGATGGCCTGGCCCGGATCGTGGCGCACTTTGGTTCCGGAATCCTGCTGGTCGATGGCCAGCTTGACCGCGCGGCACTGCGCGAGCGCATCTTCAGCTCCGCGCAGGAGCGGCAGGCGCTGGAAGCCATTACCCACCCTGCCATTCGAGAGCTGCTGCGGCAGACCTGTGAGCAGGCTGGGAGCCCCTATGCGATTGCGGCCATCCCGCTGCTGGCCGAAGCCGGCGGCCGCCAGCGGTACCCATGGCTGGACCGGATTCTGGTGGTGGATGCGCCGGTGGCGGTACAGCATGCGCGGCTGATGCAGCGCGATGGCACCACGGCCGATCTGGCCGACCGGATGATTGCGGCGCAGGCCAGCCGGGAGGAACGCCTGGCGCTGGCGGATGACGTGGTGGTCAATGATGGGCACCCGGACCATCTGCAGGCGGAAGTGGAGCGGCTGGATGCGGTCTACCGGAGCATGGCAAGCAGCAGACCTTAGGGCTGGCCAGCGTGGTCTTGCGGCCGCACTTCCTGATTGCCGATTACGGCATCCCAACCGAATTCCTTTTCCATTGCCTGCCTGACCAACCCCGGTACCGCGTACCAGGATGTGTTCGAGTGAAGGTCCACCCCCGCCGGGTTGTACTCACTTGCCAGATAAAGCGCTTCCGCGCGAGGCATCTTTACCCTTTCATCGATAAGTATCTGCTTCCTGTGCTTCTTCATGAGAAGACGGAGAGGCTTGACCGTGGTGATACCAAACTCCGCCAGCTCCGTGACGAGATCAGCGAGATCAAAGTCACCGTAGTCATGCCTGCGTGGAAAGTCGGACAGCACCACCCTTCGGATGCCCGCCGGTGTGAGTGGTGAGGCATCAACGATGGCACGGGCCCTTTGTCGCTTCATGGAACGCCCCCGAACTCACTTCCCTCCCCCACCTGAGGCCGCTCAGCTTCGGCGGCAGCCAGAAACCGGGTCGCCGCATCCCTGACTTGCACCCAGGCAGGATGAAACAGCTCATTGGCGTCATACCCGGCAAACGCCTCCTTCGGAAGGTCCGTGGCGACTGAAACCAGATGTTCAATGCTCTCGCGAAGCGTCACGGACACCCTGTCCCAAGCGAGTAGTGACGATCCAACCAAAATCTCCTGCCTGAGCTCCCAAGCCGCGGCATAAAAAGCTTCGAATTGCTGGGCCGCGTGCTCAGGCCCACCTGAAATGGTTTTCGCTGCCTGTTCAAAGTAGAAAAGGCAGTTGTTCATCGAATCGTCAAAGCTGATCATCCACGTCCTTGTAAGGTGAGCCTGTCGCACTTTAAGACGGCACACACGGTAGAGCGACGCCCTGCGTGGCTGGCGCGGTGTCCGGCGAAGAGCAGCCACGCAGGGCGTGGCTCTACGGCGGAGCGGCCCCGGGCGGTGACAACTGGCGGAGCGGTCCCAGTTGGCGGTCCCGTGCCAGTTGGCAGCACGGGTGTCGGTCAGCCCGCCGGGGCGAACGTCAGCGTGGCCACCACGCCCCGGGTTTCGCCTGGCCGCACATTGACCTGCCAGCCGTACAGATCGCACAGGCGGCTCACGATCGACAAGCCGATACCGCCGCCCTGCGAGTGGCCGGCGTGGGTGCCTCTATAGCCGCGCTGGAACAGCTTGGCCGCATCTTCGGCGCTGAGGCCCGGGCCGCTGTCGATCACTTCAACCCGGTTGCCGGTGACCAGCACCCGCACCGAGCCTTCCTGCGAGTACTTCACGGCGTTGCCGATCAGGTTGCCCAGTGCCACCGACAGCGCCGATTCCGGGGCATCGATGACCAGTTCGCGGTCGCCCTCCAGTACCAGCTCCAGCGGCTTGCCGCCCAGCTGGGCGCGGTGCGAATCGAGCAGCTGCTCGGCCACCCGCGCCACGTTGCTGCTGCCCTGCCCGCGCTCGTTGCGCGAGAGCAGCAGCAGCGCGCCGATCAGGTCGGTGCACTGCTGTTCGGCACGCTGGATGCGCTGCAGGCGCTGCAGCACCTTGGGGTCCAAGTCCGGCCGGGTCAGCAGCAGCTCGGTGGCACCGCGGATCACGGCCAGCGGGGTGCGCAGCTCGTGGCTGACGTCGGCGTTGAATTCGCGGTCGCGCTGTACCACTTCGGTGAGCCGGGCCGAATAGTCATCCAGCGCCTGCGCCAGCTGCCCCACTTCGTCGTCGGGGAAACGTGGCGCCAAAGGCGTGGGGTCACTTGTACCGCCCCGATAAGCGCGCAGGCGCGCGGCCAGGTCGGATACCGGCTTCATCACCTTCGAGGCGGACCACCAGCCCAGCACCAGCGACAACGCACTGAACACCAGCACCGAGAAGAACAGCGCGCGGTTCAACTGCTCTGCGCCGCGCAGGCTTTCGGTCATGTCGTAGGCAAGGAAGAACCAGGCG
>Ga0182006_1001254_pt1 | contig 15717 bp, 18 predicted proteins | sample Sormic07211104_1_FD_123022 | JGI IMG/M metagenome (GOLD analysis project Ga0182006, IMG submission 123022) | Rhizosphere microbial communities from Sorghum bicolor, Mead, Nebraska, USA - 072115-104_1 MetaG | ecosystem: Host-associated > Plants > Roots > Rhizosphere | place: USA: Nebraska...
CTTGCTGGTGACCGTCACTGCAGACGCGCAATTGCCATAGCGCAGCGCATTCGCCAGCAGGTTAGCCAATGCTCGACGAATCAAGGCTGGATCGCCCAGCAACTGACCTTTTGCCTGGTTTATCAGTTGCACATCTCGCTCTTGCGCCACCCCTTCGAAATACTCACACAGTTGCTCAATCAGATCGTGCAGGTTGATTGGCTCAGATTTCACGCGAGCGTTGGGTTGCTCGGTGCGGGCGAGAAACAACATGCTGTCGATCATTCGCGCCAGCCGTTCATATTCTTCCTGATTGGAAACCAGCAAGTTCTGATAGTCCTCGATAGAACGACTGCGCCTCAGGGTTTGCTGGGTATGTCCCATCAGGTTGCCGAGTGGGGTTCGCATCTCATGGGCGAGGTCTTCCGAGAAACGTGAAAGCTGGGCGAATCCGTCTTCAAGGCGGGCCAGCATCTGGTTGAGCGCACTACAGAGCAATTTCAGCTCGTTCAGTTCATTGAATTCATCCAGCCGTAAATGCAGATTCTGCACATCAATCCCGGCAGCGCGCTTGGCCAACAGGCGCACGGGGCGCAAGCCTCGCTGACTAACCCACCAGCCTGATGCGAAAGCCAGCAGCGCGCCGACCGACATGGCCAGCCAGAGTTTGAGGCGGTAAGCCCCCATCATCTGGTCGCGCTCGCCCAATAACTTGCCGGCGATCAGGGTCAAGCGTCGATCACCCTGCACAACATTCCGCCAGGCGAGCCGCACTGACTCCGAAGGTTGACCATCACCGAGGCGAGGCTCTGGTGCAGCCGGCAAATTTGGCAAGGTCATATGCACTGGGTTGATTTCGATCAGCACCTTTCGGTTGTCATCGACGATCCATAGCAGATTGTCGCGATTGCCCAGCATGTTTTCGTAAAGCTTGGGCCGACCTTGCAATTGCTCGATGCTATCGCTATCGCTGATCAACGCCTGCATTCGCTCCAGGCGCCCCAGCAATGCCTGGTCATCGCGCCAGGCAATCTCTCGCTGTAGCGATTGATAAAGGTAAAAACCAATGGAGCCCAATAACACTAAGCTGGCCAGTGCGAACATGATGGCCAGGCGCAGGCTCAGGGTGCGCGGAAATAGTTTCAGGATTGCACCTCGAGCATGTAACCGATGCCACGCACTGTGTGAATCAACTTCAGCGCGTAAGGATCGTCAACCTTGGCCCGCAGTCGACGGATAGCGACGTCCACCACATTGGTGTCACTGTCAAAATTCATCTGCCAGATCTGGGAGGCAATCAACGAACGCGATAACACCTCCCCTTCACGACTGAGCAGCAGATGCAGCAGCGCGAACTCCTTGTTGGTCAGGGTGAGGCGTTCTCCATTGCGCGTTACCTTGCGTCGCAGCAAGTCCAGGCTCAGGTCACCAGCGACAAAATGCTCAACCTCGCGAGGCGGGCCACGGCGCAACAATGTCCGTACGCGTGCCAACAACTCGGCATAGGAAAAGGGTTTCACCAGATAATCATCGGCCCCCAACTCCAGTCCTTTGACCCGATCATCCACCGAATCGCGTGCGGACAGGAACAGCACTGGGGTTTGCCACTTACGCCGGATGATTTGCAGCAATTGCCAACCATCCAACCCAGGCAGCATGACATCCAGAATGATCAGGTCGAACTCACTCTCCTGTGCCAAATACTGGCCATCCAGCCCGTCAAGGGCGATCTCCACCACATAACCCGATTCAGTCAGGGCGTTGCGCAGGTAATCCGCCATTTTCGTTTCATCTTCAACCACCAGGATACGCATTCTTCCCTCCACGACTGGAGCACAGGCTAGCCCGCTTCGCTGATTTCTCACATTACATATTGGTAATCAGGCGGCAATCATCCTGACGGGGTGGACTGGTCATGATGTCTGGCAATGACTCAGACAGACTCAACCCACCAAGGAAACAGCATGCGTACAAGCCTATCGACTTCATTGCTGATGACACTCGCAATGAGTTCTGCGTTCGCCGTTGCAGGCCCGGATCAAGTTGCTCAGCGCAAGGACGTGTCACTTGCAATGGCCAACGATTTGCTCACTGCCGCGCTGACAGCCTGTCACGCCGATGGCCGCACGGCCGTTGCCGCAGTGGTTGACCGTGGCGGGAATCTGGTTGCCGTGCAACGCGATGACAATGTCGGCCCGCACAACACGTTAGCCGCGCAACGCAAAGCCTATACCGCCCTGTCGACGAAGACTTCGACGCGACTGTTGGCGGAGCGTGCGCGAAGTACTCCCGATGCTGAGAACCTTAATACCGTTGCGGAGTTGTTGCTGCTGGGTGGAGGCGTGCCATTGAAGTTCGATGATCAGATCATCGGCGCCATCGGTGTGGCCGGTGCAGGTGGCGCTGCAAAAGATGAAGGTTGTGCAGAGGTCGCCATCAACAAAGTTCTACCTGTTGTTAAAAACTAAGGACATCACCATGAATGTATTGAAAAGCTTATTCGCTGGCGCTGTATTGAGTGCCCTTTCAACTCTTGCATCAGCGGCCGCAAATCCATTGAGCGTGCATGTACTGAACTTGCAAGATGGCCTCCCCTCCCCTGGTGTCAATGTAACGTTGGAAAAACAGGATGGGAAAAACTGGGACATGCTCAACAACGCGGCGACCAACGAGCAAGGTCGTATCCCCGGTCTGTACCCGGAGGGTCGTGGTCTGGAGAAAGGTACCTACCGTGTCACCTTCAAGACCGGTGAGTGGTTCAAGGCGCACAAAACGTCCAGTTTCTTTCCGGAGGTGCCCGTCATTTTTGAGGTGGACGGTACCGTTCCTCACTATCACATCCCGCTGCTTCTCAGTCCTTACGGTTTCTCCACATACCGAGGGAATTGATAGTTAAGCAATATCAAATGGATACCACCCGAGGGTGAATACAGTCGCCCTACTCAAAAGTGGCTCTGCCCGTGAGGAATTGCAACAGCTGGAAGCTTTCCAGGTTAAAGGAAAACGTGGTGTGCCTCATTTCATCTGTGAAATAGCAGACCGTCTCAACCACGGCCGGACCCGGCTTGGCGCCAGGCACGACGTTGCCTACCGTTCTGCTTCGCATAAACTGGCGCTAGCCCTCGCCCCAATACCGAACATCATTCGCTATGACCTCATGTCCGGAAAAAAGCCCGGGCAACTCTGCCTTGAGAAAGTCCACCCATGTCCTCACCTTGGCATCCAGAAAACGCTTGGAAGGATAGAGTGCATAGACGTTCCGCTCCCTGAGCCGGTGATCGCCCAGCAGGCGCAGTAATGTGCCCTCGCGCAGCGACCGGGTTGCGGTGTAGAACGGCAGCAGGCTGATGCCCATCCCGGCCTCCGACGCATTGACCATCGCCTCGGGAACGTTACTCTGGAAGGTCTTGCCGGGCACCACTGAATGCTCGCCCTGCTCGTTACGAAAGACCCACTCATCGCCGTACAACGGATCGAACATGCGCAGGCAGCTATGTTCATTCAGTTGTTCGGGATGGGTGGGCAGGCCTCGACGCGCGATGTACGCAGGCGATGCGCAAGGCATGCTGAAGATGCGCCCTACCGCTTGGGCAACCAATTGAGAATCCGCCAATTCCTGGGCAATGCAAATGACCACGTCGTGCCCGTCTTCAAGGGGGTCGGGGTTGCGTTGCGACAAGGTCAGCTCAACCACAACGTCCGGATAGAGCTCGCAGTAGCGGGCAATGAGCGGCGTCATCAGTACCCCCAGCCCGGTCAAACAGTGCAGGCGCAACCGGCCATTGGGCTCCAGGTGAGCGCCACGCGCTTCTGCGGTGGCCTCGGCCATGTCGTCCAGTATTTGCCGCGCCCGCAACAGGAAACGTTCGCCAGCTTCGGTCAGGCTCAAACGACGGGTGGTGCGCTGCAGCAGACGTGCCTGCACGTGCTGCTCAAGATCGGCTACCAGCCGGGACACTTGCGCCGTGGAAAAGTCCAGCGCCTGTGCGGCGGTGGTAAAGCTGCCTGCGTCAGCTACACGCACAAATACCCGCAGGCTGTTAAGCAAGTCCATGAACACTCCAACGGCAACGACTGTTGCATTTAACGTAACGCTGCATCAAGCACCGCCCTCTTTATCCCTATCTGCAGAAGCATAGAATTGACTCATCGAAACACGACGAAGAAAACACCATGAAGACCTTGTTGAGCGTACTGTTGGCCCTGACCACAACCGCCGTTATGGCCGCCGAAAGCAATCCGGCCACAACACCTTCAACCCTGGATATCGCGAAAGTCATCTCGGTAACCGATACCTCGACCGCCTGCGAAGTTGTACCGGCGACCATGGTTTACATCGACCATCAGGGTGAAACCCACAAGTTTTCCTACCGGGTGATGGGCAGTTGCTCGGGCGTTTGAGAGGCAGCAAAAGCACCTTTTTCACACCGCTATCCGGGTTGCCTCAAGTGCCAACTCATGCAAACTGGCCAAACGCTGCATGACGCGTTCGACCACTTCCACCCTGGCAACCGCGCCACTGCGTAACTCCCCCATCGACTGCAAAGCGACCTCGGTCTTGTCCAGGCCCGAACGCGTCGAAACGGTAAGCTGTTCAAGGCCCTGACGGGCATCCTGTGCCGACTTCTCCAGGCCTGTGGCGATCTGCCGGATCTGCGCACTGGAGTCCGCTGCCTGACGCGACAGATTGCGCACCTCGTCCGCCACTACAGCGAAACCTCGGCCATGATCACCGGCCCGCGCGGCCTCGATCGCGGCATTGAGCGCCAACAGGTTGGTCTGCCGGGCGATGTCCTGAATGCTGCCCACAATCGCACCGATGCGAACCGACTGGCTGCCCAGCTCATCGAACACCTGATCCAGGCGCTGCAGATACTGATCAAGATCTTCAAGCACAGCAGCCGAAGACTGCATGCTCGCGGCACTTGCCTGTACCCGCTCGCCTGCGCCACGCGCCAGCTGGTTGGCAAAGCGCATGTCCTCTTCAGTTCGCTGCACCACTTCAGTCAAGTGTTCAAGTGCCACCTTTATTTGCGCGCCCGGCCAAGCGGGCTCGGCCATTGGCAGTGACAGTAGCGGGACCGGCGCAGTGGGCATCACGGGGGCCGGGTCCGGCTCCCGCTGCACGAGCACTTCAATCACCCGCACTGGCTGACGGTGAAAAAGCACCGCTGCCGCCAGCAGCAACAGGTTGATGATGCCGGCATACATCAGGTGCATGCCGTTACCGGCGGCGAGCAGCACAACAGCGCTGCCAACTGCTACCAAGGTCAATCGTGCCCACACTTTATTGCTCATGCTCGCCTCCAGGTCATTCACAGCAACGTCCAGGTGTAACTCAGGATCAGCCGGTTCTCATCGATATCGGTGCGGTAATTGGAGCGTGCCATGGCATTGCGCACCCGGATCCCAAGCCCCGCGAAAGTGCCGCTCTGCACCACGTAACCGAGATCCAGGTCGCGTTCGCGGTCCTTGCCTTCAAAGCCCTTGCCGGTGTCGACGTTGTTGCCGGTGATGAAGCGCACGGTGCTGGTCAGGCCCGGCACGCCGAGGGCAGCGAAGTCAAAGTCGTAACGCGCCTGCCACGAGCGCTCATCGGTGGAGGCGAATTCATAGGTTGGCACTTCGTTGCCCAGCGGCGAGATGTTGGCAAATACCCGAGGAAACGCGCTTTCACCGTACATGCCCTGGTAGCCGACGTAGAAGGTATGGCCGCCGTACTTGGCCGACAACAGGGAGAAGAACGCCTGGTTGTCGATATTGCCCAACAGCTTCTTGCCATCCTCTCTGGCATCGAAATAGCCGAGGTTGGCGCCCAGGGTCCAACTGCCCAGGGGCTGGCTGTGTTTCAAGCCCAGAAAGCCTTGATGGTAGATGTCTTCCAGTTGCCCGTACCAGGCACTGACGCTGGTGTGTTTGTCGTTGAAGGCGAAATCGCCGCCACCATAGTTGAAGGCGTCACTGCTGGCCTGGCGCTGAGGCACGTAGCTGAGCATCGCTTGCATCTTCTCGTCGCCGGCCTCGTTGCGCAGGTGAGTGGAGGTCAGATGACCGCCTTGCAACGTCAGGCCATTGATCTCGCCGGATGTGATGCTCGCCCCCTGGTAGCTTGGCGGCAGCAGGCGGATGTCACTGAAAACCAGCACCGGCAAGTTCGGTTGCAACTCGCCAACGCGCAGTTCGGTTTTCGAGTAACGCAGCTTCAGCGTGCCTTCCAGGCGGCTGTAGTCATCGGCCGCGCGACCATCGCTCTGCACCGGCAACAGGCCGGTGTTGACCCGGTCCGGACTGCTGTCGAGCTTGAGCCCGAGAAGGCCGATGACATCGACGCCAACACCGATCGGCCCTTGGGTGTAGCCGGACTTGGCATTGAGGATAAAACCCTGGGCCCACTCCTGCGCCTTCGACTGCCGGTTGGCGCCGACAATGTCCGAGTAGTCCCGACTGAAGTAGTAATTGCGTGCCTGCAAGGTGGCGGTGGCATCCTCGATAAATCCGCCCTCGGCGGCCATCAGTTGGCTGGAACACCCCAGGGCGACAGCCGTGGACAATAACGTACGAGTTGCATGAATGGTTTGCTTCATCGGTGTGCTCTTATTGTTGTTATGAATAGGTAAGGCGTGGCGAATACAAATCAGCGCGCCACCTCGCTGGTGCTGCTGGAGGATGCAAGTGGGGAGCGTCGCGTACTCGACAGCAGGTGCGCGGCCATGCCGAAAATCAGCCCCCAGAACGCGGCGGACAAACCGAACAGCGACATGCCCGAGGCGGTAGTGAGGAACGTCACCAGCGCCGCTTCGCGGTCATTGGGCACGGCCATGGCATTGGCCAGGGCGCCGGCAATCGCAGCGAACAGGGCCAGGCCCGCCAGGGCGGCGATCAACTCTTTGGGGAAGGCGGCGAACAACGACACGAGGGTCGCACCGAAGATGCCCAGTACCAGGTAACAAAGGCCGCCGACCACACCGGCGACATAGCGTTTAGCTGGGTCTTCGTGGGCCTCGCGGCCAGTGCAGATGGCGGCAGTTATCGCCGCCAGGTTGAGGCCGTGGCAGCCAAACGGCGCCAATAGTGCTGTGCCCAGCGCGCTGCTCGCGATGATAGGGCTGGCCGGCGTGGCGTAACCCGAGGCGCGCAACACCGCCATACCCGGAACAAACTGCCCGGTCAGAGCCACCATCACCAGTGGCAAGGCAACGTTCAAGGTTGCACCCAGGCTGAACTGCGGGCTGACCCAAACCGGCGTCGCCAAGCCAATCACCAGCGCTTCGCGGTGCAATTGGCCAGTCAACATGGCAACGACACAGCCCACCACCAGTACCGCCATCACCGCGTAACGCGGCATCAGCCGTTTGCACACCAGGTAGGTGGCGAACATTGCCAGCACCAACCCGGGTTGGCCTTGCAATGACACGAACAGCCCGGTGCCAAAACGCAACAGAATCCCCGCCAGCATTGCCGCCGCGATGGCCCCGGGCAGCTTGCTGATAACCCGGTCGAAGGCGCCCGAGATGCCGACCAGGAAGATAATCACACTGCTCAACAGATAGGCGCCGACAGCCTCGTTCATCGAGAGGCCCGGCAGCAACGCCACCAGCAGCGCCGAGCCGGGTGCCGACCAGGCAATGATGATCGGCACGCGGTAACGCAGGCTCAGGCCAATACCCAGCAGCGCACTGCCAATGGAGATCGCCCAGACCCAGGACGACAGCAGTTCGCGAGACAGATGCGCGGCGTCCGCCGCCTGGAAAATAATCACCAAGGGCCCTGCATAGGAGATTATCGTGGCAATAAAGCCTGCAACCGCAGCAGACAGAGAAAAGTCGCGCATCAAGCCTTTCATCAAACAGCTCCTTGCAGACTCAGGCCTTGGCCGCCGACAGCGGCGCGGTAACGCTGGCGGCGTTTCGCTCGCTGCTGATGGCATAGAGGGTCATGGCGAGGGCGGCTACCGCACCCGGCAGGGCGAACGCCATGAAGTTGAGTTGCAACGGCAAACTGATTCCCAGCAACGCGCCGCCCAACAACGGGCCGACAATCGCACCGTTACGACCGATCCCCGACGCCCAGCCAAGCCCCGTGGAGCGAATGGCCATGGAGTAGAACTGCGCTGCACAGGCATACAACAGGATTTGCGAACCGATGGTGGTAGCGCCGGCGATAGCGATTAGCAGGTACAGAACAGGCGTCGGGCTCTTGAAACCGAGCAACGTGATCGACACCGCGGCAATGGCGAAGAACACCGCCAGCACCCTTGGAAGGTTGAGCTTGTCGCCCAATACGCCACCGCCGATCGCACCGAAAATCGCGCCGAAGTTCAACACCAGCAGAAACGACAAGCTTGAGCCCAGGCTGTAACCCGCGTTGGCCATGAGTTTCGGCAGCCAGGAACTCAGGGCGTAGACCATCAAAAGGCAGCAGAAAAACGCCAGCCAGAGCATCAGCGTGCGCAAGGCTCGGCCTTCGCTAAACAACTGCAGTACCGGTGTGCCGGTGCCCTTCACTTCCGCCATGAGCAAGGTATCGCTGGCCTGGGAAACATAAGCCGGGTCAACGCGCTGCAAGACAGCACGCGCTTGCTCGTTGCGGCCTTGGCGCAGCATGAAACCCACCGATTCGGGCAGGAAATACATGATCAACGGCAGCAACAACAACGGCAGCCCCGCGACATAGAACACCGCCTGCCAACCGAAGCTGGGAATGAGCACGATCCCCAGGCCCGCCGAGAGCATGCCGCCCACCGAATAACCGCTGAACATGATGGCGACCAGGGTGCTACGAATTTTCTTCGGCGCGTACTCGTTCATCAGTGCCACCACGTTGGGCATGACGCCGCCGATGCCAAGGCCGGCAATGAAGCGGCAGATGCCAAAGGTCGTGGGGCTCGTGGCAAAGCCGTTAAGCACGGTGAATCCGCTGAAAAGCATCACGCAAATGGTGATGGTTTTCTTGCGACCGATCTTGTCGGATAGCGGGCCGAAAAACAGCGCACCGAACATCATGCCAAACAGCGCATAACTGCCCAGTGCCCCAGCCTCCAACGGGCTCAGCCCCCACTCTTTCATCAGCGTCGGCAAGACCACCCCGTAGATCACCAGGTCGTAGCCGTCGAAGATGATGATCAGGGCGCACCAGAACAACACCATCCAGTGAAAGCGGTTGAAACGAGCGTGGTCGATAACCTCGTGCACATCGATTTTTCGCATGACATCGGTCTCTTGTTGTTATTTTTTTATTGTTCGCTTAGGCGTTTCAGCGGTCTGCTGCAGGCGGTACAGACGGTCCAGGCAACGCACCGCCGATGGCGGCGGCATTGTTACGCGCCATGCACAGCACTGTTACGCAGGATGCAAATGAAGGGTATTGGGAGCGGCACAATGGCAATATCCGCTTTGCGCAGATCGCTATCCGTTTTGTGCAGAAGGGGGATATCGGAGTGTTGCTGCTTAACGAGAACTGAAACTGGTCCGCGCGTTCAACCACTCCTGCTCATTTTTCGAGCCGGCGCTCAGAGTGTTTGCCCTGCCGCGAACCACTGACTTGAATTCGATCACGGATTTCCATCCGTCTGAGCCTGTATCCGATCCAGGCTGATCCAGTTTTGCAAACTGCAAATGACGCAGCGAGTGGGAGTGGGAGTGGGAGTGGGAGTGGCGAAGAGGATTGTTTTTTCGACAGACCACCAGGCCCCGCATGCGGCTCAACGCTTCCCAATCCAGGTTCAGCCTCTGTGTATGCTGCTGCGAGGTAATGGCGAAATCCAGCGTGCCGTCCCGGAGTCGCTGCTGCATCTGGTTGGGACGGAGGTCCACCAGGCGGATGCGAACACGCGTCATCGGTCAGCGACATTCCCCTGTGGGAACGCTGCAGCAAAGCCAGGCCCAGTTCGCTCTCCAGATCGCCTAATGGGGCGCTGGTTCGTCACGGACCTGCCGGTACATAGGGGGCGCCAGCCTTAGATTGAACCTCTGCTGCTTCTGCGGGCTCCCAACTCTACATCCAGGAGAAACGTATGACTCAGACAGCATTGGTCGTGGGCGCCAGCGGCATCGTTGGCAGCGCCATCAGTCAGTTACTGATCGACAACAATTGGCAGGTCGCCGCGCTGTCGCGGCATCCGTCACAGGCCCCCGGAATGATCCCTATCGCGGCGGATCTTCAGGATCCGGTGTCGCTGGAACATGCGCTGGCGGATTTGAAACCCACTCATGTATTCATTACCACATGGTCAAGGCAAGCCACGGAGGCCGAGAATATTCGCGTCAACGCCGCCATGGTCCGCAACGTACTCGCCGCCATTCGCCCAGCCAAGAGTGTTGAGCACGTAGCACTGGTCACTGGCCTCAAACACTACCTTGGCCCGTTCGAAGCGTATGGTAGAGGTAGCCTTCCTCAAACACCTTTTCGCGAAGAGCAGGGTCGTCTGGACATCGAAAATTTCTACTACGCCCAAGAAGACGAACTCTTCGCCGCCGCTGAAAAGGACGGCTTCACTTGGAGCGTGCATCGCCCGCATACCGTTACCGGGGTTGCCGTAGGAAACGCAATGAACATGGCCACCACCCTCGCCGTCTATGCATCGATTTGCAAACAAACCGGTCGTCCTTTTGTGTTTCCAGGATCAAGGATGCAGTGGGACAGCCTCACCGATATGACCGACGCGCGTCAGCTGGCGAAACAACAAATGTGGGCAGCCACCACACCGGCTGCGGCCAATCAGGCATTCAATGTGACCAATGGCGATATATTCCGTTGGAAATGGATGTGGAGCAGAATCGCCGACTATTTTGGCGTGCCTCCGGCCGATTACCCCGCCACCCTCTCGCCACTTGAACAGCAAATGGCTGACGATCAAGTTGCCTGGACGCAAATCGTAGCGGAACACGGCTTGAAAGAATCCGATATCGGGCGCCTGATCTCCCCGTGGCACACCGACGCTGACCTCGGTCGCCCCATCGAAGTTGTCACGGATATGTCAAAAAGCCGGGCTATGGGTTTCACCGCCTACCAAGCGAGCGATCAAGCATTTTTCGATGTGTTCGACAAACTGCGCGATATGAACTTGATCCCCTAGTCCGTTCCAGAACGAATAATCGGGTAGGCGGCGTAGTTACTATTTTGTAGTCCAAGGCAGCTGTGGTGTTTTGGCAACCCTTCGCTGCCTACAGATGCCTGGCTGAGCGATTTTGAGCGGCATTCCGCGATAACGAAGCCAGTGCAGTCTTTGATTTGGTAATAGAACCCCTCCCAGTCAGAGGGGTCTGTTCAATGTATACCTTAGGGAAATGCAACCAATGTCCGCGCATCACAGCCTTGTATTACTCGCTCGGGGAGGATATGCCGCTCGAGGAGTGCTGTATTTGATCATCGGTATCTTCGCGTTGCTGGCAGCACATGACTCGACAAAACCGAAAGACGGCCAAAAGAGCCTGGAAGCCTTGTTAGGCCAGCCATTCGGCTATTTTTTGGTTGGCCTCGTGGTGGCGGGTCTGCTCGCATTTATGGCTTGGCGTGTCTTGCAAGCTACGCGTGATGTCGATCATCACGGCAAGAAACTAAAAGGTTTGGTGATTCGCGCTGGCCTATTGGCCGGAGGTTTGGTCAACGGTGCTCTAGCGTTCTTCGCATTTGGCCTACTCATCAGCGGCATTCGAAGCTCGGGCAACTCCGGAGGGCAAACCAAAGATTGGCTGGCGCATCTTTTGTCTTGGGAGCACTCGAATTTGTTGGTGTACCTTATCGCTCTCGTACCGCTTGGTGTTGGAATTGCTCACATCATCAAGGGATGGAAGGCATCGTTTGAGAAATATTTTGAGGCCGACGAGGACGTCATGCGGTATGTCCGCCCTGTGTCTCGGTTCGGTCTAATAGCCCGTGGAGTCGTGTTTATAGAGATTGCATTGCTGCTGGCAGTCAGCGGTTCCACATATCAAGCCATCGATCCACCTGGTATGAAGGAAGCTCTGGACGCGCTCCAGAATCTACCAGCTGGGTGGATGATTTTGATGGTGATGGCCTTGGGGCTGATTGCCTTCTCGGTTTACAGCTTCTCTGAAGCTTTCTGGCGCAAGATAAATATGGATGTACCTGGAGTATCGAGACCCTAGGGTGCAGCAATATGGGCGGCCAACTTCCCGAATTAGAGCAGGCGTGGCCTCAGCCTGCCGCTGGCGATCATCGGCGCCGGCTCTTCATCATCGTGCTGCCGGCAGAGGAATTCTCGTATCAGTTCGGCAGTTCGCTTGGTGCTGGTGACCACGAAAAAATGCCCCTCCCCCTCCAGGACGTGCACTTCGGCACCGCGGATGGTGCGGCGCAGGATATGCGCGTTGTACAACTCCAGATCGGCAAGGCACTAATAAAGGAACCCCTATCCTTGCTCGGCACCTGACGGTTGCTCCCCTTTGAACGGAGAGCCAAGAAATGCATATGACCGAGACAATCCAAGTCATGGAAGCGTTGTCGGCCAACGAAGCCAATCTAAACTTCGTGAAGGCTGGTCTTTGATATCCGTGGTTGTCACAACACATCCTAATTAACGCCGCACATAGCGATTCGGCGTATCGATACGTGTTCGGAGGAGATTTTGACTTATCTGGATTGGGTTCAATGGCCGGCGATGCTTGTCACTGTGCTTGCTGCATGGTTGATCGGGTCTCAACAGCCGTCGAGACGAATGACTGGCTTTGTATGCTTCATTTTGAGCAATGTGCTGTGGGTGATTTGGGGTTCGTACGCTGAAGCTTACGCGCTCATTCTCTTGCAGATTTGCCTGTGCCTAATGAACCTTCGCGGGTTTAAGAAGAACCTCAAAGACCAGTAAACAGGAGTGAAGCGGATCCCTGCTTTTCCGCAGGTGAACCTAATCGGGCCTCCCCTATAGAGTTGCATCATCAGGAAGGTCGACAGCCATCGAGATTCTTCTTGAAGCCGCGCGCATTCATACCAAGAAGAACACACTCGAGCAGGATCAATGCGTAAGCGTTAGCGTGAAGTCCCCAGATAACCCACAACGCGTTACTCGCGATGAACCCCCAAAAAGCGATCATGCGCCGACGTGGTCTCTGCGAGCCAATGAACCAGGCCGATATCACCGTCACTAGCATGGCGGGCCATTGCACAAGATCGATGTATTCCAAACTCAATCTCCTACCATCCGCTCTGAGCAGAGGCTAGCCCATCGCTGTATCGAGAAACATCATGACGCCGAAACCGAGCATCAGGCCTAGCGTCGCGGGAGTTTCGTGGCCATTACGATGGGTCTCGGGAATGACCTCATGGGAGACGACAAAAATCATCGCTCCCGCCGCGAGACCCAACGCGACGGGGTACCCCAGTGCGAAACTCGTGGAGATGCCGAGGCCTATTACAGCACCCAGAGGTTCCATCAATCCGGATCCGACAGCGACCAACGCAGCCCGGAGCGCGGTGATACCCGTCACTCGCAAAGCCAGTGCAACAGCAAGCCCTTCCGGAATGTCCTGAATGGCAATCGCTGTCGTCAGCGGCAACCCCACTTTCATATCGCCGTTGGCAAAACTGACGCCGATGGCCATGCCCTCGGGCAAGTTATGAAGCGTGATGGCTAAAACAAACAGCCAGACTCGATTGATGCGTTCTGCTTCTGGGCCCTTGCGTCCGCTTTTCTGGTGCTCATGGGGGACAAAACGATCCAACCCAATCATCAGTGCCACGCCCAACGCCAATCCCAGCACGACGACACAAGCGGCTAAAAGCTGATTTCCACAAATGGTCTGCGCAGCCTCGATGCCAGGGAGGATGAGTGAGAAAGAACTGGCGGCGAGCATCATGCCGGCGGCAAAACCGAGCATGATGTCTTGCGTCCGAGCCGCGATGTCTCGCAAGACTACCGCGACAACCGCACCCAGCGCTGTCGCGGCAAATCCCGAGACGCCACCTAGAAACGCATACTGCAGATTGGCCCTGTTGACCCCGGTGAAGGCGCTGTAACCGCTGATTAGCAAAAGGACAGTGATTCCCACCAATGTCGACCAGAAAAAGATACCCAGCCAGCCGCCGCTTTTTCCCGCGTCAAACCAGCCCAGCCACGGTGCTTTTGCTGGTGAAGAATGTTCCGACATGAGCACACCTACTTTCCATTGACGCGCACGGTGTATTGAAGTCGTTTGTTATGTAGGAACATGACGAATCTCCTCAGACCTAAAAGGCGTCGATACTTATTCGGTGATTGACCGAATGCGACGCCCACAGTCATCAGAAGTGAATGCGCATGAGAAATTTATTAAAGATTTTCCGTAGGCGACAAGCGGCATTGCTTGCTACCGCTCAAGCATTTATTTAACCAATCGTCGGTCGATAGGCCGCTTATAAAAACTTACCTTACGCAAACGAAATCTACATCGCTCAGGAAAACCCGCATTCTCAGTAGAGCTTGTTTCTCTAAGATTTGAATCGTTCGGCAACTGCCGCGCAGCAGCTCTTGCATTCGCCAGTGAGCGCGCCCGCCTGGTTCTGGGGCATGTGACGAAGCTGCGCTCGCTGGAGTAGTCGAGGAATGCGTTACCACACGGCAATATGGGAATCGGCTCTCGGCTCGGTACCGCCGCACAGCACACCAGTGTCCGGGTCCCGGATGATGATCTGCCCTCGCCCATAATTAATCAGGTCGCAATCAACTTGAATCCGGTGTCCGCGCCGCGCCAACGAAGCCGCCAGATCCCGAGTCGCTCCCTGTTCGATGCCGACCTTCATTTCCCCCAGCCATTGCCACCGTGGCGCGTCCAGCGCGGCTTGGGGGTTAAGACCAAAATCCACCAGGTTCATGACCATCTGCACATGGCCTTGGGGCTGCATGTAGCCGCCCATGACGCCGAACGGCCCCACCGGTGCGTCACCTTCGCTGATGAAACCGGGAATGATGGTGTGAAAGGTTTTTTTGCCCGGCGCCAGGCAGTTGGCGTGGTCAGGGTCGAGACTGAATTCCTGTCCGCGATTCTGCAAGGCGATGCCGCTGTCTGGCAGCACCACACCGGAACCGAAGCCGTGGTAGTTGCTCTGGATGAAGGACACCATGTTGCCCTCGGCATCTGCCGTGGCCAGGTAAACCGTGCCGCTGGCATGGGGATCGCCGGGGTTGGGTTCACGCGCCTGGTCAGAGATTTGTTGGCGACGATGGCTGCTATAGGCATCGCTGAGCAGATCAGCCACCGCCACACGCATGTGCAGTGGATCGGTGATGTAATGGAGGCCGTCGCTGTAGGCCAGCTTCATGGCTTCCAGTTGACGATGCCAGGTCTGCTGGCTGTCGCGGTGATCGAAGTCAAAGCCCTCAAGGATTTTCAGGGTCATCAGGGCGACCAATCCTTGCCCGCTTGGGGGGATTTCCCACACATCGTAACCGCGATAGTTGATGCTGATCGGGTCCACCCATTGGGCGCGATAGTCTTGCAGGTCACTGGCGCGAAGGTAGCCGCCGGTGGCGCGGGAATGGGCATCCAGCCGCTGAGCCAACGCGCCGCGATAGAGGCTTTCACACGCGGTGTCAGCCAGCTCTTGCAGCGTTCGGGCTTGCGCCGGGTTGCGGAATATTTCACCGGCCTTGGGTGCACGGCCATCGATCAGGAACGTGTCGAACCAGGCGTCGAGCACCGGGTCTCGATGGGGGCTGAATTCTTCCAGAGCCGTCTGCCATTGTCGAGCGACCACCGGAGACAGTGGAAAACCATCCCTGGCCAGACTGATGGCGGGCTGCAGCAA
>Ga0182006_1001258_pt1 | contig 15687 bp, 12 predicted proteins | sample Sormic07211104_1_FD_123022 | JGI IMG/M metagenome (GOLD analysis project Ga0182006, IMG submission 123022) | Rhizosphere microbial communities from Sorghum bicolor, Mead, Nebraska, USA - 072115-104_1 MetaG | ecosystem: Host-associated > Plants > Roots > Rhizosphere | place: USA: Nebraska...
ACGACGTGACATGTGGTGCTCCCTCGAGAAAAGTTTTGGAAGATTTTTTTCACTGCCCAGTCGCTTTAGCAGATTGCGTGCCAATGCCCCGCCAAGGGCCTGCGGGCTGCATCAAAGCGGGGCGGGGAGGGGCACGGTGCGGGAAGAATGTTGTCAGGCACGCCAGGATTGCGCACCAAAGCCGAGCGCCATTGTCGACAGTCCCATGTCGCTGCGGCAACACTCACCAGCCTGGCGCTCGGCTGTGCGCGATCTTGGTGCGCCGCGCAAAGCGCCAGTGGAGGCGGGTTTGCGGCAGGTGGCTCAACTTCCTGAGGGGTGAGACGGATTGTTCACAATAGTGAGCGCATCGGGAACGATGAGGCGCCAGGCGGCGTGATCCATTGCGGTGCCTCCCCGGCGCTTGGGCGGGAAGATGGTCCTGGCGGACCACCCTCCGGCGCGGGATCAGCGCAGCAGCACGTGCTGCATGAACTGGCGCAAGGGGAATTCGATCATGTTCTGCAGGGCCACCGGCAACTCCAGCGGCCGCATGATCATCTTGATGGTGGTTTCGGGCTTGAGATTGACGCGCACGGTACGGCTCATGCGCGAGGCCAGTTCCTTCACGCGTGCCGGATCGGCGGCCAGTTCCGGCTTGTACACCATCACCACGTGACGGATGGCGCAATCGGCGTCCTCGCTCTTCAGTTCCAGGGTGCGGCGGCTGAGGGTGCCGAAGACGCGCGAGCGGCCGATGTTTTCTTCGCGGCGATAGCGGCGGAAGTACTGGTAGAAATGCTTGTAGTGATTGACCTCGTCATTGGCGATGAGTCCGGCCAGGTGCTTCAGGACCGGCTCGTCGGTGGCCCGCGCCAGCGCCCGGTAGTAGGTGGAGGTGCCGGTCTCGACCACGCAGCGCGCGGCCAGCTCCTGGGCCCGTGTCGGTTCGAGCAGCTCGACCTTGCAGTATTGCGAATATTCGTCGAGGAAGCCCTGGTAGGCGCGCGGCCAGTCGAACTCCGGCCAGACATGCTCGACATAGGCGCGCAGGGCCGCGCCGTGCTGCAGCTCTTCCTGTTCCCACTGCTCGCGCAACCAGGTCTCGACCTCGGCATCGCCTTTGTAGAATTCCACCAGGTTGTGGGTGTAGAGGTCGGAACCGCTTTCGACGAAGGAAGCGCAGGCCACCAGGTAGAACAGGTCTTCATTCTGCCGCACCCGCTCGCGGTCGATGCGGTTCAGGTCGATGTCATCGATGGTCCAGTGTTTTTTTTCTTGGCGACTCGGGTTCATCTGCTATACCTCTCTTCTCAAAGTGATGGTGGGCATAGCGATATGATGCAGCGCGATGACATTGGTTCAGGGCCGCCGGCGGCGTCTTGACGCAACTTTGCAAAGCGTCGCGCGACGTCAGCATTTCGTCAGGTGGACCGGTCCGGGCGACTCTACCCGATCACAGGTTGCTGGTCGCGTCACTGCCCAGCACCACGCGGTTGCGGCCTTGGTACTTGGCGTGATACAGCGCCTGGTCGGCCACGCGCAGCAGTTGTTCGGCGCTGGTGTGCTCATCCGGCTGCAGCGAGGCCACGCCGATGCTGGCCGTGATGTAGCCGAAGGGCGAATCGGCATGCGGCAGCTTGAGTTCGAAGATGGCCTGGCAGATGTGCTCGGCCTGCTGCAGGGCATGGGCGGTATCGCTCTCGGCGATGATGACGCAGAACTCCTCGCCGCCATAGCGCGCTACCAGGTCGGTAGCACGGCGCGAACTCTTCTGCAGCACGCGCGCCACGATGCGCAGGCATTCGTCCCCTGCCACGTGGCCGTAGCGGTCGTTGTATTTCTTGAAATAATCCACGTCCAGCATCAGGAGCGCCAGCGCATGGCCCGAGCGCACCGAGCGCCGCAGCTCGCTGTCGAGTACCTCGTCGAAGCGACGCCGGTTGGCCACCCCGGTCAGGCCATCGGTGGCTGACAGCGCTTCCAGCTTGCGGTTGGCCAGCTCCAGCTCGCGCGTGCGGCGGGCGACCTGGTCTTCCAGTTCTTCCTTGTTCTGCTGCAGCTTGCCGGCCATCTCGTTGAACTTGCGCGAGAGGATGGCGATCTCGTCGCCGCCGGCCTGTTCCACGCGCACCGTGGTATCGCCGCTGCCGGCTTCCTTCATGGCCGCCACCAGGCGCTGCAGCGGCACGCTGATGCTGCGCGCGATCAGCGCCGAGAGCAACAGTGAAGCGGCAAAACACAGCAGGCCGATGGCGATGATCTTGTCGCGCACCGAGCGGGTGTCGGCGTTGAGCTTGTCGCTTGGCGTGGCGCTGACCACCCACCATGAGGTGTGCGGCAACTGGGCGATGGCGGCGTAGTAGCGCGTCTTGTCGGCGCGCGTGTAGGCGATGAAGTCGCTGGTGCGGCGTTGTCCCACGCTGGCCGTGATGCCCTCCAGCAAGGCCGGATCGGCACGGCTGAAGCTGGTATCGCGTCCCTGCACGACTACCGTGCCATCGCTCGCATCCACGATGAACAGACTGGAGTCATAGCCCAGGTCCACGCCCTCGAAGATGCTGAAGAAGTAGCTCGGCCGCACGCCGACGAAGAGCACGCCGGCAGCGCGGTTGTTGCCGGTGAAGCGGATCTCGCGCAGCATGGCCACGCTCTTCTGGCCATGGCCGCCGTTGTAGAGCGTCCACCAGCCGCGTCCGCCGAGGTCTGGCGCCTCCTCCGCCACGCGGGTGATGTTGCTGGCCAGCGGCGCAAAGATCTGCGGATCGATGACCTGGCGCTTGCGGTCCAGCAGGTATTTCTGGTTCACGTCCGGCAGCGATCCATAGGTGTCCAGCAGCACGCGCGCCACCCCGCTGCGGGCCGCAGCACTGGTGGCTTCGTCGCCGCTGTAATAGTCGCCCAGCAGGCGCTGCAGCTTGTCGGAGAGCGCCAGCTCCTCGCTGGTGTCCTCGATCTTTTCCATGCGCAGCATCAGGTTCTGCGAGATCTGCTTGACCACCTGGACCGAGTAGGTGTGTACCTTCTCCTGGGTGGCACGGGTGGTTTCGCGATAGGCCAGCAGACCTGAGATCACCAGCGGCACCAGCGAGACCAGGATGAAGGAATTGATGAGCCGGTAGCGGATTTCGATCTTGCGCAGGAATCCCAGCCAGAAAAAGTCGAGCCGTTTTTTCATCGAACGCGCTCCCTTACCTGGCCGACAGGCGTGCCTGTTCGGTGATGGAATCCTGCAGCAGGCGCGCGGCCCGCGCCGGGGTCTGGCTGCCCGACAGCACGGCCTGCAGGAGCGGATGCAGGACCTCGATGGTATTGACCGGCAGCACCGAGTAATACAGTCCCGGGGCATTGCTGGCGGCGGCATCGCGCGTCATCTGGTCGACCAGCGCGAAGAGCGCGGGATCGCCTTTCACATCGGCCGCGATCACGCGGAACGGCGGAATATTCTGCCGCTTGGATTGCCAGATCGGCATCCCCGGACCGTAGAGGAAGTCCAGGAACTGCACCGCAGCCTGCCGTTGCCGCGCGCCGCTGTGCTGGGCCACTGCAAAGCCGGTCTCGCTGCCCAGCACCGGTTTGAGCGGCTGGCCCTTGTCATTCCATGGCGGCACGAACACGCCTACCCGCATGCCGCGCGCATTCATCAGCGTGCCGGCGGCCCAGCTGCCCTGGAAGGTCATCGCTGCGCGGCCTTCGGCGAACTGGCGCAGGGCCGTGTCGTAGCCGGCGCGCAGACAGTCGGCCTGCACCATCTTCTGCTCCACCAGCGTGCGCAGGCGCGCAAAGATGGCTGCGCCGTCCGCATTGTCCAGCTGCAGGGTGCCATTGGCGATGCGGATGCGCCAGTCGGGGACCTTGGCTGCGATCTGGTTGGCGAAGCCGTAGCTGAAGGGACCATTGCCCAGCATGTTGGGGAAGCCACCCGGCAGCGCCAGCGGCACCAGGCCGGCCTTGCGCAGTGCGGCGCCGGCCGCCAGGAAGGACTCGAAGTCGGCCGGTGGCGCAGTGATGCCGGCGCGGTCGAACATGTCGCGGTTGTAGTAGATCAGGGTGGTGGCCACGCCCGAGGGAATGCCGTAGCGCCGCCCGCCCGGCGAGGTCCATTCGCGTTGCAGGACCTCCAGCATGTTGCCCCAGGCCTGGGTATCGCCGATGTCGGCCAGCAAGCCCTGGTCCGCCAGAGTGGCCGTATAGGGATTGGCGTTGACCGAGACGATGTCGGGCAGGCTGTCGGTGGCGGCGCGCGGCTTGAGGTTTTCCTCGACGGAATTGCCGATCATGAATTGCAGGTTGATCCGCACCTCGGGATGCTTGAGCGAGAAGGCATCGGCCACGCGATGCATTTCCTCGGACCAGTCGGGTGCCCAGACCAGCGCGGTGAGCACCACCGGTTCGGCGGCTGCGGTGGCCGTGGCAGCGCTGCCGCTGTCGTCGCCACGCTCGCAAGCCGTCAGCAGGAGTGCTGACGCCACCCCCGCGATGAAGATTCTGAGTCCGCGCTTGGCGTACCCTGTCATGCCTGACTGCCCGCAGCTGGAGTGGCAATCCGGATCAGGCACGCCTGTTACTGCTGGCGTATATCGGCCACGCATCGATTTCCCCTGCGGCTAAACTTTTCTTGTTTTACAGCAATGCGCATGGTGCCGCGTTGACCTTCGCGCAGTCATGGTGATCTGTGTCACCTGACCCGCTGCAGCCCGCGTTGCGCCTACCTGCCGCTCCCTTTGCACGATCCTGGCATGTGAGAACAATGACAACAAGTTTGCCAGCTTTTACATCGTCCTGCACGAACCGCGTGTGCATTTCTTGTCTTTGTTCAGCTTTTGCCACGGCGCAATTACGTCCGCCTTGATGTGCCGCCTGAACGAAAATGAACAGGCCCTTATAATGTGGCCCTCACGCCTTGCGGGGCGATCGCGCTTCACCTTGCTTCAACCTGTCTGCATCGTCCTCACTGCCGGCGATGCGGCTGTCTCACCGAATTCCACATGCACAACAAAGATACTTCGCTCTCCATGGGCAAATTTCCCCCATGGCTGGCCGTCCTGGCAGCCTTGACTGCACTGGGCGCGCTGGCCATCGACATGTACCTGCCCAGCTTCACCGCCATCGCCAAGGAGCTCGGCGTGGGCACCAACCTGGTCCAGCTCACGCTCGCGTCTTTCCTCGTCGGCCTGGCCGTCGGACAGATGTTCTATGGTCCGCTGTCGGATCGCTTCGGCCGCAAGCCGCCCTTGTTCTTCGGGATCGCCTTGTATTTCGTATGCTCCCTGCTGTGCATTTTTGTACAGAGCATTGAGACACTGATCGTGCTGAGATTGTTCCAGGGGCTGGGCGGCAGCGCCGGCATGGTGATCCCGCGCGCCATGGTGCGTGATCGCATGGGGGCCGAGGGTTCGGCCAAGGCATTCTCGATGCTGATGCTGGTGTTTGGCCTGGCACCCATCCTCGCTCCTTTCATCGGCGGCCTGATGCTGGTCTTCGCCAGCTGGCGCGGCATCTTCGTGGTGCTGACGATCTTCGGCCTGCTGTGCATGCTCGGCACGCGCAAGTACCTGACCGAAACGGTGGATGTCTCCCGTGCCGAACCGCTGCATCTGGGCCGCACCTTGCGCCAGTACTGGGGTTTGCTGCGCCATCGCCAGTTCATGTCCTTCGTGCTGTGCGGAGGGTTGGTGCAGGCGGGCATGTTCGCCTACATCGCAGGTGGTCCGTTCGTGGTGATCGAGCTGCACGGGATCAAGCCGCAGTATTTCGGTTTCGTGTTTGCGTCCAACGCCATCGGGCTGATCGCCGCTTCGCAGATCAATGCGCGCCTGGTGGTCAAGCGCTCGGCCGAACGCGTACTGGGCAAGGTGCTGTGGGTACCGGCCGGTCTGTCGCTGGCGGTGGTGCTGGCCGTTCTGGCCGGATTGGAGAGCCTGCCGCTGTTGCTGTTCGGTTTCTTCGGTTTCCTCACAGCTTATGGTTTTACCGGCCCGAATGCGACCGCCATTGCGCTCAAGCACCAAGGGCGCCAGGCCGGCACCGCCGCCGCCCTGATGGGTACGCTGCAGTTCGGCATGGGCGTGCTCTCGGGTGTGGTGATGAGTCTGTGGCATGACGGTACCGCCTTGCCGCTTGTGTCGGTGATGGCCATCTGCGGCGTGAGCGCCTTCCTGCTGTATCACTTCGTGGCCAGGCATGAGCCGGTGACGCCGGCGGTGCACTGAGCGCCACTGCCCTGATCCACAAATCAATCTCCAGCCCGGCCACGCGCCGGGCTTTTTTGTGTCCGCGCGCCCCGCTGGCTTGCGCGATTTTCGGGATCGCTCTCACCCCCGGGGTGCGTGCCGCGTCAAGAACGCACATGGGCGCACACCGTTGCGCCCGGATCGGCGAGGCAAGTTCCGGCCTGCAAGCCACACTGCAGCACGGTTTGCGGCCACCACACGGCCGGGTGGCACGCTCATTGCTCAAGAGTCCTTCGCGGTCTGACCAGTCAGGCCAACGAGGACACCCACCATGAGCATGCCCAACATCGCCGCACAGACCCTGCAGCGCCAGATACTCTCCGGCACCTATGCGCCGGGTGCCATGCTGCCCAGCCAGCGCGAATTGGCCGAGTCCATGGGCATCAGCCGCGCGTCGCTGCGGGAGGCCTTGTCGATGCTGGAGGCGCTGGGCTTCATCCGTTCCGTTCCCGGCAAGGGCACGCTGGTGAGCCCACGCCAGGAAGGCCGCGTGGCCCCGCCGCAGCCACCCGCCGGTGAAGGCGGCACAGCCGCTGCGGCGCTGGACCTGGCGGCCGTGTTCCAGCTGCGCTATACGCTGGAGTCGGCCGGGGCCGCCCTGGCCGCGCGCCACATCAGCGCCCATGCCACCCCGCGCCTGTGGGGGATCCAGGCGCGCTTCGAGGAGGCGCTCAAGAATCTCGACCTGGTCAGCGCTTCGCACGCCGACCTGGAATTCCATCAGCTGCTGGCCGAGCTCTCCGGCAACCCCGCCTTTTCCCAAGTGGTGCGGCAGTTCGAGCGCCCCATCAGCCACAGCCTGCGCGTGCCCTTCGCCGACCGCGAACGCATCTGGGCACCCGCCGTGGAGCATCGCGCGATAGCGGCCGCCATCTCTGCCGGCGACATCGACGGCGCGCGCCAGGCCATGCAGCAGCACATCGTCAACGCCGCCCAACGCGTCGGTCTCTCATTCTCTCCGCCCTGAAAGCAGGGCAACTGATCTCGTTCTTGGCTTCGCGCAGTTTCAGTGGCATCCGTTGTTTCCATCGTCGTCCCTCAACCAGGAAAGCACCGATATGAAATTATCCAAGACCCTCCCCCTCACGCTGGCCTGTACCCTGGCCTTCGGCGCCTTGGCCAGCCTGCCGGCCCACGCCGAAAAAGTATTGCGTATCGCCATGACCGCCGGCGATATCCCGCGCACGCTGGGCCAGCCCGACCAGGGCTTCGAGGGCAACCGTTTCACCGGCATTCCCATGTATGACGGGCTCACGCAATGGGACCTGTCCAAAGCCGACAAGGCCAGCGAACTGATCCCCGACCTGGCCGTATCGTGGCAGGTCGATGCCAAGGACAAGACCAAATGGATTTTCAAGTTGCGTCCCGGCGTGAAATTCCATGATGGCTCGGCCTTCAACGCCGACGCCGTGGTCTGGAACGTCAACAAGGTGCTCGACAAGAACGCCGTGCAATTCGACCCCAGCCAGGTCGGCACCACCGCCTCGCGCATGCCCACCCTGCGCTCGGCGCGCAAGATCGATGATCTCACCGTGGAACTGACGACCGCCGAGCCGGACTCGTTCCTGCCGATCAACCTCACCAACCTGTTCATGGCCTCGCCCGCCCAATGGGAGAAAAAACTGGCTGCCGTGCCGGCCTCGGTGACCGACAAGGCCGAGCGCAGCAAGCAGGCCTGGGCTGCCTTCGCCGCCGATGCTTCCGGCACCGGCCCCTTCAAGATGGCCAAGTTCGTCCCGCGCGAGCGGCTGGAAGTGGTCAAGAACGACGGCTACTGGGATGCCGCACGCCGCCCCAAGATCGATCGTGTGGTGATGCTGCCGCTGCCCGAAGCCAACTCGCGCACCGCGGCCCTGATGTCGGGCCAGGTCGACTGGATCGAAGCGCCCGCACCGGATGCACTGGACGCGATCAAGGCGCGCGGCTTCAAGATCTATTCCAATCCGCAGCCCCACGTGTGGCCGTGGCAGCTGTCCTTCGTGCCCGGCTCGCCCTGGCTGGACAAGCGTGTGCGCCATGCAGCCAACCTGTGCGTGAATCGTCCGGCGATGAAGCAGCTGCTGGGCGGACTCATGGGTGAAGCCACCGGTACTGTCGAACCCGGCCATCCGTGGCGCGGCAACCCGAGCTTCCAGATCAAGTACGATCCGGCGGCCGCCAAGAAGCTCATGAGCGAAGCCGGCTATTCGGCCGCCAAGCCGCTGACGGTGAAGGTGCAGATCTCGGCCTCCGGTTCCGGTCAGATGCAGCCGCTGCCGATGAACGAGTTCATGCAGCAGAACCTGAAAGAGTGCTTCTTCGACGTGCAGTTCGACGTCATCGAGTGGAACACCCTCTATACCAACTGGCGCATCGGTGCCAAGGACCCCAGCGCGCACGGTGCCAATGCGATCAACGTCAGCTTCGCCTCCATGGACCCGTTCTTTGCCATGGTGCGTTTCGTCGATACCAAGGCCGCCCCGCCGACCTCCAACAACTGGGGCTTCTACAGCAACGCCGACGTCGATGCCTTGATCGCCAAGGCGCGCACCACCTTCGATCCCAAGCAGCGTGACGCCTTGCTGGCCCAGCTGCACGCCAAGATCGTCGATGAAGCGCCCTTCGTCTGGGTGGCCCACGACACCGGCCCGCGTGCCATCTCCGCCAAGGTCAAGGGCGTGGTGCAGCCGCAGAGCTGGTTCATCGACATCGCCACCATGAGCATGGACTGATGCCCTGACGCAGGAGCACATCAGCGGCGCCGCAGTGCGCCGGCGCCGCTGACGTTTTCTGCACCAGGCTTGACGTTTTCTGCACCGTGACGTTTTTCGCACCAAGCACCTTTTGCGGCACTGCCGCCGCAGCACCTGACCCGTCGCCGGAACTGCCATGATCGCCTACCTGATACGACGCTTTCTCTATGCCCTGCCCATCATGCTGGGCGTGGCCTTCCTCTGCTTCATGCTGGTCCACATCGCCCCGGGTGATCCGCTGGTCTCGATCCTGCCGCCGGATGCCTCGGCCGACCTGCAAAAGCAGCTCATGGAAATCTACGGATTCAACCGCAGCTATCCCGAGCAATTCCTGAGCTGGGTCTGGCGTGCCCTGCACGGCGACCTCGGCAGCTCGATTGCGACCGGCCGTCCGGTGGCCGCCGAAGTGTTCAAGGCGGTCGGCAATACCTTCATGCTGGCGGCCGTGGCCACGCTGATCGGTTTCGTGTTCGGTTCGCTGTTCGGCTTCGTGGCGGGCTACTTCCGCAATTCCTGGGTGGATCGCGTCGCCTCCTTCATTTCGGTGGTGGGCGTATCGGTGCCGCATTACTGGCTGGGGATGGTGCTGGTGATCGTGTTCTCTTCCAAGCTGATGTGGCTGCCCGCCACCGGTGCCGGCCCCGATGGTTCGGGCGCCTGGGTGTGGGACATGGAACACGTGAAGTACCTGCTCATGCCGGCCGTGACCATGTCCTTCATCCCCATGGGCATCATCGCCCGTACCGTGCGCGCCCTGGTGGCCGACATCCTGGCCCAGGAATTCGTGGTGGGCCTGAAGGCGCGTGGCCTGTCGGACGCGGGCGTCCTGCGCCACGTGGTCAAGAATGCCGCACCGACCGCACTGGCCGTCATGGGCCTGCAACTGGGTTATCTGCTGGGTGGTTCGATCCTGATCGAAACCGTGTTTTCCTGGCCCGGGACCGGCTTCCTGCTCAACCAGGCCATCTTCCAGCGCGACCTGCCGCTGCTGCAGGGGAGCATCCTGGTGCTGGCCATGTTCTTCGTGGCGCTGAACCTGCTGGTGGATGTCCTGCAAACCATCTTCGACCCCCGTATCGAGCGAGCCTGACATGAACCTCTCCACTTCCGTCCCCGCCCTCAAGACGGCCGAGCCGGCCACCGCCATGCGCCGCTCGCGTGGCCACTGGGCCAACGTCGGTGCGCGCCTGGTGCGCAATCCCGGTGCCATGATCGCCGCCGCCGTGCTGCTGCTGCTGATCGTGGCGGCCATCGCCGCCCCCTGGGTGATGCCGGGCGATCCGTTTGCCGCCTCGATGTTCTCGCGCCTGAAACCCATCGGCACCGCCGGCCATCTGCTGGGTACCGACGAACTGGGGCGCGACATGTTCTCGCGCCTGCTGCTGGGTGGCCGGCTGTCGCTGTTCATGGGCATCACGCCGGTGCTGCTGGCCTTCGTCATCGGCAGTGCGCTGGGCATTGTGGCCGGGTACGCCGGCGGCTTCACCAACACCGCCATCATGCGCAGCATCGATATCCTCTACGCCTTTCCTTCGGTACTGCTGGCCATTGCCCTGTCGGGGGCGCTGGGTGCGGGCATCTTCAATGCGCTCACCTCGCTGACCATCGTCTTCGTCCCGCAGATCGCGCGCATTGCAGAAAGCGTCACCACCCAGGTGCGGCGCAGCGATTACGTCGATGCGGCGCGCGCCTCAGGGGCCAGCGCCTTCACCATCGTGCGCGCGCATGTCCTGGGCAATGTGCTGGGACCGATCTTCGTCTATTCCACCAGCCTCATTTCGGTCTCGATGATCCTGGCCTCGGGCTTGTCCTTCCTCGGCCTGGGCGTCAAGCCGCCCGAGCCGGAATGGGGCCTGATGTTGAACACCCTGCGCACCGCCATCTACACCCAGCCCTGGGTAGCGGCCCTGCCGGGCGCCTTCATCTTCGTCACCTCGATTTCCTTCAACCTGTTGTCCGACGGCCTGCGCTCGGCCATGGAGGTCAAGCAATGAGCCTGTCTGCCTCGCTCCTGAACCAGGATCCGCGTGATGTCGGCGGCCCGCGCCAGCCCCTGCTGGGCGTGCGTCAACTGCTGAAGCACTTTCCGCTCAAGCAGCAGGGCCTGCCCCTGCTGCGCGGTCCGGCCCATGCGGTGCGCGCAGTCGATGGCGTGAGCTTCGACATCATGAAAGGCGAAACCCTGGGCGTAGTCGGTGAATCCGGCTGCGGCAAGTCCACCACGGCGCGCGTGCTGATGCAGCTGATCGAGCAGGACAGCGGCGAACTGGTCTTCGACGGCCAGACCGTAGGTTCGCGCGCCATGCCCTTGCGCCAGTTCCGGCGCCAGGCGCAGATGGTGTTCCAGGACAGTTATTCCTCGCTCAATCCGCGCATGACCATCGAGGATTCGATCGCCTTTGCGCCCACCGTGCATGGCCTGCCCGCGCGCGAGGCCATCGCCCGCGCCCGTAGCCTGCTGGCGCGGGTGGGCCTGCAGCCGGAACGCTTCGCCGGACGCTATCCGCATGAGCTCTCCGGCGGCCAGCGCCAGCGCGTCAACATCGCGCGCGCCCTGGCGCTGGAGCCGCGCCTGGTGATCCTGGATGAGGCCGTCTCGGCGCTGGACAAATCGGTGGAGGCGCAGGTGCTGAACCTGCTGCTGGACCTGAAGCAGGAATTCGGCCTCACCTATCTGTTCATCAGCCACGATCTGAACGTGGTCCGTTTCATCTCCGACCGCGTGCTGGTGATGTACCTGGGTCAGGTGGTCGAGGTCGGTCCGGCCGAGCAGGTGTTCGACACACCGCGCCATCCCTACACGCGCGCGCTGTTGCGCTCCATGCCCAGCATGGACCCCAGCCGCCGCACCGAAGAAGCGCCGCTGGCGGGCGACCCGCCCAATCCCATCAACCCGCCCCCGGGCTGCCGCTTCCATACCCGCTGCCAGTTCGCGCAGCCGGTCTGCCAGCAGCGCGCGCCGGCCTTTGTTGAGGCCGCACCGGAACACGGCGTGGCCTGCCTGCGCTATGAGGCCGGCAGTGGCTATGACGACACCGGGTTCGAAGCCGGCATGCTGAACAAGGAGCTGCAACATGGCTGATGCTTCCAAGAAAACGATGGTGCGCCTGCATGACTTGCGGGTGACCTTCAAGGCCCCCGGCAAGACCATCCGCGCCGTCAGCGGCGTGGACCTGGAGGTGGCCGAGGGCGAGGTGGTGGCCTTGATCGGTGAATCGGGCTCGGGCAAGAGCGTCACGCTGCGTTCCATCATGCGGCTGCATCCCGAGGCGCGCACCCGTATCGAAGGTGGACTGGAAGTCGATGGCCGCGATGTCCTGTCGATGACCGGCCGCGAACTGTCGGCCCTGCGTGGCGACAGCGTGGCCATGATTTTCCAGGAACCCTTGCTGGCGCTCGATCCGGTCTATACCGTGGGGGCGCAGATCGCCGAGACCATCCGCCGCCACAAGAAGGTCTCGGCCGCCCAGGCCCGTGCACAGGCGCTGGCACTGTTCGAGAAGGTCCGCATTCCCAGCCCGGAGCGGCGGCTCGATGCCTATCCCCACGAGATGTCCGGCGGCATGCGCCAGCGCGCCATGATCGCACTGGCGCTGTCCTGCTCGCCCAAGGTTCTGCTGGCCGATGAGCCCACCACGGCGCTCGATGCCACGGTACAGATCCAGATCCTGCTGTTGTTGCGCGAGCTGCAGCGCGAGCTGGGCCTGTCGATCATCTTCGTCACCCACGACATCGGCGCGGCCGTCGAAGTGGCCGACCGCATCGCGGTGATGTATGCCGGACGCATAGTCGAGCAGGGACCGGCCTCGCAACTGCTGACCCAGCCGCGCCATCCCTACACCATGTCGCTGCTGCAAAGCCGCAGCCACGGCGCCATGCAGAAGGGCCAGCGCCTGCAGACCATCCCCGGCGCACCGCCCGACCTGGCCAACCTGCCGCCGGGCTGTGCCTTCGCCGAGCGCTGCCCGCATGCGCAGGCCGATTGCCTGACGCGGCAGCCGGTCGAACAATCCGTGGGCGAGCAACATACGGTACGCTGCCTGCGTGCCGAAGCACTGCAGCTGGCTGCAGCCTGATCCATGACCGCGCCGCTCTCCCACCCACCCCGACCTGACAAGGAAACCGCATGAGTGCCGATGCTTTCACCGCCCGCTGCTTCGTCCCCTATCCCTTCGTCCCCCAGCCGCAGGCCGCCAGCGGCCCCCTGGCTGGCGTGCGCCTGGCGGTCAAGGACATCTTCGACGTGGCGGGCTATCCCACCGGCTGCGGCAATCCGCACATGCTGGCCCTGTCCGGCATCAAGACCACTTCGGCGCCAGCGGTGCAGTCGCTGCTGCAAGCGGGCGCGCAATTCGTCGGCAAGGTGGTCACCGATGAACTGGCCTTCTCGATGAACGGCAAGAACGCCCACTTCGGCGCGCCTCGCAATGGCGGCGCGCCCGAGCGGATTCCGGGCGGCTCCAGTTCCGGATCGGCCTCGGCGGTCTCCAACGGCCTGGCCGACCTGGCGCTGGGCACCGATACCGGCGGATCGGTCCGGGTGCCGGCCAGCCATTGCGGCCTCATCGGCTTGCGGCCCACTCATGGCCGCGTACCGCTTGCGGGGGTGATGGACCTGGCGCGCAGCTTCGATACCTGCGGCTGGTTTGCACGCGACATGGACGTATTCGCCCGCGCGGGCGCGGTCTTGCTGGGCGAGGACAGCGCACCCTTGCCTCAGGCGCCGCGTGTGCTGGTCGCCAGCGACGTGCTGGGCCTGCTTGCGCCGCACGTGCAGGCCCGGTTTGCGCAGGTGCTGGAGCGCCTGGCGGGCGTACTGGGCGCGCCGCAGCCGGTCACGGCGGCGACCCCTTCCTTTGATGCGCTGTACTGGGCGTTTCGCCACATCCAGGGCTATGAGGCCTGGCAGGCCCATGGCGAGAACATCAGCCGTTACGGCTTCCAGCTGGGGCCGGGCGTGGCCGAACGCTTTGCATGGTCGGCCACCATCACGGCGCAGCAGATGCAGGAGCACAGTGCCGTGCGCGAGACCTTCCGCGCCGCCTTCACCGGCCTGCTGGGCAACGACGGCGTGCTGCTCTTGCCCAGCGCGCCGGATGCGGCACCGCTGCTGACCGACTCGGAACAGTCGCTGGAAGACTATCGCAACCAGGCGGTGCGCATGCTTTGCCTGTCCGGGCTGTCGGGATGCCCGCAAATTTCGCTGCCCTTGATGCAACTCGATGGCGCGCCGTTCGGACTGTCCTTGATCGCACCGCCTGGCAGTGACCGTTCGTTGATCGATTACGCCGCGAGACTGATGCATGCCTGCGCCTGACACCGCCGCGCGCGTGATCCTGGCGCAAGCGCTGACGCAGGAGGCCTTCGCGGCCTATGGGGTGTTGATTGCACCGGGCCCCTCCGAGCGCGAGATCAACTTCGGTACCACGCGCCGCTACGACGATGTGGCCGCCCTCGACGTGGACGACGAGGGCGGCCGCGCCTGCGTGGCCATCTTCCGCACGCAGGGGCAGGGCGATCCGGCAACCTATCCGCTGTGCGCCTTTGAACGCCACCGCCTGGGCAGCCAGAGCTTCATTCCCCTGGGAGCCGGCCGCTGCCTGGCGGTGCTGGCCGGCGACGGTGAGCGGCCGGATGAGTCGGCCATTGCCGCCTTCGTGATCGAGCCGGGACAGGGCGTCACCCTGCGCCGCGGAGTCTGGCACCATCCCTTGATCACCCTCGGTGCGGCCGATGTGCTGGTCATCGAACGTGCGGCCGCGCAGGTCGATTGCGAGGTCGTCATGATGTCCACGCCGGCGCAAGTGAAGTTGCCTGCGGCCTGAGCCGCACGCCGGCGTCGGGCCGGTGGCGGCGAATCCTGCAATAATGACGGATTCTCACCGCCGTGACCGTGCAGTGCCGCGCGCAGGTCCGGCTTCCGATTCCATTGCCTTGCCATGCTTCACGCCGTTTGCGCCTCCATCCTGTGGGGCCTGTTCCCGCTGTATTTCAAGTTGCTCAAGGAGATTCCCTCCTTCGATATCGTCGTGCATCGCCTCTTCTGGTCCTGCGTGTTCCTGGTGGCCGTGCTGGCCTGGCGGCGGCAATGGCGCTGGGTGGGCGAGGTCATCAAGCGGCCCATGGTGGTGCTGGGCTTCCTGCTCTCGGCCCTGCTGCTCTCCGGGAACTGGACCCTGTATGTCTGGGCCGTCAACGCCGGGCGCATCGTCGATACCAGCCTGGGCTACTTCATGAGCCCGCTCATGAGCGTCTTCATGGGCTACCTGATCCTGAAGGAACGCATGCGTCCCCTGCAATGGCTGGCGGTCTTCCTGGCACTCGGTGCCGTGATCTGGCTGACCTTCGCCAACGGCAGCCTGCCGTGGATCTCGCTGCTGATCGCGCTGACCTTCGCCTTCTATGGCCTGCTGCGCAAGACCGCGCACCTGGGCGCGCTTGAAGGCCTGTCGCTGGAAACCTTGCTGATGCTGCCGCTGGTGCTGGCCATCCTGGGCGTGGATACCTTGCGTGACAGCAATGCCTTCACCCATGCATCGACCACAGCCAAGATCCTGCTGGCCCTGTCCGGCCCGATCACGGCGGTGCCGCTGCTGCTCTTTGCCCATGGCGCGCGCCGCATCCCCTTGTCGATGCTGGGCCTGATGCAATACATTTCGCCTACCAGCCTGCTGCTGGGCGGCGTGCTGATCTACGGCGAGCCCTTCACCGGGGCGCGCGCCATCGGCTTTTGCGTGATCTGG
>Ga0182006_1001260_pt1 | contig 15641 bp, 15 predicted proteins | sample Sormic07211104_1_FD_123022 | JGI IMG/M metagenome (GOLD analysis project Ga0182006, IMG submission 123022) | Rhizosphere microbial communities from Sorghum bicolor, Mead, Nebraska, USA - 072115-104_1 MetaG | ecosystem: Host-associated > Plants > Roots > Rhizosphere | place: USA: Nebraska...
CGGATTTATCGGCACCGGCATCATGGGCCACCCAATGGCGTTGAACCTGCAGAAAGCCGGTCACAGCCTGTTCCTGTCGGCGCACCACGACGCCGCCCCTGCCGATCTGCTGGCTGCTGGCGCCGTTGCGCTGGCCAACCCGAAAGAAGTCGCCCAGGAAGCCGAATTCATCATCGTCATGGTGCCGGATACCCCGCAGGTCGATGACGTGCTGTTCCGCGCCGACGGTGTTGCGGCGGGTGTCAGCAAGGGCAAAGTCGTGATCGACATGAGCTCGATCTCGCCGACCGCCACCAAAACCTTCGCCGCCAAAATCAACGAGAAAGGCGCGCAATACCTCGACGCACCGGTTTCCGGCGGTGAAGTCGGCGCCAAGGCTGCGACCCTGAGCATCATGGTCGGTGGTGAGGCCGATGCCTTCGAACGCGCCCTGCCGCTGTTCCAGGCCATGGGCAAGAACATCACCCTGGTCGGTGGCAACGGCGACGGGCAAACCGCGAAAGTGGCGAACCAGATCATCGTCGCGCTGAACATCCAGGCCGTGGCCGAAGCGCTGCTGTTCGCCTCGAAAAACGGTGCCGACCCAGCGAAAGTGCGTGAAGCGCTGATGGGTGGTTTCGCCTCGTCGAAGATCCTGGAAGTTCACGGCGAGCGCATGATCAAGGGCACCTTCGACCCGGGCTTCCGCATCAGCCTGCACCAGAAGGACCTGAACCTGGCCCTGGCCGGTGCGCGCGAGCTGAACATCAACCTGCCGAACACCGCCAATACCCAACAGGTGTTCAGCACCTGTGCGGCCATCGGTGGCAGCAACTGGGATCACTCGGCGCTGATCAAGGGCCTGGAACACATGGCGAATTTCTCGATTCGCGACAAGAAGTAAGCCCTGCCCCAAACCGCATCAAACCTGCAGGAGCGAGCCTGTGGCGAGGGGGCTTGCCCCCGTTTGAGTGCGTAGCACTCACAAGATCTTCAGTGCATCACAGATTTTGGGGCTGCTTCGCAACCCAACGGGGCGGTGCGGCGTTCCGACAAGCCCCCTCGCCACAGAGTCGCTCCCACAGGGTCCGCGACAAACCCAATAACAAGAATTCCGGGAGCCCGCCATGTCGGTCAATCCGCAACAATTGCTGCGCGAGCTGTTTGCCACAGCCGTCGACGCGGCCCATCCGCAGCATGTCCTTGAAGCCCATTTGCCAACCGACCGCAGCGGTCGGGTGATCGTCATCGGCGCCGGTAAAGCCGCCGCAGCCATGGCCCAGGTGGTCGAACGCTGCTGGCAGGGTGAAGTGTCTGGCCTGGTGGTGACCCGCTACGGCCACGGTGCCCCGTGCGAAAAAATCGAAGTGGTCGAAGCCGCGCACCCGGTGCCGGATGCTGCCGGTCTGGCCGTCGCGAAACGGGTTCTGGAACTGGTCAGCGACCTGAGCGAAGACGACCGCGTGATCTTCCTGCTCTCGGGCGGTGGCTCTGCCCTGCTCGCCTTGCCCGCCGCCGGCATCACCCTCGCCGACAAGCAATCGATCAACAAAGCGCTGCTCAAATCCGGCGCGACCATTGGCGAGATGAACTGCGTGCGCAAGCACCTCTCGGCGATCAAGGGTGGGCGTCTGGGCAAAGCCTGCTGGCCCGCCACGGTTTACACCTATGCGATTTCCGATGTGCCGGGCGACCTCGCCACCGTCATCGCCTCCGGCCCCACCGTGGCCGACCCGAGCACCTCGGCTGAAGCGTTGGCGATCCTCAAGCGTTATGCCATCGAAGTCCCGGCCTCGGTGCGCACCTGGCTGCAAAGTCCCGAGTCGGAGACGGTCAAACCTGGCGATCCGAGCCTGGCCCGCAGTCATTTCCAATTGATCGCCCGCCCACAGCAGTCACTGGAAGCGGCGGCGGTGAAAGCCCGTCAGGCGGGTTTCAGCCCGTTGATTCTCGGCGACCTGGAAGGTGAATCCCGGGAAGTGGCGAAGGTCCACGCCGGCATTGCGCGGCAGATCGTCCAGCACGGCCAGCCGCTGGCGGCGCCGTGCGTGATTCTGTCCGGCGGCGAAACCACCGTCACCGTGCGCGGCAATGGCCGTGGCGGGCGCAACGCCGAATTCCTGTTGAGCCTGACCGACAGCCTCAAAGGCCTGCCCGGCGTCTACGCCCTGGCCGGTGACACCGACGGCATCGACGGCTCCGAAGACAACGCCGGCGCCATCATGACTCCGGACAGCTATGCCCGTGCCGCCGCCCTCGGCCTCACTGCCTGCGATGAGCTGGACAATAACAATGGCTATGGCTACTTCGCGGCGCTCGATGCACTGATCGTCACCGAGCCGACCCGTACCAACGTCAACGACTTCCGCGCCATTCTGATTCTCGAGAGCCCTAAACATGACGCCTGACAAGAAGGTCAAAATCCTCGCCACCCTCGGCCCGGCCACCGACGGGATCGACGATATCCGTGAACTGGTGCGCGCCGGGGTCAATATCTTTCGCCTGAACTTCAGCCACGGCGATCACGCCGACCATGCGCAGCGCTATCAGTGGATTCGTGAAGTCGAGCGCCAGCTGAATTATCCGCTGGGGATTCTGATGGACCTGCAAGGTCCGAAACTGCGGGTCGGCAAATTCGCCCAGGGCAAAGTGCAGCTGTATCGCGGCCAGGCGCTGCGCCTGGATCTGGATGCAACGCCGGGGGACGAGCGCCGGGTCAACCTGCCCCACCCGGAAATCATCGCCGCGCTGGAGCCCGGCATGGACCTGCTGCTGGATGACGGTAAGTTGCGTCTGCGAGTGGTGACCAAGTACGCCGACGCCATCGACACCACGGTGCTCAACGGCGGCGAGCTGTCGGACCGCAAAGGCGTCAACGTGCCGCAAGCGGTGCTCGACCTGAGCCCGCTGACCGCCAAGGACCGCCGTGATTTGAGCTTCGGTCTGGAGCTGGGGGTGGACTGGGTCGCGCTGTCGTTCGTGCAACGCCCGGAAGACATCCGCGAAGCCCGCGCGCTGATCGGCGACAAAGCGTTCTTGATGGCCAAGATCGAGAAGCCATCGGCCGTGACTCAGCTGCGGGAAATCGCTGAATTGAGCGATGCGATCATGGTCGCTCGCGGTGATCTGGGCGTGGAAGTGCCGGCCGAAAGCGTGCCGCAGATTCAGAAAAACATCATCGGCACCTGCCGCCAACTCGGCAAACCGGTGGTGGTGGCGACGCAGATGCTGGAGTCGATGCGCTTCTCCCCGGCCCCGACCCGCGCCGAAGTCACCGACGTCGCCAACGCGGTGGCCGAAGGCGCGGATGCGGTGATGCTGTCGGCGGAAACCGCGTCTGGCGAGTACCCGCTGGAAGCCGTGCAGATGATGAGCAAGATCATCCGCCAGGTGGAAAACGGCCCGGATTATCAGACCCAACTGGACGTGAGCCGGCCAAAAGCCGAGGCCACGGTGTCGGACGCGATCAGTTGCGCGATCCGCCGCATCAGCAACGTGCTGCCGGTGGCGGTGCTGGTGAACTACAGCGAGTCCGGCACTTCGAGCCTGCGGGCCGCACGGGAGCGGCCGACGGTGCCGATCCTCAACCTGACGCCAAACCTGCAAACCGCCCGGCGATTGACGGTGGCGTGGGGCGTGCACTCGGTGGTCAACGATCGACTGCGACAGGTGGATGAAGTGTGCTCGACGGCGCTGGAAATCGCCCAGGCTCAGGGGATGGCTCAGCGCGGGGATACGCTGCTGATTACCGCGGGCGTGCCCTTTGGGCAGCCGGGGTCAACCAATTCGTTGCGCATCGAGACATTGCTCTAAAGAACTCCCCCTGTAAGAGCTACCCCGGTAAGAACTACCCCTGTGGCGAGGGAGCTCGCTCCCGCTCGGCTGCGAAGCAGTCGTCGCTTTGGCATGACGGTTTCAACAGAAAGACCGCATTGCTGATTTCAGGGCTGCTCCGCAGCCCAGCGGGAGCAAGCTCCCTCGCCACAGGTTTGTGCAAGACCCTGGATTTTCCTCTGCCCTAGACCCCACCCATGCCTGCCAACCACTTCAACACCCACTGCCCCGACTGGGCGACCGCCCTGCTTAACGGCTTCAGCCAGATCTTTCTCCAGCGCCATCCGCTGAGCGGGCTGTTGTGTCTGTTAGCGATTCTTTTCACCGCGCCCGCTCTGCTCGGCGGTGCGCTGCTGGGCGGTGTCGCCGGGTTGCTTACCGCGCAACGTCGCGGGTATGCCAAGGCGGATCGTCAGGCCGGGCTGTTCAGTTACAACGGTATTTTGCTCGGCCTGCTGCTGAGCCTGTATTTCCCATGGTCAGCACTGTTGCCACCGCTGATCATCGCCTGCGGCGGCCTGAGTGCGATGTTCACTCAGCAATGGCTCAAAGGTGCTCGCGATCATCGATGTCTACCGGCGTACACCGCACCCTTCGTTGGGTTGAGCTGGTTATTGCTCGGCTTTGCCGCACCACAGCAACCCGCGCCGCTGATCGAACTGAACACCCTCAACCTGCTCGCTGCCGAATTGAAAGGCCTGGGGCAAGTCATGTTTCTCGGCCATCCCCTGGCCGGCGCGCTGATTGCCGCCGGATTACTGATCGCCGATCGCCACGCCTTTGTCTGGGCGCTGCTGGGCTCCGCTGCCGGCCTCGGATTTGCCCTTCTGCATGGCGAAACTTCAAATGCCTTGCAGGGTTTGAGCGGTTACAACGCGGTACTCGCCGCCCTCGCCTTCAGCCCGCAACGCCGCCAACCCTGGCTGCCGCTGCTCGGCATTCTGCTCGCGGTATTGCTCACGCCGGGGTTCGCCGCACTGGGCCTGGCAACGCTGACCGCGCCGTTCATTCTTGCCTGCTGGCTGATTCGCGCTGGCATTCGGGTGTTGCGTCAGTCCGCCATGGACAGCGCACCTTGCGCTAGCGGGGAGAATCACCCTAGGCTGCGCTGATTCTCGATTCAGGCGTTATCCATGGACAGCAGCAAAAACTGGCGTGAAGAGCTTTACGTCATGATCTTCCAGACCGACACCCGGGCCGGTCGGCGCTTCGACAGCATCTTGTTGTTGATCATCCTCGCCAGCCTGGTGATCGTGGTTCTGGACAGTATCGACAGCGTTCACCAGAACTACGCCGACGTGCTGGCGTACATCGAATGGGGCTTCACCGTCATTTTCGTCATCGAATACGGCCTGCGCCTGTATTGCTCGCCCAAGCCGCTGCGCTACGCGTTCAGCTTCTATGGACTGGTGGATTTGCTCGCGATCGTGCCGGGTATCCTCGCGCTGTATTACAGCGATGCGCAGTACCTGCTGATCATCCGGATCATACGAATGCTGCGGATTTTCCGCGTCCTCAAGCTCAGCCCGTATCTGAAACAAGCCAACTATTTGATGTCGGCGTTGCGCGGCAGCAAGCAGAAAATCGTCGTATTTCTGCTCAGCGTCAGCACCCTGGTGACGGTGTTCGGCACCTTGATGTACGTGATCGAAGGCCCGGAGCACGGCTTCACCAGCATCCCCAAAGGGATCTATTGGGCTATCGTGACGCTGACCACCGTGGGTTTTGGCGACATCGTGCCCAAGACGCCGCTGGGCCAGGTGATTTCATCCCTGGTGATGATCACCGGTTACTCGATCATCGCTGTGCCGACGGGGATCTTTACCGCGGAACTGGCCAACGCCATGCGCGGTGATCAACTGCAACACGATTGCCCGGTCTGCAAGAAAAACAGCCACGAGCACAGCGCGGCGTTCTGCTCTCGTTGTGGCAATGCGTTGTTCAAGAAAATGGAATAAGCAAAGTGTTTTTTAATCTTTAAGCGACTATGCGAGTCCGGCTATAGTCGCTGGCAAATTGCCAATAATCTCCATCGAACACGTTTGATAAAACAAGGAATGCGCAGTGAAAAAACTCTTTGGCGCCTCACTTCTGGCCGCTGGCCTGGCCTTGAGCAGCCTGGCTCAGGCCGCACCGACCCTGCTTAACGTTTCCTACGACGTGATGCGAGATTTCTACAAGGACTACAACGCTGCCTTCCAGAAACACTGGCAAGCCGAGCACAACGAAAACATCACGCTGCAGATGTCCTTCGGCGGCTCCAGCAAACAGGCGCGCTCGGTGATCGATGGCCTGCCGGCTGACGTCATCACCATGAACATGGCCACCGACATCAACGCCCTGGCGGACAACGGCAAACTGGTCCCGGACAACTGGGTCACACGCCTGCCGAACAACAGCGCGCCGTTCACTTCGGCCACCGTATTCATCGTGCGCAAAGGTAACCCGAAAGCCCTGAAAGACTGGCCGGACCTGCTCAAGGACGGCGTGCAGGTGATCGTCCCCAACCCGAAAACCTCGGGCAACGGCCGCTACACCTACCTCTCGGCCTGGGGCTATGTGCTGAAAAATGGCGGTGACGAAAACAAGGCAAAAGCCTTCGTCGGCAAACTGTTCAAACAAGCGCCGGTGCTGGATACCGGTGGCCGCGCCGCCACGACTACGTTCATGACCAACCAGATCGGCGACGTGCTGGTGACCTTCGAAAACGAAGCGGAAATGATTGCTCGCGAGTTTGGTCGTGATCAGTTCGAAGTGATTTACCCAAGTGTTTCCGCCGAAGCCGAGCCGCCGGTGTCGGTGGTCGACAAAACCGTCGACAAGAAAGGCACTCGCGCGGCGGCCGAGGAGTATCTGAAATACCTGTGGTCGCCGGAAGGTCAGGAAATTGCGGCTGCCAACTACCTGCGTCCGCGTGACCCGGCGGTGCTGGCGAAATACACCGATCGCTTCCCGAAAGTGGATTTCCTGTCGGTGGAGAAGACCTTTGGTGACTGGCGCACCGTGCAGAAGACTCACTTCAATGATGGTGGGGTTTTCGACCAGATTTACAACGGCCAGTAATCACTGAGTTCAATGAAAGAGGCGACCTGTGAAGGTCGCCTTTTTTGTGGGATACCGTTACATCGGCGGCGTCACACCGTCCTTGCCGGCCGAGATGGATTGAGCGGTCAATGTCCCGTCGGCACTCTGGGTCACAAACGTCACGATCTTCACCCCCACCTTCAACAAGCTGCGATCCCCCGGCACCAGATTGACGATCGGCACATCCTCCGGCACCAGAATCGTCTGTTGGCCGCCCTTGTAATTGACGGTCAGAACCCGGCCGTTGCTGACCACCAGATCGCCTACGCTGCCATTGGTCATGCTGCTGCCCTTGACCAGATCAAAAGGCCGATGGCCGTCGCCGCTGCCGGCCAGTTCCGGCGGGAAGACGTGGACTTCCAGCGCCTTGAGCGTGCCATCCTCCTGCGGCACGGCAGCCGAGCCGATGTAGCTGCCGGGCTTGATGTCTTCGATATTGGCCAGGGTGACAGCGCGGATTTTGGTGTCCTTGGTCAGGTGGATCAGCACGTTTTCGCCGCTGTTGACATGGACCTTCATGACGTCGGCGCTGATGCCGGTGATCTCGCCGCGCACGCCAATGCGCATTCCCGGCGGCACATCGGCGGCCTGGGCAAGACCTGCCGTGAACAAACTGATCAAGGTAACAACGCAAGCGCCGCGAATCAGGTGACGGAACATCGCATTCATATCGAAGTACCTTCCGGTTTATGGAGCGCAGGAGAACATAAGCACGCTATCGAAGAGGATGTCAGTGAATGTATCATCGGATCCCACTGTTTGGACGCATGGTTCATCGCCAGACAGCGCATACCGGCGTTACTCATTCCGCAAAAGAATGATTACTATCAATCCAAACCCTCTTCCGCCGCTCTAGCCAGCCGATTAGCCTCTGCGCATTCCTTCTTGTTCAGCGAGCCATGTTATGAATCCAGCGACTCAGGCGCCCCACGGTGCCGCGACAATGACCCGGGGCATGGTGCTGCTTTTCGCCTTCTGCTGCGGCGCGATCGTCGCCAACATCTACTACGCCCAGCCGATCATCGGCCTGATCGCGCCGGACATCGGCCTGACCGACACCATGGCCAGCCTGATCGTTTCGCTGACGCAGATTGGTTATGCGCTGGGCCTGTTCTTCCTGGTACCGCTGGGTGATCTGCTGGAGAACCGTCGCTTGATGATCATCACCACCGTGGTGGCGATTGCCAGTTTGCTGGGCGCGGCGTTCACCGATCAGCCGAACGTGTTTCTGCTGATTTCGTTGCTGGTGGGTTTCAGCTCGGTGTCGGTACAGATCCTGATTCCGCTGGCCGCCCACCTGACGCCGGAAGCGTCGCGCGGCCGCGTGGTTGGCGGGATCATGGGCGGTCTGCTGCTGGGGATTCTGCTGGCCCGGCCGGTGTCCAGCGTAGTGGCCGACCACTTCGGCTGGCGCGCTATGTTCGTCATTGCCGCAGTTTTGATGGCTGCAATCAGCATCGTACTGGCCCTGACGGTGCCCAAGCGCCAGCCTGATCACAGCGCCTCTTATGGCCAGTTACTGGGCTCGCTCTGGACGCTGCTGCGCCAGCAACCGGTGTTGCGTCAACGGGCGTTTTATCAGGGTTGCATGTTCGCTACGTTCAGCCTGTTCTGGACCGCCGTGCCGCTGGAACTGGCGCGCAATCATGGCTTGTCGCAAACCCAGATCGCGATCTTCGCCCTGGTCGGAGCCATCGGCGCGATTGCCGCACCCATCGCTGGTCGACTGGCCGATGCCGGCCACACCCGCCTCGCCTCGCTGCTGGCGATGCTGTTCGCCAGCCTGAGCTTCCTGCCGGCCTTCATCCACCCGGCCTACAGCGTCATCGGCCTGGCCGTGACCGGCGTGGTACTGGATTTCTGCGTGCAAATGAACATGGTCCTCGGCCAGCGTGCGGTCTACACCCTCGACGCCAAGAGCCGCGGCCGTCTGAATGCGCTGTACATGACCAGCATCTTCATCGGCGGCGCGTTCGGCTCATCAGTGGCCAGTGCGGTGTACGAACACGGTGGCTGGTTGTGGATCGTGATTGTCGGCAGCGTGTTTCCGCTGCTGGCGTTGTTGCGGTTTTTGAGTGCTTCGGAGAAGCCGGCACTGGCGACGGCGTAACAACGTTAGAAACATCGTGAACAAACGTAAGTCCCTGTGTGAGCGGGCTTGTCCGCGAAAGCGTCAGGAAGCACTAACGCGACTGCATAAGGAGCTGAAAAGCCGGTCGTTTCGTTTATTGCGATTTTCGTTTGATTCGAATAGCCTTCCAATATCGATTATTCAGAATATTGGAAAGCATCATGTCACCAGTTATCCATCCCCCCCTTAACCTGCCCATGGAGCGTGAGGTCCAGGCCGCTATCGAAGGTCAGCGCGCCTTGGCTGCCTACCTCGCCACCCAATTCGAAACTCAGCATATCCAGATTTTCGATGAGCAGAATGAAGCACACAGCGTCGAACTTCCCACCTCAGCGCTTCGGTTGCTTGTCGACATCCTGGCAGAGCTCGCTGCAGGCAACGCCGTCAAAGTGGTCCCGGTACACGCTGAACTGACCACCCAGGAAGCGGCGGACTTGCTCAATGTCTCACGCCCGCACCTGATCAAACTGCTGGAGTCCGGTGAGTTGTCCTACCACAAAACCGGCAAGCACCGACGTGTGCGCTTTACCGATTTGATGGACTATAAAACCCAGCGCGACATAGCCAGCGAGCAAGCAATGACGCTTCTCGCCGAGCAGGCACAAGCGTTAAGGACAGGATACGAGTGAGGCACTCCCCTTTTACCGCTGTATATGACGCATGTGTTTTGTACCCCGCCCCCTTGAGAGATTTTTTGATGTGGCTCGCGCTCTCCGGGCGTTTCAGGGCGCGATGGTCACTGGAGATACATAACGAATGGAAGCGCAATCTACTGAAGAACCGCCCGGACCTGACAACAGAGCAGTTGGATCGCACGTCCGACTTGATGGATCAGGCCATACCTGATGCTTGCGTCTACGGTTACGAAAGGCTGATCGAAGGGCTAACACTGCCTGACGTCGATGACCGACATGTTCTGGCTGCCGCTATACGCTGCAATGCCAGTGTCATTGTGACCTTTAATCAGAAAGGTTTTCCTGACGAAACACTGGGACCTTTTGGCATCGAGGCCCAGCATCCTGACGAGTTCGTCGATAACCTCTTCGATCTGGACCCGGCAGCAGTTGTTGCGGCAGCACAACGACAACGCAAACAGCTAAAGACGCCGCCGATGGATGTCAGCACTTATCTCGAACTGCTGTTACGCCTGGGCCTGACTCGGTCGAGCAAGGCGTTGACCCACTATCAGGCCATTCTTTAATCGCCTTTCATAAATGCCAGAAAGCAAAACGGCGATCCTCAGATCGCCGTTTCCATTTACTGCCCGAACTGTCTGCCCAACCCACCCGGCACTCCATGGATATCCGTCTCTTCCCACGGCCCGTTAGGGCTGATCGAGCGGCTCCAGCCGTTGTCCCAGCGGTAGTAGGTGCGCTGGCGATAGAAGGTGTTGGTTTGATTGTCGAGGACGTAAACACCGAGTTTCGCATCCCAATGGCTGTTGCCCCCCGGTGGCGGGGCGAAGCTGGCGGAGGTGCGTGGCACCGGCTTCGATGGTTTGCTCGGCGTGACCGGTTTGCTCGGTGTGGTCGGTTTGGTGCTCGGCTGCGAGGGCGGAATCGGCGGCAGCCGTTCGGGCTCGTGCTCCTGGACCGCACAAGCGCTTAGCCCCAAAACCATCATGCTGAGGAGAGTGATACGAGCGAAGGCGGTCATGGTGGCGTTTCCTGTTATTTATCCGGGCTGTCGATGGTCAGTTTTTGTGGCGCGCTGGTGCTGGTGGCCAAAGGTTGGCTACGACCGATCCATTCGCCGGCAGTCGGTTGGCCGGCGCGGGAGATGCGCGCAACCAGTTGGACTTCGGGGAAGTTCGACAGTTTCAACTGGGGCATCATTGCATCCGCATCGCCCAGCTCGACGGTCGCTGGCAGGTCGGCAACGGTCAGACGCTTGGCCGCCAATGGTGCGGGCGGGCCTGCGGTGGCGCGGGCGAAGATGAACACGCTGTCGCCGGGCTGGACCTTGGCTTTCAAGTCCGGTGCAAGATCGACACGCACCTTGAGCAGTGCTGCAACCTTTACTGCCGGCGCCTGAACCTGAGCCACCTTGCCACCGCTGGCTTCAAGCTTCTCGGCGGCCTTGGCGATACCGCCTTGCAGTGCGACACGGGATTGGTCATCCGGCGGCAGTTGCACCAACAGACGATTCCAGTAGTCGATAGCTTCCTGGTAACGCTCGCCTTCGAAGGCCGCGATGCCCAGCAGACCGAGGCTGGTGACCTCCTTCGGATCGGCTTTCAGTGCTTCGTCAGTCAGGGCCTGGACCTTGCCCGACCACTTCTTGCCATCGGCGAAGTATTGGGCCTGAGCCCACTGCCCGAGCAGTTCCGGCTGGCGACCGGCCAGGTTCACGGTGCGTTCGAAGATCTTCGCCGCATCGCCAGGGCGGTCCTGAGCCATGTAAGTGCGGCCAAGGAAATACAGGCCTTCGGCCGAATCCGGTTGGGCCGCAACCGCACGCTCCAGGCGACGGGTCATGTCTTCCATCGACTGCGGCGCCTGGGCGAACTCGCGGGTCAGCTCGACTTTGTCGCTGGCACCGAAATGCAGGTACAGCCCAAGGCCCAGCACAGGCACCAGAATTGCCGCCAGCAATGGCAATGGCTTGCCCAGGCGCGACACTCGCGGTGCCTCGACGCCTTCGGTGTCGGCAAGCAGTTCACGGGCGGCTTCGGCTCGGCCGGCATTCATTTGCTCGGCGTTGAGTACGCCTTCTTCCTGCTGAGTCTGCAACTCAGCCACGCGCTCCTGATACAGCGCGACGTTAAGCGCCGTACGATCCTCTTCAAGCTGGGCGCGACGACCGCGCAGAACGGGGATCAGCAAAAAACTCAGGGCTACCAGAAGCAGCAGGCCTGCAGCGAGCCAGAAATCAATCATGCTTGGTTTTATCCAACAGGTGGTCGAGGCGCTCGCGCTCATCAAAAGAAAGCGTGTCCGGGCTGTCAGCGCGTTGCACGCGACGACGGCGGACGATCACGGCGATGATCACAAAACCGCCCAGCAGCAGGCCGGCCGGGCCGAACCAGAGCAATGCGGTCTTGGCATTCAGAGCAGGTTTATAGCGGACGAAATCACCGTAGCGGTCGACCATGAAGTCGATGATCTGCTGGTTGTCCTTGCCCTCGCCGAGCATGCGGAAAATCTCTTTGCGCAGGTCGGCGGCGATCGGTGCGTTGGAATCGGCAATGTCCTGATTCTGGCACTTTGGGCAACGCAGCTCTTTGGTCAGCTCGCGAAAACGCTCGCGATCGCCCTCTTTGGCGAACTCATAGGTATCGATGGCGGCGTGGGCCACGCCAGCCATGCTCAACCCCAGAACGGCGGCGGCAATCCAGCGCTTCATGGCTTGGCCTCGTCGACCAGCGCCTGATACTTGGCCGCCAGTTTTTCGCGCCAGACCTGTTCGTCGATCACCCCGACGAATTTGTCGCGGATGATGCCCTTGGCGTCGATGAAGAAGGTTTCCGGTGCGCCATACACGCCGAGGTTCAGGCCCAGGGTGCCTTCATCGTCACGGACGTCCAGTTGATACGGGTTGTGGAACTCGGCCAGCCACTTCAAGGCGTCTGCATTGGTGTCCTTGTAGTTGATGCCGTAGATCACCACGCCCTTCTCGGCCAGTTTGTTCAACACCGGGTGCTCGACCCGGCAGGAAATGCACCAGGTGCCCCAGACGTTGACCAGCGCCGGTTTACCCAGAATGTCCGCTTTGGTCAGGGTTTTGTCGCCCTGCACCGAGAGCAGGGAAAACTCCGGGAACGGCTTGCCGATCATCGCCGAGGGCAACTCGGCCGGGTTCAGGTACAGCCCCCGATACAGAAAAACAGCAACCACCAGAAAAATCGCCAGCGGCAACAGCATCAACCAACGTCTCATGCGGTGGCTCCCGTCATGCCGAGCGCTTCACGCACACGACTTTTTACCTTGACCCGATAACGGCGATCCAGCGCCGCCAGCAACCCGCCTACACCTGTGAGCAGCCCACCGAACCAGATCCAGCGCACGAACGGTTTGACGTGCACGCGAACCGCCCAGGCGCCCTCGCCCAACGGCTCGCCCAGTGCGACGTACAGGTCACGGGTGAAACCGGCGTCGATCCCGGCCTCGGTCATCATCGAGTTCTGCACCGTGTACAGGCGTTTTTCCGGGTGCAGCACGCTGACTTCCTTACCGTCGCGGATCACCCGTACGGTGCCCTTGTCGGACGTGAAGTTCGGGCCTTCGAAGTGCTTGGCGCCTTCGAACACAAACTGGTAACCGGCCAGGCTCATGGACTCACCCGGTGCCAGGCGCAGATCACGCTCGGCACTGTTCTGGCTCGACAACACGACACCCAGCGCGCACACGGCAATGCCCAAATGCGCGAGTTGCATGCCCCAATAACTGCGGGTCAGGGTCGGCAGTCCTTTGATCAAGCCTTTGTGGCGAGTCTTGTCGAAAATGTCCCGCACACCGGCCAGCAACACCCAGGCAGCCAACATGAAGGTTGCCAGCACCGCCCAGTTGAAATCGCCGTAAGCAACACCCGCCACGACGGCCAGCGCGGCGCTGCCGAGTAATACCGGGGTCAGCATGCTCACCAGCCATTTGACCGGGGTGTCTTTCCAGCGCACCACCACACCGACCGCCATCACTATCATCAGGATCGCCATCAACGGAATGAACAGCGCGTTGAAGTACGGCGGGCCGACCGACAGCTTGGCACCAGTCATCGCGTCAAGGATCAGCGGATACAGGGTGCCCAGCAGAATCATCGAAGCAGCCACCACCAGCACCAGGTTGTTGCCCAGAAGCAGGGTTTCCCGGGACCAGAGGTTGAAGCCGACATGGCTCTTGACCACCGGCGCGCGCAGGGCGAACAGCGTCAATGAACCACCGACCACAAACAGCAGGAAGACCAGAATGAACACACCACGCTCAGGGTCGGAGGCAAAGGCGTGAACCGAGGTCAGCACGCCGGAACGCACCAGGAAGGTCCCGAGCAGGCTCAACGAGAATGCGGCGATGGCCAACAGCACGGTCCAGCTCTTGAACACGCCACGTTTTTCCGTGACCGCCAACGAGTGAATCAGCGCCGTGCCCACCAGCCAAGGCATGAAGGACGCGTTTTCCACCGGGTCCCAGAACCACCAGCCGCCCCAGCCGAGTTCGTAGTAGGCCCACCAGGAACCCAACGTGATACCGATGCCAAGGAAGGCCCAGGCGACGATGGTCCACGGACGGGACCAGCGCGCCCACGCCGCATCGAGACGACCGCCCAACAGCGCGGCGATGGCGAAGGCGAAGGCCACGGAGAAGCCGACGTAACCCATGTACAGCATCGGCGGATGAACGATCAGGCCGATGTCTTGCAGCAGAGGATTAAGATCGCGCCCGTCCGCCGGCATCTGCGGCAGGATCCGGGCGAACGGGTTGGACGTCAGGATCAGGAACAGCAGGAAACCCGTGCTGATCATGCCCATCACCGCCAGCACCCGGGCCAGCATCACTTGCGGCAACTGTCGGGAGAACACCGACACCGCGAAGGTCCAGCCGCCGAGAATCAACGCCCACAGCAGCAACGACCCTTCGTGAGCGCCCCACACGGCGCTGAACTTGTAGTACCACGGCAGCGCGCTGTTGGAGTTGCTGGCCACGTAGGCGACGGAGAAGTCGTCCGTCATGAACGCATAGGTCAGGCAACCGAAGGCGAACAGCAAAAACGCGAACTGCCCCCACGCGGCCGGCTGGGCCAGGCTCATCCACAAACGGTCGCCGCGCCAGGCACCGAGCAACGGCACCACGGCCTGCACCAACGCAAAACACAACGCCAGGATCATGGCCAGATGGCCGAGTTCGGGGATGAACAGCCCCGAGCTGTAAAGTGCGGAAGTCATCCGTTAGCCCTCCTTGGCTGGCGTAGGTGCCGACTGACCACTGTCTTTCAACGCCTTGGTCACTTCCGGCGGCATGTACTTCTCGTCGTGCTTGGCCAGCACTTCGTCGGCCACCACCACGCCATCAGCGTTGAGCTTGCCGAGGGCAACGATGCCCTGCCCTTCGCGGAACAGGTCCGGGAGGATGCCGCGATAGCTGATGGTCACGGATTTGTTGAAGTCGGTGACGATGAATTTCACGTCCAGGGAATCGCCGGAACGTTGCAGCGAGCCTTTTTCGACCATGCCGCCCGCACGGATGCGCGTGTCTTGCGGCGCTTCGCCATTGGCGATCTGGGTCGGGGTGTAAAACAGATTGATGTTCTGCCGCAGGGCGCTCAGGGCCAAGCCGACGGCAGCGCCGACACCGACCAGGATCGCGAGAATGATGACAAGACGCTTTTTACGCAGCGGATTCACTGGCCGTTCTCCCGGCGCAAACGACGCGCCTCTTGTTGCAGATACCGCTTGCGGGCCAGGATCGGCGCCGCCACGTTGAGGGCCAGCACCGCCAGGCAAATGCCATAGGCTGACCAGACATACAGGCCGTGATGGCCCATGGCGAGAAAGTCGCCGAATGAAGCGAAACTCATCGAGCGGCCTCCAGACTGTTCTGCACTTCGGATTTCACCCAGCTCGCCCGGGCTTCGCGCTTGAGCACTTCAAGGCGCATGCGCAGCAACAGCACCGCGCCGA
>Ga0182006_1001265_pt1 | contig 15620 bp, 10 predicted proteins | sample Sormic07211104_1_FD_123022 | JGI IMG/M metagenome (GOLD analysis project Ga0182006, IMG submission 123022) | Rhizosphere microbial communities from Sorghum bicolor, Mead, Nebraska, USA - 072115-104_1 MetaG | ecosystem: Host-associated > Plants > Roots > Rhizosphere | place: USA: Nebraska...
GTGTGGAACACCAAATGTTGGCGGACATTCCGATGCATCTAAAATTCCGATACGGCCAGAAGTTCCAGCACCGATATAAAATAATCGTCCGCCAAGCTGCATTTTTTTTACGATTGCTTTAACCAGTTTTTCAATTTTAGGAATTTGTCCTTCAATGATATGCGGTACTTTTTTGTCTTCGGTATTAATGTTCGTCAAAAGTTCTTTCACGCTCATTTGATCCAAATCTTTGTACAAAGATTCTTGTTCAGTTTCAGGATTTTTATTTTTCATTTTTCTTTTTTTTGATTTTGAAGCCCTTCTTTTTTCTAATTTCAAGCTTCAATATTTTGCATTAGTAGTCTCTATTTTATTAAAAAATAGTTTGATTTGGGGAAATTAAGGGATGTAAAAATGGTTTTTAATAAAGCAGATATGCTTTTCTCATCGTTTTAAAATCTTCTAAACCTTTTTTCCAGCTCTCTCGAATATCTTTTTCAGAAACTCCAGCTTCGATTTGCTGCTGCAGTTTTTTTGTGCCGGCCAATTTGGTAAAAAACGGAATAAAAAATTTCGATTTATCAGTGGTGTTTTGATATGCTTTTAAAAGCCATTTTAATTCTAATTGATTCACTTTTGGTGCTTTAGAAAGATCTTCGCCATAACATTCTTTTCCGTTATAAACAGGATCTTTGGCTCCAAAATTTGGTTTTGGCGTAAATTTAAAATTCGTTTTGGTTAAATAAGGAGAACCATAAATCTGGAATTGCTTTTCTGTTCCTCGCCCGAGGCTCACATTGGTTCCTTCAAACAAACATAAACTGGCATATAAATTTATTGCCTGATCGTTTGGAAGATTTGGTGAAGGTTTTACAGGTAGACTGTACGGCATGTCTCTTTTGTAATTGGTGCAAGAAATTACAGTCAATTTACATTGTACGCCGTTTTTGAGCCATTTTTCACCATTAATCATTTGGCCGTATTCGCCAATTGTCATTCCGTGTAAAATTGGAATTGCGTGCATACCCACAAAACTGGTAAATTCTTTTTCCAAAATAGGTCCGTCAACAATGCTTCCGTTTGGGTTTGGACGATCTAAAATAATTAACGGAATATTGTTTTCTGCGCAGGCTTCCATTACATAATGAAGTGAAGAAATGTAGGTGTAAAATCTAGCTCCAACATCTTGTAAGTCAAAAACTAAAACATCAATTGCTGCTAATTGTTCTTTTTTTGGTTTTCTGTTTTCGCCATAAAGTGAAACAATCGAAAGTCCAGTTTTGGCATCTTTTCCATCAACAACATGCTCGCCTGCATCGGCAGTTCCTCTAAAGCCGTGTTCTGGTGCAAAAATGGTTTTAATGTTGATTTTTTTCTCTAATAAAAAATCAACCAAATGTTTTTTATTGGATAAAATTCCAGTTTGATTGGTGACAATCCCAACTTTTTTGTCTTTTAGTAAAGGAATATATTTCTCGAAATTATCAGCTCCTGTTTTAATTTCATTACTGCTATCATTGATTTTATTTTCAATTATTTCGGTTGATGAATTGGCATTCGATGCATTTGAAATGATTAAAAATAAAATAAAAGTGATTTTTTTAAAGGATTGAAACATAAGACAAAAGTTTAAATTACAATTAAAATTACGTTTAATAAAGGACAAAAAACTAAATTGGGTAATTAAATCGAACCACTTTAATCAGAAAGTGGTTCGATTTTTTAGCTTATTTATTTGTTATAAAAGTAACAGACGGAGCGTTTGATGTCGCCGTTGGCAGTCCACCGATAATTCCTCTGCAATAAATCGTATACACTCGTCCTGCTCTAGGAATAAAAGCGGTACTTGCCGGTGAGTTGGCAAGATTGGCAATTGTTGTTCCTGTAGTTGTTCCTGGAACATTTGTTGGTGAACCAGCCACACGAACCTGCAATTGATATCCTCTTGTATCTTTTGGATCCTGTGGTTCAATTGGGATGTATTTTTCGTCACCGCCTTTAAAAGTCACATTTCTATAAGTGTAAACTTCTTTTGTAGTCACAGGTGTTGCGCCAGAGATTGAAGTTTCTTTTATTAATCCTAAATCATAGCCTGCTGGAGCAGAATTGCTGATGACATTTATAAAACGAATGTAAGCTTTAGTTGGGTCTAAATCTGCTACCGATAAATCGTCATTTAACTGATAAAGAGAATACACTGGAGGCGTAACAGAAGGCGGAGTTGACAGCAGGAAACTAGTATAATATTTTCCTGTTTCGGTAACAATATTTCCGTCATAAATAGTAACTGCTGGAGTTGCAGGAGTTACAATACTCAAAGGCTGTGTTCCAGGTTTCATCAAAACATAATTGATGGGAACTGGATACTGCGCACCATAACTCATGCCAATTGGAACTCCAGTTGAAACGCCGACAGCAGAGATTTTTTCTGCTCCTGTAAAGTAATTGATTTGAAAATTAGTTCCGTTTGGACCTACAGCCGCATGAACAAATTTTACGTTAGAAGCATTTGCTATTCCATCCTTAGTTTGATAAGGAGTTTGATCGTTCTCGTCACCGCAGGATGTAAACGCAAGTACTCCAAAAACGGGAATGATTAACTTTTTAAAATGGTTAAATATATTTTTCATCTGATTCGATTTTTAGTTTAAAATTACGGTTGAGAAAACCACATTTCTTGTGTGTGATAATCTACTTTATCGGCTCCGATCGCTTTTAAAGCATCAAAATTCCAAACATATTCTGAGTTGAATCTCGGACGAACTCTATATGGTAATTTTCCATTGTTGTCAACAAATATTCCTCCGTTTGGTGTTAAATTCATTGATTTGTAAATGTCAGTATTATAGTGATATTTACGTAAATCTGTCCAAGTTTCTAACATTCCGTAACCAAATAAAGCTACATATTTTTGAAGCATAATATGACTGATAGTCAAGTCTGCAGCCGCTGGAACAATATTTACGTTCGTTAAAAATGCTGTTTTTTCAGCAGCTGTAATTGTTGAGGTAATAGGGAAAGTTGTGCTTACAACAGTATTTGCATTTACAAAATCGATATTAGCGTCAATTGCTTTTCTGTAAGCGTCTAAAGCCATCGCTTTGTCTCCTTTAATAAATGCAGCTTCTGCTTTAATAAATTGAATTTCAGAATACGTCATCAAAGGAAAATTCGCTTTATCTCTAAAAAGATATCTACCTGGAGTTGTGATAGTTCCTGCAACATATGTTCCGTAAATATTTGGGATTCTGCTTACGTTTGTTGCAACAGTTGAAGCGGTAGTATTTAACGGATTTCCATTAAAAGTATACTTGCTCGGATCTGGATTTGCAGCAGATGCCGGCGCTAATTCAGACTGACCTACAGATGGTGCTAAAACTCTAGAAATTCTAGGATCTTTTACGTTTCCAAAAAGAGTTCCGTCCATTGTTCTTACTGCAAAATCAGTTTGACGGTAAGTATTGAAATTGTTTCTTCCAGGACCGTAAAAATTGATATCGGCAGCTACTGTTCCGTTGTATCGAATTAAAGCATTGTCTGCGTTTGAAGCCAATGATTTATCGCAGTATTCGATAACTTTATCTGGATTGTAAGAAGCTTTATTAATTTGATTATTTAGGTTTCTAGCCAAAACTCCGTACGCAAATTTCACCCATTTAGAGCGGTCGCCGCCGTACATTTTGTCGCCTGAAGCCGTGTAAGTCTGCGAAACATTTCCATCTGTACGATCTAAATCGACTAAACCTTCGTTTAATAAACGAACAACTTCAGCATAAACTTTATCCTGAGAAACATAGTCAAAAGAAAGACGTGAAGTGAAAACCTGATCAAAATCAATTAATTCTGAATGATAATCTGTTGCAACCTGCCAAGACCAAGCTCTGATAACTTTTGAAATTCCAGTAATATCATGACGCTGCTCTGCAACGGCCTTTTCTTGTAATTTGGTTAAGTTTAAACCAATAGCAAAATACGCCATTTTCCAGATTTCACCGCCTGTATCGCTGTTTGCCTGATATCCAAAACGATCCCATTCGCTTCCTACTGCACCAACTGTAGCAATACTGAAATTTTGAATGTATCGTCCTAAACAACGGTTGTCAAATTGCAGTCCAACAGCCATTTGTTGTTCGATTGGCGGCAGTAAAGCTGGAGCAGAAACATCAACAGGAAAACTAGGATTCACGTTTATATCCTCTAAATCATTGCAAGAAATCATTGTGGTTACAAGACCTAATGCGGCTATATATGTTTTTATATTTTTCATGGTCAATTAATTAAAGTCCGATTTTCAATCCTAAGTTTACACCTCTTGGTGTAGAAACTACCCCAAAGTCAAAACCTGTTCCTCCAGCACCTCCAGTTGAAGCATTGGTTCCGTTAACAGAAGGATCTGCTCCAGTGTAATTAGTGATGATGAAAACATCGGTCATTGTTAAATAAAGCGAAAGATTGTTGATGAATGTTTTTTTCAAGATTTCTGAAGGCATTTGATAACTTAAAGTGATATCTCTCATTCGCAGCCAATTAATGTCTTTTTCAATAAAATCAGCATCGATAGCTCCAGTTCTATAATATTCGTTTTGAACACTTGGTCTTACCGGAATATTATTTTGTGTTGGAGTAGCTGAATTTTCTAAGCCATCTCTCAGCACACCTTTTACAATTCGGGTTTGATCGCGATCTAAAGTTTTCGTAGACAATCCGTTTTGGTATAAATAAAACTCCGTTGCATTGTAAATATCGCCGCCTTTTCTAATGTCTAACAAGAATGATAAACTAAGGTTTTTGTAGGTAAATGTATTTTGTAAACCAAGCATAAAATCTGGATTTCTGTCTCCAACAATTTTAAAGTTTGGATCTTTTAAAGGGAAACCAGTATTTGGATCAATTAAAGGTTCTCCAGCATTATTTCTTAAATAATCATTTCCAGTTAAAGTTGTTAACGGATTTCCAACTGTTACCCCGCCGCGAACATTTCCGTAAAGCCAAGTATCTGAAACATAATATTCAGAAACTACAGAAGGAAGATTTAATAATTCTGAACGCGTTTTGCTGAAGTTCGCACTTACATTCCAAGAAAAATTATCTTTTTGAATTGGACTTCCGCTTAAAGTAATCTCTAAACCTTGGTTTTGTAAATCTCCAAAGTTTGCAGAAGTTACTACGAATCCAGTTCCGTAGCTTAAACGCATATTTTTCAAAATTGGATCGATCGTTTTAGTACTGTAAACAGCAACGTCTAATCCAACGCGGTTTTTAAAGAATTTTAATTCTGTACCAAATTCAAAAGATTTACGAAATTCAGGTTTCAAATTCGGATTCGCACCTGTAACTCCATATGCATAACCTCCGTCTGTAGTCAATTGCGGCGTGAAAACCGGTTCTGCAGAATAAGGAGAAGGAATATTAGCAGCTTCCGCATACGAAGCTCTTAATTTTCCGTAAGAAAGAATTTCTTTGTCTTTCAATCCGTTTAAGTTTGTGAAAACAAAACTCGTTGAAACAGAAGGATAGAAAAATGGATCAGGTAATACAGAAGTCCAGTCTTCACGTCCAGTCAAAGTCAGATAAACAATTTTATCGTAATCTAAACTCAGCTCAGAAAAGAAACCAATGATTCTGCTTTGGATAATTCTCTCTTGTGATCTTTGCGTTGTAGCATCTGTATTGTTGATAGAGTAGAAGTTAGGATCGAAAAATTTGCTTCCTGTTGTAGATAAAATTTTATAATCATTATCGTTAACCGAATTACCCACCATCAGTTTGGTATTGAATTTTCCGAAAGATTTTTTAGCTGTAACTAATAAAGTCGTGTTTAAATTACTCGTATTTGAATAGTAAGATTCTATATAACCACCAGAAGCAATACCTGCAGCAGATTCTGGATGAATGGCCCTGTAACCTTGAGCGGAATTCACATCCCAGCCCACACGGCCCGTTAAGTTAAGCCAAGAAGTCGGATCATAGATTAATCCAACATTCGTAATAAAACGATTATTGAAATCCTCCGATAAGTTTTTGTTTACCTCCCAATACGGATTATCGGTTTCGTTATCCAAAGCACCGCTGGTGATTTTTCTTCTCGTTCCGTCAGGATTTAGATAAACACTTGCATCATCATTTGCCGGCCAAGTTAATAATGAAAGCAGATAACCTGCATTTGTTACTCCTGGAATCTGTATGGCAGATCCAGCTCCCTTTGCTGCTTTTTGATTGTCTGATTTTGTAAAATTAAAACTAGCTTCTGATCTTAATTTTGAAGATAATTTTGCAGAAGCATTCAAATTAGCAGTTAAACGGCTGTATCCTGTATTTGGCACAACACCTTCCTGATCTAAGTTGGCAATAGACAAACGGTAAGAAGTAGTTTCTGTACCCGCCTCAAATGACAAATTATGATTGGTTGAAACTCCAGTTTTAAAGAAATTTTCAACATTATTATAAAATTTAGTTCCTGGTTCGTAAGCCGTTCCAAATTGTCTTCTGTAATCTGGATTGTTTACACCATCAGAACCTCTTTGATATACTTTTTGAATTTCTGGGAAACGATATAAATTATCAAATCTTGTGTTCGTAGAGTAGGTTAGTCTTCCAACTCCTTTTTTACCTTTTTTAGTTGTAATAACGATCGCACCATTTCCAGCCTGCATTCCGTAAAGCGCTGCCGCCTCAGGTCCTTTTAAGATAACTACAGATTCAATATCGTCTGGGTTAATGTCTGCACCTCTGTTGGTGTAATCCTGCGTTCTGTTTGGAGCATTAGAAATTGTTACACCTTGGTCCATTGTTTCGTTATTCACTGGTAATCCGTCAACTACATACAAAGGAGAGTTGCTCCCGCTAAGCGAATTTACACCTCTTAACTGAATCGCAGCAGAGGCTCCCGGTGCTCCAGAAGTACTCGTTACGGTAAGACCCGCAACACGACCTTGCAAAGCCGTAGCAAAGTTTGGGCGCTGAGTGTCTGCGATTTCTTTTCCTTTTACTTCCTGAACCGCATATCCTAAAGACGATTTGTTTCTAACAATACCCATAGAACCCACAATAGTTACATTGTTCAGCGTTTGAGCACTTTCTGAAATAACAATTTTAAGATTGCTGCCATTTACAATAACTTCTTTGGTATTAAAACCAATGTAAGAAACAAGAAGTACTGCTCCTTGGTTTGCTTTGATCGAAAAGGTTCCATCAACTCCAGTCGAAGTTTGATCTTTGGTTCCCTGTACTAGAATGTTTGCGCCTGGCAATGTGTTACCGCTGCCATCTGTAACGACACCTTTTACTAGATTGTTTTGCGAATAACTGGTTAGTATTCCAAAAATGAAAAGTAAAAGAATTAAATGCTTTTTTTTCATAAGGGTTAATTTATGGTTAGAGATGCGAAATGTATAAAATATTTTTAAAAAATTGCAACTTTATGTCGTATTTTTATCAATTCTATTCAATAATGCATAAAAACGCATAAATAACTTTGAATTAATTGGAATTATGGAAATCGTAAAAAGTTTTATTTTGAGGATTTTCAAAACTGCGATGTTTTTCTAAATTTGTAAAAAAGAAGATCTTATGCTCAAAAAGGAAAGACATCAATTCATTATGAATAAATTTCAACAAGTCGAAAAAATAAATACGATCGACTTAGCTTTAGAATTGAATATTTCTGAGGATACTATTCGCAGGGATTTTATTGAGTTAAATGATAAAGGCTTAATAAATAAGGTGTATGGAGGCGCATTTTTAGCCAAAAACAATCATAAAAATGTTTTCGACATTACTATTATTAATGAGGATAAGAAAATAAGCGTGGCTAAAAAAGCGCTTTCTTTTTTGAATGAAGGTCAAGTGATTATTATGAGCGGAGGAACAACAAATTTGACTCTCTGCAAACTTATTCCGCTAAATTTTACCGCTACGATTTATACCTACAGTCTTCCAATTGCGATGCAGTTATCGCAGCACCCGAATATCGAATTGATTTTTATTGGCGGGAAATTGCAAAAGCAGGCAATGGTAACCGTTGGTATCGATGTGGTTCAGGTGCTCTCCAAAATTAAAGCCGACATTTGTTTTATGGGTGTCAGCAGTATCGATGTAAATCAAGGACTTACCGAAATTGGTTATGAAGTTTCGGTTATTAAAAAAGAGATGATTAGGGCATCAGACAAGGTAATTGCGCTTTTTACCTCTGAAAAAATGAACAGCAAAATGCCACATAAAGTTTGTGATCTTGATAAACTTTACGCCGTTGTAACAGACCTAAATGTTGCAAGTCCGAAAATAAAGAATTTTGTAGATTCTGGAATTAAAGTATTGTAGAATTATTTAAAAATGCATTTTTATGCGTTTTTAAAAAAATGTGGTATATCCTACAAATAAAGTATAAAACTTATTTGCTTTTCTATATATTTGCCTTCAAACCAATTAAATTTTTTAAGTTATGATTATAGTTATAATCCTTGTTGTTTTTTTAGCAGTTGGCGTTTTTATTTATAATTCTCTTATTGAAAGAAGAAATCAGGTTACGAATGCTTTTTCGGCAATTGATGTTATGCTTAAAAAACGTTTTGATTTGATTCCCAATCTTGTTGAGGTGGTTAAACAATACACCAATTACGAACAAAGTACATTAACTAAAATCGTAGAACTTCGCGCAAAAGCAGGTTCAGGTTCACTTACAGAAACCGAAAAAGCAAGTTTAGATACGGAATTAAGTACAGCTGTAAAAGGTTTAATGGTTACCGTTGAAAACTACCCAGATTTAAAAGCCAATACTAATTTCCTGAATTTACAATCGACTTGGACAGAAAGTGAAGAACAAATCGCAGCTGCGAGAAGAACTTATAATGCTTCGGTTACTAGTTACAATAATGCTATTATGATGTTCCCAGGCAATATGTTTGCGGGAATGCTCAATTATACTAAAATTGATGTTCTGGAAACACCAGCAGAAGAGCGTAAAAACATTAGTGCAAAAGAGCTTTTTAATAATTAATGGATTCAGAAAATACTACTTATAAAGCTTTACAGGAGGTTTTAAATACATTAGAAATTGACCGAAAAAAAATAGCAGAAACCTATAGAACCTGCTATATCTTGTTTGGTCTTGCTGCATTAATTTTAGCTATTGGTTTATTAATTAGGTTTCCAATGTTAGCCTTTTTTGGAGCTTTAGTTCCTCTGGTTATTGGTGTTGTAATGTATTTTCAAATACAAGATGAAGTCAAAAAATACAAATTTGTTTATAAAACCAATGTTGTTTCATCAGCATTAAAAGAGATTAATGAAACTTTTTCGATTACGCCTCAAAGCGGACTTCCCGAATATGAGTTTATAAGCTCTGAACTTTTTACAACCGAACCAGATCGTTATAAGACCCAAGATTTAATAAGCGGAACTGCCGATAAAACTGCTTTTTGGTTTGCCGAAGTTCACGCTGAATATAAAACCGAAACCCACACCAAAAACGGAACGAAAACAACTTGGCATACAATTTTTAAAGGAATTATTTTCGTAGCCGATTTCAATAAAAACTTTGAAGTGTCGACGGTCGTGCGTCCAAAAGGTGTTGGAGATGCTATTGGTGCGTGGTTTTCTAAAAACGTTTTTAGCTTTGGAAACAGTGAGTTAGTGCATTTAGAAAATACCATTTTTGATGAGATTTTTGTTACCTATTCTAGAAATCAAATTGAGGCGAGATATATTTTAACTCCAGCCATGATGGAAAGAATTTTAGAATTAAACAAAAAATCAGAAGATACTATTTCGCTCTCATTTATAGATTCGAAAATGTATATTGCTTTTCCGCTGTCTCATAACTACTTTGAAGCGCCTATCCATTCTTCGCTATTAGTTCCTAATTTACTTACTGATGATCTTTCGATAGTTCAGTTTATGCAGGATATTGTTCATGAACTGGATTTGAATACTAGGATTTGGGGGAAGGGGTAAGAATCTTATTGCGAAGATATCTTTTTATTTAAATTCCAATTTTTTAAATCCCAAATTCCAAAAAAATGGAAGTTTAACTTGTCATAATCCTTCGACTACGCTCAGGCTGACAATTGTGTTTGGAAGAAATCTCTGAACCTTTGCCACTTTGGACCTCTGCACTTTACTTCAACACAAACTCATTTTCTTTTAACTTTTTCAAGACTGCAGCAATAATTTTAGAACGGCATTCTGAATTTTCTGTTGTTGATGCAGTTTTCACCCAATACCGTATATTAAGCTGAATAACACCTGCAGCAGCGACATCAGTAATTACGGCTGCGTTTTCGTGGTCTTTTTCGGTGACGTCTTCGCTGTTTCCAAGAACTTCTTTTACGAGTTCGATAGCACGTGTGTAATCAGAACCGTATTCGAGTCCGACTGTGAAAGTCTGGAGCAGAAAACCTTCGCTGTTGTAGTTAATGAGCGTGTTTTTTATTAAAAGTGCGTTTGGAATATAAATGATTTTCGAGTCGCTTTTTACTTCCGTATCGCGCAGGTTGAGGTTAATTACTTCGCCTTTAACGCCATTACTTTCAATAATATCTCCAATATTAAAAGGTCTTTTAAAAGCCAGCAGAATTCCCGCAAGGAAATTTTCGCCAATATCTTTAAGCGCAAAACCAATTACAAAAGCAGAGATTCCGGCACCGGCCAGCATGCTTTGAGCGATTCCGTCAAGACCGATAATTCGGAACATAATAAGAATCCCGATAATAATAAGAACAGACTTAATTAAACGAGCGATAAAAGTTGCCAGAAGACGATCGTGCATTCTGACTTTTAGTCGGTTGCCTGCAAAAATTCCGACACGGCTTGCAATAAACCATGAAACCAAAATGACCAGAACTGCCAGAATAAATTTTGGCGTAAGATCGACAATGCTATAATAATATCCTTCTAAATGTTTGACAACGTCTTGCAGAAAGTCTTCCATAATAAATAAGTAATTGGCATAAAAAAGTTAAATTCTAAAAGTAGAGATTTAGAAAGTGGAACACTTTACAGGATTCTCTTAGAATTTTATAAAATCTAATGGAGGAATCAGATAAAATCACAAATTATATCAATTTAATCTGCTATATTTTTATATTTGCTGTCTGAGTTTTTTCAGAACTATTTTATCAAAAAGCACCACTTACATGTTGACCCAATCTCATTTAGAGCAATTAGCCGATACTCTCGAAGGCAAACTTTTATACGATGATCTTCATAAAACACTTTATTCTACAGATGCATCAGTGTATCGGATTCGGCTAAATGCAGTGGCTGTGCCTAAGACGGTAGAAGATATCAGCAAATTAATTCGCTTCGCAGCACAACATAATATTTCGATTACGCCAAGAACTGCTGGAACTTCACTGGCCGGACAAGCGGTAGGGGACGGACTTGTGGTGGATGTTTCGAAAAATTTCACCAAAATTATTTCGTACAATGCCGAAAAGAAAACCGTTACGGTACAGCCTGGTGTTATTCGAGATGAACTGAATTTATTCTTGAAACCTCACGGGGTATTTTTCGCGCCAATTACATCAACCTCAAACCGCGCTATGATTGGCGGAATGGTTGGAAATAATTCATCTGGAACAACTTCGATTCGGTATGGTGTTACGCGCGATAAGATTGTTGAGGTTAAAGCAATTTTGAGCGACGGTTCTGAAGTAGCTTTTGGCGAACTGACTTCGGCGGAATTTATGGAGAAAACCAAAGGAGATTCTTTAGAAAATAAAATCTACAAACGACTTTACGATGAACTTTCGGAAAAGGAAAATCAGGAAGAGATTATAAAAGAGTTTCCGAAACCAGAAATTCACAGAAGAAATACAGGTTATGCCGTTGATATCCTATTAAGATCCGATTTATTTGGAGGAACAGAACCTACAATTAATGTTGGAAAATTACTTTGCGGAAGCGAGGGGACTCTGGCCTTTACAACAGAAATCACTTTGAAAGTTGACGATTTACCACCTGTACATAATATTATGGTGGTTGGACATTACCATACGATTCAGGAATCTTTAGAATCTGTGGTGGTGGCAATGAAACATCATTTGTACACTTGTGAAATGATCGACGATACCATTTTGGATTGTACAAAAACCAATCGCGAACATATAAAAAATCGTTTCTTTTTGGTAGGTGAACCAAAAGCTATCATGTTGTTTGAAGTGGCTTCTCATTCTCTAGAAGATGCCGAAAGACAAGCTAATGATTTAATAGCCGATTTAGAAAAACATAATTTTGGTTACGCCCGCGTAAAGATTTACGGTCCAGATATTGATAAAGCTAACGAACTGAGAAAAGCCGGTCTTGGACTTTTGGGAAGTATTGTTGGTGACAATAAAGCAGCCGATTCTATTGAAGATACAGCAGTTGAATTAAGTGATTTACCAGCGTATATTGCGGAGTTTTCGGCGATGATGCTGAGCCACGGACAAGAAGCGATTTATTATGCGCATGCGGGTGCAGGCGAACTGCATTTGCGTCCGGTTTTGAATTTGAAAAAAACGGAAGATTTAAAATTATTCAGAACTATTGCAACCGATGTGGCGCATTTGGTAAAAAAATATAGAGGTTCATTGAGCGGTGAACATGGTGACGGAATTGTGCGAGGGGAGTTTATTCCGTTTATGATTGGCGAGAAAAATTATGAATTGCTGAAAAGAATCAAATTGGCATTTGACCCGAATTCGGTTTTTAATATTGGGAAGATTGTCAACGCCTTGAAAATGGACGAAAATCATCGTGTAATTTCAGGAAGAGTAGAGCCGGATATTAAAACCTTTCAGGATTTCTCAGACAGTTTAGGAATTCTTCGTGCAGCCGAAAAATGTAACGGTTCCGGCGATTGCAGGAAAATGCCATCGGCAGGAGGAGCGATGTGTCCGAGTTATCGCGCGACCAGAAATGAAAAAGAAACGACGCGCGCCAGAGCAAATGCTTTAAGAGAATATTTGACATATTCTGAAAAAGAAAACAAATTTGACCAGAAAGAATTATACGAAGTTTTTGAGTTGTGTGTGAGCTGTAAAGCCTGCGCAAGCGAATGTCCGAGTAACGTGGATGTCGCAACGCTAAAAGCCGAATTTTTATACCAATATCAAAAAGCAAACGGATTTTCGACCCGAAGTAAAATTTTTGCCAACAATGCAAAATTGAACAAAATGGGAAGTTTGTTTCCATCGATTACTAATTTTATTTCGAATCAGTCGCTTGTTAAAAAGTCAATGGGAATTGCGCCAGAAAGACAAGTTCCGCTTTTGGCGAAAAAGACTTTCAGAAAATGGTATGAAAATAACAAGCCTGCAGCCAGTGATTTTCCAAACGGACAATTGTATTTGTTTGTCGACGAATTCACCAATTATTATGATGTAAATATCGGGATCGACGCTTTTGAATTATTAACGAAATTAGGATATCAGGTTTTAATCGTAGATCACGAAGAAAGCGGCAGAACGTATTTATCGAAAGGATTTTTGGAAGAAGCCAAAAAAATCACCGATATCAATATCAATATCTTCAAAGATTTAATTTCAAGTAATGCGCCGTTAATCGGGATCGAACCTTCGGCAATTTTAACTTTTAGAGATGAATATCTGCGATTGGCATCGGACAAAGAAAATGCAGAGAGAATTTCGCAAAATGCTTTTACTATTGAAGAATTCTTTAAAAAAGAAATCATCGACGGGAAAATAACTCCAGATTCATTTTCTGAAGAAACTAAAGAAATCAAAATTCACGGACATTGCCATCAAAAATCGTTGAGTTCTGTTGAAGCAACTTTCGCGATGCTGAATCTTCCTAAAAATAATACTGTTACGATTTATAATTCAGGCTGCTGCGGAATGGCAGGTTCTTTTGGATATGAAAAAGAACATTACAAAGTAAGTATGCAAATGGGAGAGGATACTCTTTTCCCAAAAGTTAGAAATACTGCTTCAAACGTAAAAATCGCCGCTGCGGGAACGAGCTGTCGTCATCAAATTTATGATGGAACAAAACGTGAAGCGCAGCATCCTGTTTCTATTTTGAGAAGTTGCTTAAAATAAGTTTGACCGAAAAGTTCGCAAAGTTTTTATAAAAGATATTTCGTGAATTCGTGGCTATTTTTTCCGCCACGAATTCACGAATTGAAATAAACTATTTTAATGAAATTTTCTTGCCGGTTTCTGCTGCTTTATAAATCGCATTAATAATTTTCATGTCTTTCATTCCTTCTTCTCCAGTAATATGATTTGGGAGTTTTTTGTTTGCTAAAATCACTTTGCAAATTTCATCCATTTGGGTTTGCTGTTGGTTTATCACAGGAAAATTAAATGCTTTTCCATCAGATCTTTTACCCACAAAAGGTCCATAGCTCACAGCAGGACTCATTTCAAATGTGCCTTCATCTGCGGAAGCAAAAAATCTATCAATGCCAAAACCATAGGAACTGCTGCAATTAGCCACAGCACCACTTGGAAATTCCATTTGCCAAGTAATATTTTCTTCCACCTGAGCAAACATATTTTTATTGTTTACAGTTCCAAATTGTGCCGTTACAGCAATTGGTTCTTCACCTAAAACATAACGCGAAACCTGAATACAATAAACGCCTAAATTGATTAAAGTACCGCCTCCAGCTAGTTTTTTATTCAATCTCCATTGGTTACGCGCATTTAAATCTACGGGTGTATTAATATTACGAAAATCATACGTACTATAGCCAAGAGAGGCTTCAATAAAACGAACCTGACCCAAAACTTTTTCCTGCCCAAGTCGCTTTACTTCCAGATGATTAGGTTCGTAATGCAGACGATAACCCATTGCGAGTTGTACATTGTTTTCATTACAGGCTTTAATCATTTCTTCGCAGTCTTCGATAGTAATCGCCATCGGTTTTTCAACAATAACATGTTTTCCAGCTTTTGCTGCCCTAACGGTAAGTTCTTTGTGCAGTGAATTGGCAGTTACGACATAAACTAAATCGATATCTTTGTTTTTTACGATGGAATCGAAATTCTCATAATTGTAAATGTTCTTCTCGGGTATATTATATTTCTTTTTCCAATTTTCGGCTTTAGAGGGAGTTCCTGTCACGATTCCCGCAAGCTGGCAGTATTCCGAAACCTGAAGACCTTCCGCCAGAAGTGAAGCGTAATTTCCTAAGCCGCAAAGCGCGATATTTAGTTTTTTTCCCGTGTAAGGCTTTTTATTAGTTTCCGGCGCAGATAAAAAAGAAGGAAGAGATGTCATCACAACAGACGCTCCAACGCCAATTCCAAATTTATTCACAAACGATCTTCTTGAAATTTTTTCCATATAGTTTATCTTTTAAGTTAAATAGCAATTTATTAGTAAGCTCTTTTTTATAAATGTTACATTTGTGTTTGATGTTATTGACTTAGGATGTTTTTTGGTTCGCGCAGATTCCACAGATCTAGCAGATTAATTTTAATGAATAAATCTATATAAATTATTTAAAACGATTCTTTTTGTTTTCACGCAGATTTGGCAGATTTTAGCAGATTTACTTTTAAGTTTATAAAAAATAAAATCTGCGTAAATCATTTAATCTGTGGCAGAAAAATAATTCGAGAAAATTCGAGAAATTCGTGGCAAAAAAACACCCTCAAAAAACAAAATCGTTTTATATATTTGAAATCAGGATA
>Ga0182006_1001268_pt1 | contig 15614 bp, 10 predicted proteins | sample Sormic07211104_1_FD_123022 | JGI IMG/M metagenome (GOLD analysis project Ga0182006, IMG submission 123022) | Rhizosphere microbial communities from Sorghum bicolor, Mead, Nebraska, USA - 072115-104_1 MetaG | ecosystem: Host-associated > Plants > Roots > Rhizosphere | place: USA: Nebraska...
AGGAAACCCCTGCCACCTAAACCCGATCCGATAGCTATCGGATGCAATGGAAAGCCCGCAGCGCAGCGAGGACTTGTAATGAAAAGCGGGAACAAACCTTCATAGTAGCACCAAAACTGCTTTTCACAAAAAAATAAGACATATACTATATAGTGTAGAAATAGAACCAGCCCGGCCTGAATAGACTTCCGATGTTTTCCAACGCCTATGCTTATTGAAACTTCGGAAGTCAAAAATATTTTATAAATTAGTTAGATGCTTCTGGTTAAACAATGGACTTCTGATTTATTTGGATTGCTATTTCCTAATCTATGTAATGCATGTGGCAATTCTTTGTTTCGCCACGAACAGTTGATTTGTTTAAAATGCTTACATGACCTTCCTTTTACAGACTACCATGAATATGCAGACAATAGGGTTGCCAAGCAGTTATGGGGCCGCTTACCACTTAATGCTGCAATGGCCATGTTGTATTTTAGAAAAGGGGCGAAGGTTCAAAACTTAATCCACAACTTAAAATATAATGGCAGAACCGATGTTGGGGTGCTATTGGGCAATATGCTGGGCGAGCGGCTAAAAACAGGAATTCTTTACCAAAGTATCGACATGGTTATCCCAGTTCCTTTGCATCGTAAAAAATATAAAGTTAGGGGTTATAACCAAAGTAGCTTTATTGCAGAGGGAATTGCAGCACAAATGGGAATAGATATTAGTGAAGACCACCTTATCCGGAATACTTCAACGGAGAGCCAAACTAAAAAAAGCAGGTATAACCGATATGAAAATATGAAAGATGTTTTTCAGGTAAATTATGCTGAAGATATAATTGGTAAACATATTTTACTGGTTGACGATGTAATTACTACCGGGGCAACACTTGAAGCCTGCGCCAATACACTCTTAGCTATTGGGGCGGCAAAAGTGAGCATTGCGGCGCTCGCCTTTGCAGAATAACTAAGACTATACAGTTAAAGCGCTATTGTAAGTAGCCAAACATTTTTCTAAGTTTGATTTATGCGTTTAAATATTGGTTTAGTGCTTTTAATTTTATTCTTTGGTTCAGCTTGCAGGAAGGGGGAGCGTATAACCACAGATCCGAATGCAAAACTAAACATCTCTAATAAGGAAGTATTATTTGATACCATTTTTACATCAGTAGGATCAACTACCAAAAGAATAAAACTCGTTAACTGGAACAATGATGCAGTTAAAGTTTCCGAAATCAGGTTATCAGGTGGCAATACTTCGGCATTTAGCATTAACATTAACGGAGAGCAAACGCAGCACAAAAATGATCTCATTATAAACGGCCGGGATTCTATAAACCTTTTTGTCAAAGTTTCGATTAACCCAAATTCAGCTAACCTGCCCTTTCTGGTTCAAGATTCTATCATATTAAATACAAATGGGAATAAACAGGTGATTCAGCTTTTAGCTTATGGGCAGAATGCAGTATTTGTTAACGAACCGACAATTAACGCCAATACCATCTGGACAAAAGCATTACCCTACATTATTAACGGATCGTTAACCGTTAAGAGCGGAAGCTCACTCACCATCCAACCTGGAACTAAAATTTATTTCCATAAGGATGCCAATTTAAATATAGAGGGAAACCTAATGGTTAATGGCAGCCTTACCGAACCTGTACTATTTTGTAGCGACAGGCTGGAAAAAATATATAGCGATGAGCCTGGCCAATGGAAAGGGATCTTCTTAAAAAGAACCGGATATGGACTGATTAAAAATGCGATCATCAAAAATGCGTCAGTTGGCATTACCTCCGATTCTTTGTCTGTTAACAACAGTCCCAAATTAATTTTAAGCAATAGCATTATTAAAAATATGCAGGTGGCAGCTTATATTGGCTACCATTCAGAACTGCTCGCATTTAATAATATGATGTATAACTGCGGGAATTACTTAATATATGCGGTAGGGGGAGGAAATTACAACTTAAAACAGAATACTTTTGCTGCTTATAATTCAAATTTCCCACGTAAAACTGCCGCTCTCAGTTTTTCAGATTATTTATCGGCGAATGTTTATAATAAACTCCAGGTAGATTTAACCAATAATATCATATGGGGGAGTTTAACGAATGAACTGGATATCCAAAAGAAAACGGCTGCAATAGTGCAGTTCAATTTATGGAGCAATTTAATCCGATCTACCAACAGCGCTTACAGCAACAATGGCAACATTTTAAATACCGATCCTCTTTTCATTAATCAAGATTTAGAAGATTTTCGGGTAGCTCCCGGTAGCATTGCCAGAAAAAAGGGCGCTGATTTAAGTACTGATCCGTATTTCTTAAATTACCTTAATCAGGATGCGAAAGGAAATACAAGAATTTACCCCTCAACCTTAGGCAGTTACGAGAAATAATTTATTTTTTTTATTTTCTCAAAACAAAACGGCGATAATTTCCGTTTATATATTCGAGAGCGTTAATTTAGATGGTAAGGGTCGATATTTCTTCTAAAGAATATCGGCCCTTTACTTTTCACCAAGATTTTAAGATTGCCACTCAATTTTTAGGCTATTTTTTAACTATCGCTTCAATCTCCAACAAGATTTATTTCTTTAGAATTAGCATTGGTGCCTATGGCAGCCTGCAGCCCCGCTTTTCCTCTTGCTGTTTTAATTTATCAATATCAAAAATACATGGATCAGAACGGCATCCATTCAATCGGGCTTAGTTAACAAAGTCGGTATTTAAATATCCGATAAACAAAAAAAAACAGCTACAAATTAATGCAGCTGCTCTATCTATTTGTTTTGTTGTAAAATTATTCTACGGTTACTGATTTAGCTAAGTTTCTAGGCTGATCTACATTGCAACCGCGCATCACTGCAATATGATACGATAATAACTGAAGCGGAATAGTTGCAATAAGTGGTAAAAAGGCTTCATTGGCATCAGGAATTTCGATGCAGTAATCGGCCATTTTCTTCACCTCCGTGTCGCCCTGGGTTACAATCGCAATCACTTTACCTTTTCTTGCTTTTACTTCCTGGATATTGCTGATCACTTTTTCGTATGATGAATTCTGGGTAGCAATAAAAACCACCGGCATTTCTTCATCAATTAAAGCGATAGGCCCATGTTTCATTTCTGCTGCAGGATAACCCTCTGCGTGGATGTAAGAAATTTCCTTAAGTTTTAAGGCGCCTTCTAAGGCCACAGGGAAACCACTACCTCTTCCCAAGAATAAACAGTTGGTAGAGTCTTTGATCTTTTCTGCAACTTCTTTGATCAGATCGTTTGATTCTAAAGCAACCTGAATTTTTTCAGGGATATGATCCAGTTCGGTTAAAAGCTCGATTAATTTTGAAGTGGTAATGGTCCCTTTTTGCTGCGCCATATAAAAGGCCATCAAGGTTAGAACCGTTACCTGAGCAGTAAATGCTTTTGTTGAGGCCACGCCAATTTCTGGACCCGCATGGGTGTAAACGCCTGCATGGGTTAAACGCGGTATGGAAGCCCCTGCAACGTTACAGATTCCAAAAATAGTTGCCCCACGTTCTTTAGCCATCTCGATGGCTGCCATGGTATCGGCAGTTTCGCCGGATTGTGAAATGGCAATTACCACATCTTTTTCGGTGATAATTGGATTTCTATACCTGAATTCCGAAGCATACTCTACTTCAACAGGAATACGGGCATATTCTTCGATCAGGTATTCGCCAACCAAACCTGCATGCCACGATGTTCCGCAGGCCACAATAATGATCCGGTCTATATTTTTTAATTTCTCTGCAAATTCTTTGATCCCGCCAAGCTGAACTTTTCCTTCTTCAGGATAAATCCGTCCACGCATACAATCTTTAATTGAACGTGGCTGCTCATAAATTTCTTTAAGCATAAAGTGATCAAAGCCACCCTTCTCCAGCATCTCAAGTTTTAGCTGTAACTCTTGAATTAAGGGGGTTTGCACTACGTTATCCAATTGTTTAACTAAAAGGTCGTTTTTGGTAATCAGTGCGATTTCGCCGTCCTTTAGATAAATTACGGTTTTAGTATACTCAATAATTGGAGTAGCATCAGAAGCAATAAAATATTCTCCTGCTCCAACACCGATTACCATCGGACTTCCTTTCCTCGCGGCAATTAAACGATCAGGGTGTTCTTTATCCATAATCACGATGGCGTAAGCACCGTTCACCTCCTGCAAAGCCAAACGAACTGCTTCTAAAAGATCAATATTTTCAATTTCCTGGATTTCTTCAATCAGGTGGATCAGTACCTCTGTATCGGTATCGCTTTTAAACTCATGGCCACGACTGGTCAATTCTTCCTTTAAGGTGGCGTAGTTTTCGATAATTCCATTATGGATAATAGACAGCTTACCACCATTTGATGTGTGTGGATGAGAGTTTCGATCGGAAGGCACACCATGCGTTGCCCATCGCGTATGTCCCATGCCAATTGTACCAGACTTATCTTTGTCTGCCGCATATTCTTCTAAAACAGCTACTTTCCCGGCCTTTTTATAAATATGCTGACCACTATCGTTCATCAGTGCAATACCAGCACTATCATAACCCCGGTATTCTAATCTTTTAAGACCTTTCAATACAATCGGCCAGGCTTCTCTGTAGCCAATATAGCCTACTATTCCACACATAAGTTACATCATTTTATTGGTCAAATATATAAAACAAACGTTTGTTTTGCATCATCAAGGCGAAAAACTTGCTTCACAAAAAAAAGCAGTTACAAATTAATGTAACTGCTTGTGTTATTGCCACTCTAGCCGAGTGAGTGTATAATCTTATTTATATAGTGGGAAAGCGCTTACCAACTTAATCACCTCGGCTTTTACACTATTCAGGTTAGCTTCATCTTCCGGATTGGTTAAAACCTGATCGATTAAATCTACAATCTTCTCCATTTCTGTCTCTTTTAAACCACGTGTAGTGATTGCAGCTGTACCTACACGGATACCTGAAGTTACAAATGGCGATTTATCATCGAAAGGAACCATGTTTTTGTTCACCGTAATTTCTGCTTTCTCCAAAGCATTTTCAGCTACTTTACCAGTAATATTTTTATTTCGAAGATCGATCAGCATCAAGTGGTTATCTGTACCACCAGAAATAATGCCATATCCTTTAGCTACAAATGCTTTGGCCATTGCCTGTGCGTTAGCCGCAACTTGTTTAATGTATGTTCCGTATTCCTCGCTTAAAGCTTCGCCAAAAGCAATTGCTTTAGCCGCAATAATATGCTCTAACGGACCACCTTGTGTACCAGGGAAAACGGCCATATCAAGCAGGTTACTCATTAAACGGATTTCGCCTTTAGGTGTTTTTAATCCCCATGGATTTTCGAAATCCTGTCCCATCATAATCATACCCCCACGCGGACCACGTAAAGTTTTGTGGGTGGTAGTGGTTACAATATGGCAATGTGGAAGTGGGTTGGCCAACAATCCTTTTGCAATTAAACCTGCAGGGTGAGAAATATCGGCTAAAACTAAAGCACCTATTTTATCAGCTACTGCACGGATAAAAGCGTAATCCCACTCGCGCGAATAAGCAGATGCACCGCAGATAATTAATTTAGGTTTTTCGGCTAAAGCAACTTCTTCTAATTTTTTATAGTCGATAAGTCCGGTTTCTTTTTCTACCCCATAAAATAAAGGCTGGTATAATTTACCAGAAAAGTTAACAGGCGAGCCATGTGTTAAGTGACCTCCATGAGAAAGATCAAATCCTAATATTTTATCACCTGGCTGCAAAACGGCTAGCATTACTGCTGCGTTAGCTTGTGCGCCAGAGTGTGGCTGAACGTTTACCCATGCTGCTCCGAACAACTCTTTTGCCCTATCGATAGCAATTTGCTCTACTACATCCACTACCTGGCAACCGCCATAGTAACGTTTTCCTGGTAAGCCTTCAGCATATTTATTGGTTAGTACCGATCCGGCAGCTTCCATTACCTGCTTGCTTACAAAGTTTTCTGATGCAATAAGCTCTAAACCATGCTCTTGGCGGTTTAACTCCTTATCAATAAGTTCAAAAATTTGGTTGTCGCGTGTCATCATTATATGAGGTTTGTATTTTTTTTGCAAAAGTAAGAAATTCAAATTTAATTTAGGCCGTATTAGGATAATGCTTTCACATTAAAGTTGTTAAAGCCGCTCCCAATAGTTATCTCTACGATTTGCTGCTGCAACATTTCTAAAATAGCCAGGAAATTATAAACGAAATGCACTTTATTCTCTGAATTTTTAAGCACTAAAGCAAAATCGATCTGTTTATTGATATCGAGCAGATTCGCAATAAAGTGTTTTTGCTGCTCGATAGTGTAAGGATATTGTACCACGGTGTGTTTAACCTCTTCGCTGCGCAGCTCATATTTCTGCATCGTTCGGTGGTAAACGGTTAAAAGTTTATAGAGATCCAATGATAAAAGTTCATCCTGGTGACTGGAAGATGCAGCGGCCAGGGTTAAATCATATGCAATATTACCCCGCTGATCTTGTTTAAACCGTTCCTCTTCAAAAACTTTCATTTCTTCTGCGGCAGATTTAAACTGTTTGTAGGCAATCAGTCTGGCAATCAGATCTTGTTCAGCATTAATTTCATTTCCGGCTTCATCAACCTCAATCCTGGGCAAAAGCATTTTAGATTTAATGCGCATCAAGGTTGCCGCCACTAAAATAAATTCGCTGGCCACTTCTACATTTAAAGCAAGGAGCTGATGGATGTAGGCCAAAAAGTCGTTGGTGATTTTGGCGATCTCCACATCCTGGATATTAAGTTCATCCCGTTCTATGAAGAACAGCAACAAATCGAAGGGCCCCTCGAATACCGGAAGTTTTATTTCAAAATTCTCTGCCTGCATGTGAGAGACAAACATAATGAAAATTTTTAGGTCCTTACAGTCTAACCCTAATTCAAACCGCCATATGGCAATCCCCAAACGTTCAGCGCTAAGCCCTCAACACCAACCGCTTAACGCTCAATAATAAACCACTATTTTTCTCTTCTATATTAAAACAAATTTGCCTTACTTTGTATCTTGTTTTTTACCATAAATTTCGAATGCAAGTAAAAGCTGGCCCCCTATTATCTAAAATCAACTATCCCGCTGATTTAAAGCAATATAGCGATTCTGACTTAGAACAAATAAGCCAGGAATTACGACAGTATATCATTGATGTAGTAAGTGTTAACGGCGGCCATTTTGGCGCCAGTTTAGGTGTTGTTGAATTAACAGTAGCCTTACATTATGCATTAAATACCCCTTACGACAAATTGGTTTGGGATGTAGGCCACCAGGCATACGGGCATAAAATATTAACTGGTCGTAGGGATTTATTCCATACCAACCGTGTATACGGTGGTATTAGCGGTTTCCCGAAAATTTCGGAAAGTGAGTATGATACCTTTGGTGTAGGCCATTCTTCTACTTCCATTTCGGCCGCTTTGGGTATGGCCGTGGCTTCGCAATTAAAAGGCGAAACCGACCGGCAACACGTTGCCGTTATTGGCGATGGCGCCATGACAGCTGGTTTAGCATTTGAGGGATTAAACCATGCCGGGATCGAAAACAGTAATGTGCTTGTGATCCTGAACGACAACTGCATGTCTATCGATCCGAATGTAGGTGCACTTAAGGAATATTTAACCAGCATCACCATTTCAAAATCGTACAACCGCTTCCGTGATGATATTTCTCATGTACTCGCAGGGCTTTCTAAACTGGGCCCAAACGCACATAAGTATGTTAAGAAAATTGAGAAAAGCATTAAAGGAACCTTACTTAAACAAAGTAATTTATTCGAAGCCTTAAATTTTAGATACTTCGGTCCTGTAGATGGGCACGATGTAAAACGTTTAGCGCAGACTATAAAAGATTTATCTGCCATTCCCGGCCCTAAGCTTTTACACTGTATTACTGTAAAAGGGAAAGGTTTTGCCCTGGCAGAAAAAGATCAGACCAAGTGGCATGCACCAGGTCTTTTTGATAAGATTACCGGCGAAATCAAAAAAAGTATTCCAGATAAGCCACAACCGCCAAAATACCAGGATGTTTTCGGACATACCATGGTAGAGCTGGCTGAGGCGAACGATAAAATTGTAGGTATTACACCTGCTATGCCATCAGGATCGTCGTTAAATATTATGATGAAAGCGATGCCAAAACGTGCATTCGATGTAGGTATCGCAGAGCAACATGCTGTGACTTTCTCAGCTGGTTTAGCGGCACAAGGATTAGTTCCGTTCTGTAATATCTATTCAAGCTTTATGCAAAGGGCTTATGATCAGGTGATCCATGATGTAGCCATTCAAAAATTGAATGTGGTATTTTGTTTGGATAGGGCGGGCTTAGCAGGTGCTGATGGTGCAACACACCATGGTGCATATGATATTGCTTACATGCGCTGTATACCAAATTTGGTAGTTTCTTCCCCAATGAATGAAGAAGAATTGCGTAACCTGATGTTTACTGCTCAACAAGAAAATGTAGGACCATTTGTAATCCGTTATCCTCGTGGTAATGGTGTAATGCCCGATTGGAAACGACCATTCAAAGCATTAGAAATTGGCAAAGGACGTAAGATCTGTGACGGCGAGGATGTAGCCTTATTAACCATTGGCCACGTAGGTAACTTTGCCGTTGAAGCCCGTGCTGAACTGAACAGCGAAGGTTTTTATCCGGCACACTACGATTTACGTTTTGTGAAGCCATTGGATGAGCAATTACTACATGAAGTATTTGCTAAGTATAAACATGTAATCACCGTAGAAGATGGTTCATTACCTGGTGGAGTAGGTTCTGCAGTATTGGAGTTTATGGCCGATCATGGTTATAGCGCCAATGTGATCCGTTTAGGTATTCCAGATCAGTTTATCGAACACGGCGAACAGGCCGAGCTTTGGGCCGAATGCGGTTATGATAAAAACGCAATTATAGCGGCAGTAAGAAACGTTGCCATCAAAAGGACAACCGATAGTATGGCAGGGTAGTAGCTTGTTGTATTTATTACTCTTTGAGGGGTTAATTTATTCGTATAATAATCAATATATTACAGAAGAATTTAAAGTAAATAAATCTCCTTGGATTATCGTCATTGCGAGAAGGCCTTTTCTGCCGACGAAGCAATCTTTATGGCAAGGATCACTAGCATAAAAGATTGCTTCGTCGTTCCTCCTCGCAATGACGACCTTTCTTTTGGAATCTGCCAATGGTCGCGCAGCGAAGATTCTCATTGATACAATAAAGAGCATTCCTATCTTCAGGATGACATGTAAATTAACAAAAGAGCCTCAGTTAATAAGATAACTGAGGCTTTTTTATGTTATGTAGTAGTTTATTAAAAATCAGAATACAAATTCCTGAACGAACTGCGTAAACCGAAAGTAATTAATCCGGTAGTATTTTTACCTAAACTGTTACTTTCTCTCCTAACCACACCACCTAATTCTAAGCGTAGGTTGTATTTTGGGTTAACTACATAAGCTACTTTTCCTTCCGCATAAAAAAGATCGGTACGGATACCTTGGGTTGTATAATTTCCATTAGGCTGTACAGCATCGGTATAAGGTTCAAAAATATTTTTACCATAGTTCTGTCCAGCAACATCTAAGCCATACTTGGCATACATCAGTTCTCCACTAAAATCAAAACGTTTATAAGAATAATTTAACAAACCAATGAGCTCTCGAAAGTTAGCGCCAAGAGGATGCGCTAAAGGTTCGCCATACTGTGCATAGTTAAGAATTGGTTTACGCGAAGAAAAAGTATAAGGTTTAGCTGTATTGTATTCTAATAAATAATTTAGACCTTCAACCTTAAAAACATCTGCACCTCTAAATCCCAGTTGCCATGCATATTTATTTCTTGAACTACCTTCAGAAGAAAAAAACTCTTTTGCCTGAAATTCATCTAAAGAAAATTGGCCATAAGCAACCAGTTCCTTCGCAAATTTATATTTCCCAGTAAACCCTAGTAAGGCATTGTCTGGAGAACCACTTGAAGCTTCAATTGGTCTTAAGAAAATGATTGGATTGGCATAACCCCAATCAAAGCCCCTCCTGTTTCCGGCATCATCTGTTTGTGCCCATACAATTGAATCAAAGAATCCGATAGATAAACGGTTAGTCACATTCCAATCTAAATAATGGAATATCCCACCCTTTTTCCTAAAACCAGCTTCATAAGATAGCTGTGGTGCGCTTGGATCTTGCATTGCTGCCCACATCACCATGTACTGTACATTGCCTAAGTTCCCAGTTAATTTTAAAAATGGATAAGGTGAGGCATAATCTGATAGCAACAATGAGCGGTAACCGTCACCCACAAAGTTTTTATCATACCCAGCAGTAACATTTAAATACTTTATGGGCGTATAAGATAGGGTAGCGGTTACGTAAGACCAATCTGCAGTTAAAGGATTAATATCAGGGTTATACCCTTGACCATATTTACCACCAACACGGTTATAAGACTGACCGGGAACAATGCCATGCTCATCTATATAATTTCGGTAATAGTCAGCAAAACGGCCCTGGTTTTCGAATCCACTAGTATAAAAAGAAAATTTCTTTCCTATTGTACCTCCAACCTGGTAACCACGGGTATTTAAATAAGTATTTTTCTTTCCTGAAAAATCTCTTCCGATCTGGAAGTCAGGTAAAAAATCGGCATAAACTGTAAAATCTTCTTTTTGAATATCAAATAAATGCTCTTGAAACAACTTTCTGGCCGCCCATGATTTTCTCGTCGAATCTGCGCCAATACTTAGCAATATGCTACTCTTATCGCGCAGCAAACTATCATCAATAAAAAAAGGCTTTAAAGCGCTGTGAATCCGTGTATTTGGATTATAAATCTCGCTACTCAGTTTCTGGTAAAATTGATATGAGTAAGGTTGATAAACAGCCTGGGCTTTAACTTCGTAAATGGAAACGACTAAAAATAGGAGAAATAAGATTTTCTTCATCTGGTAAATTTTTAATTCAAATGGCAAAGAACGTTATTAATTATTAATTTAACGCCCTTCACAAAGTTCAATAAAAGAAAAGCCCTTACGGGCTTTAAAAACTATAATTGTGTTATCGGAGTACTTACATCCCAAATATCAACAGGATAGGTTTTTGCATTAGAAAGTTTTAACAGTTCTTCCTTCACTAGAGCTGCATCTTCTTTAAAAGTAACACCGAACCATTTGGCATCTGTAGCAATAACTTTGATACGCGCCGTATCGCTTTTGATTAATTGATCAGCAACCTCTGGTATAAGAAACTCTGCTTTAAGCTCATCCTTATTTTCTGATAAAAATTGAAAATATTTATCTTCCATCCAATCAATAAAAGCAGGTGTAAAACAGAAAAAGTTCATGCTCACCTGCGTATCCACAGCCAAGACCTGCTGTTGGTCTTTTTCAAGGCTAACGATTTGCCCATCTTTTAAAATAATCTCTCTTCGTTCATTAATTGAAACAATTTCATCTGCTGCATTGGTTTTGATTTCTCCCCTGGTAACTGCGCCAAACTCACTTACCGTATTCTTTAATTTATATCCAAGGCACGCAAATAAATCATCCTGAATCTCTTGGGTTAAAAATGTATAGGCTTTATTAAAGGCATCTAAACCATAAAAGTCATCGGCATTAATTACTGCAAAAGGTTCACTCACCTTACCTTTGCAACAAAGTAGCGCATGCGCAGTACCAAAAGGTTTTGTTCTTTCTTTCGAAAATTCAATATCCTTGCTAAAACTTTCAAGCGATTGATAAGCATAGTCAATTTCAATTTTACTGCTTAATTTAGGTTCAATTTGCGCAGTAAAGGCTTCAGCAAATTCTTCACGTATGATAAAAATCACCTTACCAAACCCCGCTCTGATGGCATCATAAATGGAATATTCCATAATGGTTTCACCACTAGGTCCGAAAGATTCTGTTTGTTTATTCCCACCATATCGGCTGGCCATTCCAGCAGCCAGGACAATTAACGTAGGTTTCTTATTGTTATTCATTAATTACCAAATTAAAAAGCATTCTCTTCACCCTTGGCCATATTAATCACCGTCATAAAGATAATCTTTACATCCAGCATCGCACTCCAGTTTTCCAAATACCAGATATCGTGTTCCACACGTTTTACCATTTTATAATCTTCTTTGGTTTCGCCACGGTACCCATTTACCTGTGCCCAGCCAGAGATACCCGGTTTTAAAAAGTGACGTACCATAAACTGATCCACGATACCTTTGTACTGTTCGGTATGGCTTAACATATGCGGACGAGGACCTACTACACTCATATGCCCCATAAAAACATTAAAAAATTGCGGCAATTCATCCAAACTCGTTTTCCTTAAAAACTTGCCTATAGGTGTAATCCGGTCATCGTTTTTACTCGCTTGTCTTTTATCACTGTCAGCATTCATACGCATGCTTCTAAATTTAAAACACCAGAAAGGCTCATCATCTCTACCACTTCGCAGCTGCTTAAATAAAACGGGGCCTTTACTTTGCATTTTTATAAGGATGGCGATAATTGGATATAACCAACTCAATACAAATAAAATGACTAAACCACTAAATACCACGTCAATAACCCGTTTTTTAAAGCGGTTGTGTATTTTCTCCAGAGGCTCAGAACGTAAAGAAATCACAGGAAACTCATTCCCCAGATAACTTACCGTATATGGAGATAATAATGCACCACTGATATCCGGAATAAACTTTAATCGCACACATTGACGTTCGGCTTCTTCGGTTAATAAAGTCATATCCGCCATCCGTTCTGGCGCAATAGTTACATAAATATCTTTTATGCCCTTATCAACAGCCATTTTAAACTGACGCCCCACCATATCCGAAATCTGGCCATCGCGGTCTAAATAGTCATCTGGTACATCATTAATAAAACCATGAAATTCGATATAACGCTGCTTTTCGAAATAACTGGCTAATTGTAAACCAGTTGCATTGTTGCCCATAATGGCTACTGATTTAACGCCACGTAAGTGGTTAAATAGTAAAAATTGAAACGATGTACCAATGAAACGATTCACTAGAAACAAAATAGCCAGCATGCCATAAAAAATCACCAAAAAAGATCTGGAGAATTCATTTTGCCTGGAAAAGAAAAGGTAAATAGAAAATAAAACCGCATGTAAAACAACGCTTTTCCAGGTACCACGATAAATCCTTTCTATCCTTCTGGAACCATATTCACTATAAAGGCCAAAGCTTGTAGTGCTCACAATCCAGATGAGATTACACACTACTACATAATGCCACTGTAATTCAGAACTTACGGCTTTACCCATATAAGCAGTAAATTCGTATGCAAAAAAGTACACAATGTTGACCATAATAAGGTCAGTAATCGGTAAAATATATTTGAGTATAAATAAGTAACGTGTTTGCATAGGCTTAAAGGGAAAACTTAAACATTTATGTATTGTTTTTGTTTTAAATGAATCATAATGAACAAAATTGATGCCCAAATTCTGAATTCAAAGTTAAATAATCATTACCAAAATAAAAACCAGTAATAATCACACAATATAAGATTTACAAAAAGCTAAAGAAAGAAGAGTATTTATGCCGCTAATAATAGTCGATAAATTCATCTTATAGGTAGATACAAAAAAAGTTTACAATTTCTGTAAACTTTGCAAAAGATCTTTAATTCTTTAACTATGAATACTGTATTCCATGTTGAATCACCATATCCTTAGCAACCTGTTTAATCCCTTGTTCATCAGATTTCGGATAAATTAACAATACTTCGCCATCATCTACCACGATATAATTATCTAGGCCCCTAATTACGGCAGCTTTATCATTCGGCAAATGAATAATACAGTTCGAAGTATCTTTTAAATGAATCTTTTCCAAATTGACCATATTATTATCCGCATCTTTTTCTCCTATGGCATGTAAAGACGCCCAGGTACCTAGGTCAGACCAGCCAATATCGGCAGGGATAGTATATACATTGTCTGCCTTCTCCAGGATGGCATAGTCAATGGAAATATTCGGACTCGATGGGTAATTTTCAGCAATAAATTTAGCCTCATCTGGTGTATTATAAGAAGATAAGCCGTTTTCAAACAATGTCGTAATTTCAGGGGCATATTGCTCAAAGGCTTTCTTTAAGGAACCTGCTGACCATATGAAAATCCCGGCATTCCAAACATAATCGCCACTTTTTAAATATTCCTCAGCCTTAGCCAAAATGGGTTTCTCCATAAAGGCATTTACTTTTTTAATTTCACTTGATACATCCTGACTATTGATACTAGATTCTTGATAATTGATATATCCATAACCAGTATCCGGTCTAGTGGGTGCAATGCCCAAGGTTAATAACGCATCATTTTTTGAACTAAAATTCAAAGCTTGTTTAATCTTGTCCGAAAATATATCCTCTTTCAAGATTAAATGATCAGAAGGCGCAACAATAATATTCGCATCATTATTCAACTGTGCAATCTTATAGGTAGCATAAGCAATACAGGGTGCAGTATTGTTACGGCTAGGTTCTAACAAAATATTGCTCCTTAAAACAGCTGGTAATTGCTCGGCGACTAAATCCGAATAACTTTCATTTGTTAATATAAATATTTGATCATTTGGACAAATGTTCAAAAACCGCTCATATGTAAGTTGTAATAAAGATTTGCCAATACCTAACATATCGATAAATTGTTTTGGAAAATCATTACGGCTTTTCGGCCAAAATCGAGACCCTACTCCACCCGCCATAATCAATACATATGTGTCTTTATTCATATAATTTAGAGGTTAATAAAGTCCAGTTTGTCCACAGTCCTGATACCAGTCTTCAAGTGCCTCTTTTAATGAAAATTGTAATTTATAAGGCGAAAGACTAAGCTTTTCTCCTGAGATATTTGTCGAAATCATTAATTTTTTTACCCGATCAGGGTGGATACCGCTGATTTTTTTGCCAAAAGTTCTGGCGCCAAAGTAAGCACCGCCTGCTGCCGATTTTAAAGCCCAACCCGGCACCAAAATTTTAGGCGCTTTGGTATTAGTGGCCTGTGCCATAGTAATACAAATTTCCTCAATGGTAGGCGCAGGGAAATAAGTTAAATTATAAGTAACATGACCTGGCTTTTCCTTTTGCCCTGTTTCGTATAATATCCTGACCACATCTTTTACATAAACACTGGCTTTAATGGTATCTTTTCTCCCAGGATAAAAGAAAAACCCTTTCTTAAGTGAGTTATACAATCTTGTGAAATTACCACCTTCTTGCTTACCAAAAACTACACCTGGTCTAACAATTACCAGTTTTCGGTTCGCTGGATCTTCTGACTGCCATAGCTTATGAATATATTCTGCGGTCAACTTAGAAATGCCATAAGGTGTATTAGGCATGGGTAAAGTCTCTTCCGTTTTATATTCTTCAGAGGCACCATATGGCGCAATCGAACTCGTAAAAACAATTGTTCGGATATTATTTTTTCTGGCAAACTCACAAACATTTTGTGCGCCAAATATATTCGCCTCAAAATATTCATGGTCCGGATGACCGGGAGTGGTATGCACCGCGGCTAAATTATAGATGATGCTATCTTCTGCATCTTTCAGATTCAGTAAAATCGTCTGCCTA
>Ga0182006_1001269_pt1 | contig 15595 bp, 27 predicted proteins | sample Sormic07211104_1_FD_123022 | JGI IMG/M metagenome (GOLD analysis project Ga0182006, IMG submission 123022) | Rhizosphere microbial communities from Sorghum bicolor, Mead, Nebraska, USA - 072115-104_1 MetaG | ecosystem: Host-associated > Plants > Roots > Rhizosphere | place: USA: Nebraska...
AGGATGTTGTTGACGATCATCAGTGCTTCTTCGTCGCTGGTCACTTTCGTCCTCCACACGCAGCGCAACCGAACTCCGTGGTACAGCAGCAGTATCCCGCCCGACGAAGGTCGTCCAGGAGCTTATCGCTGTTCCCCATGTTCGGCTCCAAGAGCGGAGTGTTCTGCTCCGTCTCCTCGATCCAGTCGAACACGATGCCGAGGATGGAATATGCGTCATTCCCATTCAACGGCTGTGATCCCTGGTGGTGTATCCGTGTTCGGTCCATGTCACTCGATTCTCTTGGTCGGGAACATCGATTTGAAGTAGACGGGGCTGATCGGATCCATAGGGATCCACTCGTTAGACCCCCATATCGAGTAACGGATACGACCGTCGGCGGTGTGACCCTCGATACCGGCAAGCTTGTTCCGCTTCTCGTTCCACCAATAACCGTCGAGTGATTCTTCTCCGGTCACTTTCGCCCACCGCACACGACGCAACCGAACTCCGTGGTACAACCGCAATATCCCGCGGATTCCAATCGGACCAGAACCTGTCCAATCATGAAGTCGTCGAATCCGAAGCTCTGGAGTATCTCTTGTGCCTTGTCGCTGCCCGTCATGGCGATCAGGTCCCATCCCAGAAAAGAATCGGTCCGATGTTGAAGCCGAACTTCCTTCGACCGAACAGCGGATATCGTCTCCAGCTGTCCCGACTGAACAGCCGTTCTCCGCAGTAGAGGCCGATCTTACGGATCTTCATCCTCGCTCCTTGGCAAGCTTCTTGAGATCCCTGGTCAACTGCTTCTTGACCGCGTCGCTGAGCTGGAAGCCGGGATTGAGAAAGAACTCCACCCACACGTCGTTATCGTCAGACGTGACAGATGCCGTGCCGATCGTCTGGTCTTCGCCTTCGATTTTCCTGACGATTGGGATGATCATGTTTGCGTTCCCCTTTCCTCAAAGAGAGGGTCTGAGAATATTCTCCCAGACCCTCTCCGAACTTGCCCAGACCCTCTCCGAACTTGCTCAGTCCTTCTCGACCACGACAACCACGCGACCACTTTCGAGCGTCATGAGCTCGTAATGGTGTCCCTCCTCGACGGCAGGCAGCAGGGAATGCATCTTACTTCCGTGCTTCAGAGATTCTTCCTTGGAGATGGGCTGCGGATCATTGTTCTCGAAGACGTTCCTGGTCATGCGTCGAAAGTTCCTTTCGGTCGGTTCTTGTAGTAGGAAGCCCGAAGGACGGTATTCAAATCGACCCGGTCAACTTCCCTGGGGGCGATCGAGAGACCTTCTACGGCAGAACCCTGCGGGAACAGCTGTTCGTACTCATCCGGTTCGAGTTCGAACTCACCAGCTACCAAGCCATCTTCCGATTCGACTTCGGCAGTGCCGATGATTTTACCGTTGAATGTGATGTTCACTTGGTGGGTGCTCATTCGCATTCCTTCTCTTGCGGTTCCCACGGAGCCGGGTAGTGGACCATGCGGTTCGGAGGATTCTGGCGGTGATACTCCTACATGATCTTGACATCCCAGTCGGGATACCCCGAGAGCACATCAACCCGCTCGACCGCTGGAGTAACGATCGGGACGAGAGTCATGCCCTCAGCGACCCCTTCGGCGAGGAACGCCGCCCATAGAACATGAGTGAGTCTGTCGTGAATCCTGCCCTCGAAAGACCCGTCGGGGTTGACCAGGATATCGCCGACCGTCTTGCCGTTGATCCTTAGCGGCGCGTTGATCTTGGGCGGCTCTTTGCTCATGCCGTGATCTCCAGCTTCGACTTGTCGAGCTCCTCGTAGGTTCCCGCATCGCCGATGAGTTCCTGGAAGTTCCCGAACTTCTCGACGGTTACGACAGCCTTCTCGACCAGACGCTCGAAGTACTCCAGGTTGACGATGTCCGCGATGGAGCCGGTACCTTCAACGGCGTCCTCGATCCTCTCGAAAGCCATGCGGGCCATAACCTCGGGCTTAAGGGTTCGGAGCATCTCAGCTTCGACCCAGCGGTAACCCTTCGTGCCCTGGACGGCGAATTCCTTACCGTCCTTGATGCGGATGAGGTTCCCGCCGAGCTCCTCCGCGACCGGAACGAACAGGCCGGTACGACCGATGTGGTACCTCTTGCCGTCGTAGTCGAGGACCAGTTCGCCTTCCGACTTGTTTTCCTGATCGAGCTCGACAAGCTCGGGGACGTACTCCTCCCCGTACAGGTTCAGGTTGATGTCGTCGAGGTACATGACACCTTCCTTGACCTGCTTCTTCTCGCACAGATCCCGGAAGTCGATCCCCTCACCCGAGAACAGCCGCTTGAAGACATACGGGTGCTGGAATTGAGCTCCCGTGGCGCCCCAAGAACCATCCTCATCCTGAGCCACGTAGACGGCGTCATTGACGAGGCAGAGCTTCTTGTACTTGCCCTCGACCTCGAACTCGTAGCCGTACCCGTTACCGAACTCAGTCACCAGCTTGATGATGTTGTCGTCAGCGTTCGGGATCTTGATGGAGTCCGTCTTGATGTGGACGACCTGGTAGCCCAGCTCCTGCACGTAGTGCTTGAGATCGATCATGAAAAGGGCACCACGCTTGGCGACGATGTTGTCGATGTTGCGCGGGTCTCGGAACAGGTTCTCGAACTTCGCCGACGTGTAGCCGTAGACGGAGTTGATCACCAGTTTCAGGGCCTCTTCGAGGGTCTTGAGAGCCTTGGCGCGCTCCTTCGGATCCTCAATTCGCTCGATCTCCTCGATCTGCCCGCGAAGCTTCCCCTCGAACAGCTTCTTTGCGTAGTCGAGGTACTCGGCAGCCTTCTCGAAGTTTCCCTTGGAGGTGGCAAATCGAGCAGCCTTGATGGCGAGGCGCACTTCCTTGATGGCGGAATACGTCGCCGTATACGGCCCGAAGAGGTGAAGCTTCTCGATTGAGGTCGGGTGCATGGACGCAACATCCAGGCAGACCACGTTCTTGTACATGCCGGGCTCTGCGTAGACGTAACCACCCTCACCGACAAACTCGTCGCGGTAGGTGCTCTTCTGTCCCTCCGGAGCGAACTTGTCGAACTTGTACCCGGGGAACGTCTCCGAGAGGTCAGTGTAGACAAAGTCCTTCTGAGGATTCCGCTCCTCACCGAAAATGATCCGACCGGCATGGTTGCGAGTGGTGTTGTTCACCGGCATGCCACTAAGATCCGCCAGAATCTGCCGAGCCACGAAGTCTCCATGCAAGTGCTCGAACACCCGCTCAAGCTCAATAACGTCGTTGCAGCAGTACTCGACGACCTTCATGATCTTGCTCTGGGGTACTGGCTGGTCCCATGGAATGTCCATCTCCATGTGCTTGCCGCCGAGCTCGATCTCCCACGCCTTCAGACCCTGCTTCTTCACGCTGAAATCGTAGACGTCCGCGTAAGAGAGCCTGTAAGCCTCGGCGAACTTCGCATTACGGTCCTTCTTGGCGATGATCCGCTGCGAGAGCTCGTAGAGTTGTTCGTTGGTGTAGCCCATGTACCGTGCCCACAAGATGTGGTTGTCGTAGTCGCGGTTGTTGAAGCCGACCAGTTTGAAATGGGTGATCAACTTCTCGATCTCCTGCGGCGTCGGATTGATCATCCTGACGCAAGAGTTCGGATCGCCGTCCCGGTACTTCCAGCACACCACGAAGAGGTTCGGGTAGACCTCGCAGTCAAAGAAGACCAGCTCCCCCTCACGAGCCTCTTCGTTCTTGGCGATCTCGTCAAACTTCTGGTCCACCTCCTCCGAGGTCAACTCGGACTTGAACTTCATTCGTGTGATGGCCCTGAAGCACGCCGCGGACTGGTTCTTGCTGCCGTTGGCGAAGGCGATGATCAGCGGCTTCATATCGGAGATGTCGAAGACCATACCCGACTGATAGGCCTGCCTGAGGATATGCTCGATGAAGTCGATCTCAGGCTTGGTGTGACCGTGGTTCTCCTTTCGTAGGCACTTGAGGATCAGAGCACGAAGACCCTTCTCGCTCTTGAGAGTGTTGCCCTGAAGCATGTCCTTCTTCTCCTTATGTGGTAGATGCCCACCAGAAATAGTGGCCACCGCCACATTGTTGCACTTGCTCAACTTCCGGCGAAGCGAAGAGTTACCGCTGTACACCTTCACTTCGATGCCGGAGGAGAATTCACTAGCGAGTTCGCTCGCGTCTCCATCGTAGAGATAGTGCAGATGCACGCCGCCACCGCTCTTGCTGAACTCAGCGTACGTAGGAGGCCAGGAAGCTGCCGCTTCGAGATTCAACTCGGGCGACTTCTTCCCATTCTCATCCGTCAGATCGAAATCGATGACGATATGGTTCTGGGGAACCTTGAGGAAATGCAACCTGCCGGTGTCGAGATCCCCCAGAGTAGTGGTGCAGATCTGATCCGGCCTCGGAGTGAACATCTCCCCGGTTTCCGGATGCGGCCGCTCAGAGTCGTCCCAATACAGCTTGGGGTTGTTCCGAGCACCGGCGTACTGGGCCGGAAGACCTGCGTACATCTCGTCCAGGAGCGACGTGTCGTGCTCCAGAACCAGCATGAACTTCTTGGGGTTGTCCGGTTCGACCGGCTCCTTGAACTTGTCGGCCTTGAACCCCATGAAATAACTGTTGTACGTGGTTCCTTCGATTGTGATCCGCTTCTCGAAACTCTCGAAGTAGATACGCAGCTCCTCGCGGAACTTGTGCATCGCCATCTTGAATTCGAGTTCAGCGTCCTTGCAGTATTGCTTCCACATGTCGAATGCCCGCTTGAGGGTGATGCCATCCTCGGCAGCGAACTCATCGTGGTAGAACTCGACGAAGTTGTAGAAAACGTTCGTCTTCTGGATCATCTTCTCGGGAACGTACTTGGAGTACCTGTTCTTCCCGAGCTTCCGGAACACCTCAGCGCAGTGGTAGGCGATGGCGCCCAACTCGAAATTGACACGTTCCGTGAGGATATGGTACGTGTCCACGTCGTGGATCAGGCCAGTGGGGTGTACGTCAATGAGGCGACGGATCAGACCGGAATATCCGTCCGTGATTCTCACCGGCTTGTTGGTGCCCAACCAGAGCTGTGCGTTGATCTTCCAGTCGTACGTCGCCTTGTATTTCTCATTCATTCGCATCTCTTCGTGAGACACGATCGAGTTCAACTTGGCGTTGTTCTTGATCCCCGAGAGATCCGTGTCATGCTGGAGCGCAAGCAACGGATTATCGCGGAAGGCCTCCAGGGAAAATGCGCTGGTTCCTCCGGTGATGTTCTCGGATTCGAAAGTGCTTACGTATCCACCATCGGAGATCTTCCCACCAAGGATCTTGAAGGCAATATCCATGATGGTGGACTTTCCCGTTCCCGGAGCCCCGAAGAAAACCAAGAACTTCTGGATCTCTTTGGCCTTACCCTCGATGATGGAACCGAGAGCCCATTCGAACTTCTGTCGCTCTTCGGGAGCGTAGAGTAGACTGATCAGTTGCTCATAGGCACTGATATCGCCAGAAGCGATGTCGTACGACAACCGACGACTCGCGTAGCTTGTCTTCTCGACTTTCGTGTTGGCGAATGTGAGGGCCGTGTCGAGCGGGTGGGAGTTGTCGCTCACGCTCTTGAGGAACGTGTTGAACTGCTTCCACCCACCGTTCGCGAAGGACCGGAGGTACTTGGGCTTTACTACCAATCCCTCCGATTCCTTCTCCTCACAGAACACACGAAGCTCAGCATCGACGAGTTCGGCGACTAGGTACTTGTCTCTCGACCAGAGACCGGCCTTCTCATCCCAGATGGCGTAGAAATCACCACCCTGTACCATCAGATCCTTCGATCTGCCGACCATGAAGTCCGGACGGATCTCAAGACCTTCCCTGGTCTCCTTCACGAGCCACTGGATGAAGTCCAGCACCTAACCCCCTCTCTCACTGAGCCATTCTCTCGATGACGTATGCGCTCAGTTGGTACCAGAGCTCAACGCCCCGTTGGTCTTGTGTCGGATTTTGCAGCGGGAAGAACCCGCCCTTGCCGTCCGGTTCGTATTGACGGAATATGACCCTGTTCAGAGTCTCGTCGACATCGCAGGACTCGAAGCCTTCTCCGTCGGTGTAGTGGCGAAGACCGATGTTGATCATCAGAACTTCCCAGAACCAGTACGCGAGATTGCTGTCGGGATCGATCTCGAACTGAAGTCGAGCCGACATCGCGATCATGAGTTCCAGGGCAGAGCAGCCGAGTCCGACCCAATTGCTGTCGACATCCGACGGGCGGAGGCCTTCGCTCAAGAGGAATTCAAGCCTCAGCTGCTTGCCGTCTTCCATGCGGTTGTCATCCCGAGAAATGAACCAGACGAACTGCCTTTCGTACAGCTGTCTGAGAAGTTCCCAGTAGGTCAGGTCCTGATCCTCTATTGACGGATCAGCGACCAGACTGTACAGCCATACGAAATATCGCTCGTCCAGAGGTTCCATGACTCTAGCCCGCCTCCTCATCGACAAGCCCGAGTACGTCCTGCCTGTACGAACCCTGACTTCGGTTCACTTCCCACTCGATCTTGAGCTTGGTGTTCCGGACGTAGCAGACGTTTTCGTCGTCCATCTCGTTTCCGAACCAGCTCGGTCGGATGTTCCCTACGGCAGCCTGGACGTCGAGTTGCTTCCGCCCCATGTCGTCGTAGAGAATATCGTCGTTCGCGTAGTACGTGACGGCTACCTGGTGGTACTCGTCGTTGAGCGGGCCCTCGAAGAACTCCTTGCGGCGCATGAGGACGATATGACTCTCACTGTCCTCATCCACCGGAGCCGTCGAGGGCGGCGGGGTGCTGAATCCCTGGTAGTTCTGGATCAGACCAGCGATGACCGGATTGTCGTCGACCAGTTCGGGCAGCTTCTCGACGTCCGCATCGAACACTGCGGTGAGCGCTTCGAGATGCTTTTCCGAAGCCTCCGCCTGGAACCTCTCGATCGCTCGTTCCGCTCGTTCCTCGGCGTAGATCTTGGCCTGTTCGATCCGCTCATTGGCGTATGCGTAGGCAGCCTTCTCGTACCGCGACTTGGCGATGAAGAAGCCCACGACGGAGCCACCCGCCGCAGCCAGCAGAGGCTTCCACATGGCTATACCTTCCGGTTCTTGGGCAGGTAGTGACGGATCGGACCGTGGACGTTGAAGTCCAGCAGGATGGAGTCGACGTCGCCGTTGGCGAACACGTCCTCGCGGAGCTGACCGCTCTCATCCCAGCACCCGAAGTCGATGAACTGGTCGCCGTGGTTCTGGATCCATCCCACGACAGATCCCTCTTCAGTGTGGTCGAAACCGAGCGCCTCGTAGACCTCGTTCAGCCAGACGTGGTGGCGAGAGTTGAACAGGTCGTTCATGTAGTTCTGCTGGCTGCGGAGGAACAGCTCGTTCTGGACCGGAACCGGCTGCCACCGAGGGCTGGTCTTGCTCGTGAAGACCTTGGCGTACATCGAGTCGCCGTCGGCCAGCATGGCGTTCTGGTCAATGCCGCGGATCGTCTTCTCGACGACGCCCTCGTCGGTCTCCACACCGATCGTCCGCTCGACGACGCCGTAGCGGAACTCCAGGTCCTTCTCCTTGCCGAGCTCGTCGACGACGCGCCCGCGGTACTCCTGGAAGGCCTTGGCGGTGCCCACCAGTGCCGCCGACAGACCGGCGTTGCGCTTGTTCAGGATGTTGTGCGAGGTGACGAAGCAGGCGAGAGACGCACCGCCCACGAGGACGGCAGGAGCGTACAGCTTGGCGATCTTGATGGCCGTCTTGACCCGGAGAGTGAAGCGGTCCTTCTGCTTGTCCTCGTCGGTGTAGCTGAGACCAGCGGCCTGAGCCTTCTCCGAGGCGTCCTCGAACTTCTGGTCCATCTCCTCAGCCTCGCTGAGGACTTCGTCCAGCTTGAGCGTGGCCTTGCTGGCCAGCACGATGCTGGTGACCATGCCGACAGCACCCGCGCCGAGAAGCAGCACGGGGGAATGCGTCTTGACGGTCAGCACCTGCCGACTGACCTTACGAGTGACCGCGGAGGTCAGACCCTTGAGTCCCATTGGGAATATCCTTACTTGTCTTTGAAGACGTTTGCGCTGTTGATGTTGAATCGAAGCTTGATCGAATCCCGGTCGATCGGGGGAATATCCGCCTCTTCGCCGAAGTCGACCGCAACGACAGAACCCACCCATCCGGTGAGGGCACCCGACTCCGTTTGCGGGAGATCGAGCATGTCGTAGACCTCGTTCAGCGTCAGATATCCGCGGTTGGCGAGCATCTGATTGGCCAGATTCTGTATGGCCTGAAGGAACATACGGTTGAGTCCGTAAGTCCTCGACCAGTTTCGGTTACTGGGATCGAACGAGGCCTCGACGCTTTTGATGGGCATGGCTGGTCTCCTGCTAGGAAGGCCTGTCGGCGTCGAAGTTCTGGATGTAGTCGAGCGCGAGGTTGTAGATCTTCTCCCGCACCTTGCCGTGGAACGGCCGGTAGACCCGCACGATGACGGGTCGCACGAGAAGACCGACCGTGATCCCGACGAGGAAGGGTTTCTTCTTCCTCACTGCCAGACCGCCTTGTCGAACTTCTTGACGATGAAGTCGGCTGCCTTCCTGCCACCATCGCGAAGTGTCTTTTCGGTGGCTCGATCGAACTTGCTGTCCTTCTTGAGTGGGTGGAAGAGCAACCAACCCACTGCGACACCAATGACGAACTTCATGATGCATCCCTCTCTTTCTTCTTTTGCAGAGATATCGGTAGCGGAACACGGTCGACGTTGAATCTGACCTTGAGGATATCAACGTCGCCGTTAAGCCAGTCCATCCCCGCGGCGAATCCGTCGTCCCATACACCGAAGGTGATGTAGCCGTCTCCGTACTTTGGATCGGGCTCGAAGACCCAGCCTTCGTAATCACCTTCTTGTATTGTCTTGAAGCCGAGCGCCTTAAGCGCCTGGTTCAAAGTAACGAAGCCATGCTCACGGAGCTGATCATTGAGTCGCCCCAAGACCAGCCCCACGAATATCGCATTCTTCTTACGGTCGGAGTTGTCCCAGTAGGGGTTGAACTTGTCGAACAACCGATAGGGTACGTACCGCCGCGGGAATCTCTTCAAATTTTCCTCTGTCCTCTCAAGCGGAGGAACACGGCTATTATCTGGCTATCAGACATGTCTTTGACCTTCTTCGACCAGGTCTTTGAGTGGGGGTATGCCTTGAGTACCAGCTCCCTTTTTCTGACTATGTCATCGTTCATGGCGGTGGGGCGCCTAGCGGTTCAGGTCGACAGGAGCGGGGAGATTCAGGGTGAAGAGACCCGAACGAGGATCCCTCGTCGGACCGGCACCGGTGAGATCCTTCCAGCCCCAATTCTGGTCTGTGAAGTTCCCCTGGACATCAGCCCATCCGTAGAACTCCGCGACCGAGACCGAACCGTACTCCTTGAGTCGGTCGTACATCAGGTTGAGAATGATGCTCGCATCCTGACGGGTGTAAAACTCGATCTCGTCGAAGTCGTGCACGGTCTGTCCTCGACGGCTCATCTGCATCGGCGGCCTGGTAGCGGCGGCACGGACGTCAACAGCTTGCGGAGCCGAGAACTTGTTGTAGGCGACATGAGCCGCCTGGGTCACCATGGTCCTGACAGCCGCGTTGGGGATTCGAGAATTGTCGTTCTCACTGCCGAACATCCTGCCCAACGCCCGTTCACCGGCGTCCCAAAGCACCCCCTTGATGCCGGGAATGATGGCCTTGTCCACGACATCGTCCACGATGTCACGCAGACTTACGCCCGTGAATATGGCTTTGAACCGCGTACCGACGGACTTCCGCTTGATGGTCGCCTGGCCCTCGATCGCCTTCTCGACCTTCGGTCGCTGACCATCGGCGGAAGCAGAAGACTTGGCTTCATTGACGACAACCTGCGGCCTCAACTTCGAGAGGTTGCTGTTACTGGGGTACTCTTCGTCGCTCATGATCCCTCTCGATCAGAAAGTAAACCCAAACCCCTTGTAGGGGATGGGTGTATAGACGGTATAGGGGTCAGTTCTTTTCCTGATCGGAATCTTCGTCAGGGAAGCGCTCTTCGGTCTTGTCGTTGACGATCTCCTCGATCTTGTGCAAGATCAGGGCAGCGGCGCCAGCGAGAATGAACCGGACGAGGGCTTTCTTCTGCTTGTTTTTCACAGGGGTAGGTCCAATCCATAACAGGGGTCTCAATATAAGGCCTGTTTTTCATGCGACCTCCACCTGATCAACGAAGAGCCCCACTCTGTCGGCGATTACAAGAGTGGGACTCATCCGTCTACTTCGTCCGGACCTTACGGACCGGACGAACTCCGAACATGCGGCACACGTATTCCGAAAGCCAGGCTCTTTCGCAGTTTGAGCCTACGCATTCCTCGTGTGTCTTCTTACAGGTGATGCACTGGTTTCCGCGAAGTTTGGCTTCCATGCCTACCCCTGATGGTTAACCGTACAGTTCCTTGAACTCGGAGATCGAAAGCATCTGAAAGTCTTTCCCGACGCCAACTTGCTTGGCGAATTCTCTATGCGGATCCTCTTCAAGCCACCTGAGGACTTGGAGGGAATTTGCCTGGAAGAGCGTCTGGAATCGATCGTCCAACACCCAAACGTAGGCGGTAGGACGGAATTCGGAAGCCGGGACGAAGAACTTGCGGACGTACTTGCCTTCGTCATCGAACACGAGGATAAAGTCCCCTTGTTCGGTGGAATTGGTCTGGTACGTGTAATCCGCCATCTCAGTAACGGCCGTACGTGGCGTACGGAGAACCTGACGTGTACTCGTAGATGGGCGCCTCGACGACCTTGCGGCCGCGATACGAACCCGTGTTGGCATTGACCATGTAGCCGTGTCCGTCCTTGATCCGCGTGAGAATGCCGACGTGATATACATGACCCCGAGCGTCATGTATGAACACCAGGTCTCCCGGCTGCCGGGATCCCGCGGATATGCGCTTGGCGCTGTTGTGCTGACCCTGTGCGGTACGGGGGAGAGTCTTACCGTGCTGCTTGTAGGACCACTTGATCAGTCCCGAGCAGTCGTACCCCTTGGAGTATCCACCCTCGGCGCCGTAGACGTACCGGGCGCCCTTCTGGGTCTTGGCGCTCTCCATGGCTGCGACTCGGAGCGATGGTGCGGCCTCAGCGTCCGGCACTGAAACGGATACCGTTCCGAACGCCAGTGCGAATATGAGGACGATCTTGCCTGCGGTGCGGTGCATGGTGCTTCCAATCTCTCGAAGGGAATGGCTGGGGCGCATTTTTCTCGCCTGGGGGAGCCACGGGGCGGCGAGCTCGACTGGCGTTTAAGATCAGCATTCGGATAAGTTCCGGAGACCCCTACAAAGGACTGTTCCCTGCGGGCAGAACTACCTGCTGATCCCCCATCCAAATATACAGTTGTTACGCAGCGGTCTTGCGCCGGGCAGCCAGCGTCAGGAACCGCGGGCCCCACTTCATGGGGTTCTTGCTACCCGCTGCCTGAATGAACGCCTCGTCCGTCATGGCGAGAAGTTCGGCGTCGGTGTACTGCGGCTTCTCGGACTTCTTGGCGGCCTCCGCTGCCATGTCCGCGGGGACGATCCCATTGATGATGTGGGCCGCGTACTCCGCGTCCTCCAGCATCCGCATGAACGTCGCCTCGTAGGCGCCGGACCCGATGAACCGGTCCCGGATCTCGTCGGTCTTCTTGACGTAGTCGTCCACCCGAACCCCGACCGAGGCGAGGAGGATCGCCTTGAAATTGTCGAGGATCTTGTTGTTGTCGTTCTCCTTGACGATCCGGTCGAGGTACTCTTCCAGGGTTCCCTTGCCGGGCCCCTCGTGGCGGAGCTTCATCTCGGCGAGCTCGGCTCGGTTCAGACCGAAGTGGTACGTCTCCGTGACGGGTACACCGTCCAGGTTCGTGTAGGTGATGGGCTCGGATATCATGACGTTCTTCTTTCTCGCGTACTTCGAAGGATATGAGGACTCAGAGCGAGTCGGTGGTGTCGTCCGGGGTCTCGTCGACCTCCGAGTCCTCCGTCTCGTTCACCGGCTCCTCGGCGGTGGCCTTGTTGTTCTTGACGGCCAGACCCACGACGACCGCGGCGCCCGCCAGGATCAGGATGGCCTTGCGGTTGTTCTTGAGCTTCTCGGCCGCGGACTTCAGGCGACCCACGATCGTGACCTTCTCGTCGGACTGCGCCTCCGAGATCTCCTGGTCGCCGGTCTTCGGCTCCTCGGAGGTCTGCGCGGGGATGACCTTCTCCTCGACTACCTTCTCCGCCTTGCCCTCGGCGACGGTCTTCGGGGTGACAGCGCTCTTGTTGTTCGTCATGATGGTTCTCCTGTTTCCGAGTGTTTTATATTGATCGAAAAGGGCGCCCATTTTTGCGCAGGACGCCCTTGTGATTGGACAGACTTCTCGGCTCAGGCAGTTTCTGCAGAAATCCTGCATTAGCCCTCAGCTTCCGAAAACCTCATCGAGGTTCTGCGTCCCGTAGTGGAACGCAGCTATTCAATACGCGTTGGCGTAAGGCCTCGGCGCATTGACGAAGGTGACAACCATACACGGCGTCCCTTCCTTCGTCAGCTCCGAGGTGTAGTGGGCTTCGAGCTTCTTGTCGGTGGTCCAGCCGAGGTCGTCAGAACCCTTCGTCGGGTCCAACCCAACCAAAATCCAGTAATCGCTCAGGCTCGCCCAGTCCTGATTGATGACCTGGAAGTTGATGTCGTTGACGGCGGAACGGACCTTCTCGATGTCACCCTGGAAATATCGTCCCGAATGCGTATCGAGGCAAAGGTGATCGCCTTTGCCGGTGACGGCGATCGGCGAGTTGCTGAGCGGGTGATCGATCAGCTGCTGCCTGGCGACCTCGTCGCGGATCTCCGCTTCCTTCTTCGGACCGACCTTCTCCAGCACCTTGTCCTTGTACTGCGCGAATCCCTTCTCGGCCACGGAATATGCCGAGGCGAAGGCGGCGACACGCTTCGTACTGATGTGGTTGGCGCCGACGATGGCTGCAACGGTCATGGCCGCGATACCAGCCGCGGGGATGAACTCTCGCCAAACCAGTTCGGCCTTGTCCCAGTTGTCCATCGCCAGGTCTCCGTCAGCCTCACGCTGAGCAGTCTCCTGGGCAAGGATCTCCGCGGCCCTGAACGACGCCTTGCCGGTCAGATATGCGACCGTCAGTGTTCCCGTCACCCCAAGTGCGGTCAGGAGTGCAGGGGAGTTCTTGGCGATGGCTGTCTTCGCCTGCTTGGCCAGTATACTCAACTTCAGCTTCATGATGTTTCCTACTTCGCCTTGGTCATGTGTACGGTGACGGTGGAGCCGAGGGCCGAGTACTTGAAGCTGAGCACGCCGTCGTCGTACTCGAACGTCTTCTTCGAGTCCTGAGACCCGAGGATCGCCGAACTCAGTGCGTCTTGATCGGCGAGCGAGACGATCTTGAACTCCCCGGTCGGCCGTCGGTCGGTGTTGAACGTCCCCATCCAGTAAAGATGACTGGAGTCTCGACTTCTCATATCCACCTGGATCGAACCGGCGGATATGGAAGCGGTCATCCAGGCATTCGTACCGGAACCGGCCTGATGCCACTCACCGATCAGAGAGGCGGGGTTCTTGTTGCTGGAAGAAGCACCATGCGACGTTCCGCAAGATGCCAGGGTGAATATGCTGACGACGAGCGCCAGTAGTGCCAGGACCTTGCGCATGATGCCCCCTGAGGCAAAGAGAAAACCCTAACCCCTTGCGGGGGTCGGGTGTTGGGTTGTGGGTGAGTTTTACTCTTCGAAGTCGCCCATGTGGTAGTACTCGTCGGAGAGGCCCTTCTCCTCCAGGAACTTGTTCATCGATCGAATCCCAATCTGCTCCAGGACTGCGACCGTCGTGGCGGCGACGGCAACAGTGCCCAGGATCTTGGTCTTGTTCTCAACAATCTTGTTCTTGGCGGCGAGGGCCTTCTGCTTAACGGGGTTCATGTTCATGGCACGTCCTTATAAATAGTAGGGGTCTCATTATAAGGCGTGTTTTTCGTGCGACCTCAGTCGTCGAAATGGGTCTTCGACCCCGCAGTCGAAGTAGTGGTACCCATGACCCGGAGAAGATCCTTGTCTTCGCAAACGGGCGAACCGTCCTCGAATACGAGAAGTTGCTTCTCCGGGTCGAACTTCACCGGAACCGGGTACTCAGGCTCCGGGGGTGCGGGTCTTGCAAACTGCAATATGAAGCTCGTGCTCACGACTTCCCCTTCTCGGCGTCTTCCGCCCTCTTGCGTTGTGCGATGCGAGCAAGTATCAGAAGCCGACCGGCGGGACCATGGAAATATGGCCCGCCAGTGCACATGCATTCGTACTCGCCGTCGCTACCTTCCTTAGGAACCGAGCGACGTAGTGCCATGACTCAGATGCCCGCGTTCTGCTTCACGAAGGAGAGGATGGCCTCGTCGCTGCCCTGGGTGCCGAGACGACCGGCCTTGTCGACCAGCGTGGTGGTCCATCCTTCGGTGGGGTCGTTGTTCTCGTTGCGGTTGATCTTGCCGCTGGCGACCACGCAGGCGGTAGTCTTGGCACCGAGAGTCGGCATCAGCTCGTCGAGGAGTATGGGGGACCGACCCGTGCCGTCGTAGACGTTGAGCGAGACGTTCTGGGCCTGGTCGAAGTTGGTACCCAGCTTGTAGGCGAAGACCGCGACCGCCCACTCGGTAACCCATGCGGGGAGCTTGTCGAGGTGGAGGGTGATCGTCTCGTCGTCGCCGTCGCCCTGGCCGGTCTGGTTGTCGCCGGAGTGCACTGCCGCGCCGTTGACCGGGTCCATGTTGTGGCCGATCACGATGCGCTTGGGGTCGCCGTCGCGGTACAGGATCACGGCAAGGTCCAGGTCGATGTCCTTCTGACCGCCACCCAGGTTGACCTTGCCGCCCGTCTTCATGGAGAGCTTGCGAGCCCATCCGGACTGCTTGGCGGTCTTGCGGTCCCAGCCCGCACCGAACACGAGCGTGTTGATGTCGTCGAGCGGAGAGTCGGTACCCTTGCGGAAGGTGACGGTCATGATTTGTTTCCCCTTGAATATGCTGTCGTTGGTGGATGAACACGGGGACCCACGTCCGATTGGAATATGGGTCCCCGACGTACGTCGTGCCGGTGGTGTGCTACTTGTCGTCGCCGTGCTCGCGCTGCTGCTGTCGGTCCTTGAGGGCCGCCTTCAGGCGCTGGTTCTCGATGATGATCTGGCCCGCGACGCCGACGACCTTGATGGCCACGGCGACGATGCCGATCTTGAGGATCGTGCTGTTCTTGAACTTGCGGAAGCCCGTGAGGATGTCCTTGGCGACGTCCTCAGCCGTCTCGCGGAACTCCTCCTCGAACGTAGAGGCGTCCTCCTCCGGCTGGTCGTCCACCGGAGTCCCCTCCTGCGTGATGATCTGCACGGTCACTTCTCGTCCCCCTGGTCCTTCTTGTTCATGCGCTTGGCGTACGCGCGCTTGCTCTGGATGCTGCCCACGGCCTCGATGAACTTCCCGGCCGCCGCAACCGCCGCCGTCCCGATGGTGATCACGAGCATGGGGTTCTCGTCCCATGCCTCCTTGATCTTGTCCCAGGCCTTCGGCTTCTTGAAGCGGATGGTGTAG
>Ga0182006_1001275_pt1 | contig 15527 bp, 12 predicted proteins | sample Sormic07211104_1_FD_123022 | JGI IMG/M metagenome (GOLD analysis project Ga0182006, IMG submission 123022) | Rhizosphere microbial communities from Sorghum bicolor, Mead, Nebraska, USA - 072115-104_1 MetaG | ecosystem: Host-associated > Plants > Roots > Rhizosphere | place: USA: Nebraska...
AGATGCTGTTGGCCGGTGTGTACAGGCCGGTGCCGCTGATGACGACGTTATGCATGGTCGTTTCTCTAATCTGTTCAGGCAGAAAGTGCTGGAACCGTCGTACCAACACGCAAAGGGTCTATTCCCATCCGGGGGACGCAAACCTGGCATCGTTTTATTCCGCAGCGCGACAGGGCCGAGGGCTCTGGGTCGCGAAACGGCGGGTTATGGGGGCGAAGTTTGCCATAAACCTTGGCTTTTGGCGCCATTCCCGACATTCCGCCATTACCGATGTGGGAGCGAGCCTGCTCGCGAAGACGGTGTGTCAGTCACATAAAGGGTGTCAGACATGACGCTTTCGCGAGCAGGCTCGCTCCCACAGGGGATTACACAAACTCTGAAGGTCAGGGCTCGACCTGGCTCCACTGTTTGCTCAGGCGCTTGTCCGAAATCGGCACTTTGGTGCCCAATTGTTGGGCAAACAGCGACACGCGGTATTCCTCCAGCCACCAGCGGTACAACTCCAGCTGCGGATCACGCTTGCCTTCTTGCGCATGCTTGGCCGCGCGGGTCTGGTATTGCGCCCACAGGCCAGCAAGTTCGCCGTTCCAGACCCGATCCTTCTGCACTTGCGCACCGAGTTTCTCGAAGCGCTGCTCGACCGCTTTCAAATAACGTGGCAACTCCTTGAGCCACTGCATCGGCGTCTCACGAACGAAGCCCGGATAGACCAGATTGCCGATCTGCTGCTTGATATCGTTGAGTGCCACCGCTTGCGCCAGATCGATCTTGCCCTTGAAGCGTTTTTGCAGACCGTGCCAGATCTTGAGGATGTCCAGCGTCAGCCGCGCAACCCGCTCGGCGTGCTCGGTCCAGTTGCCGCGCTTGCGCTCGGCCAATGCCGCCAACCCGGCGCCATCGCGGGGCAACGGGTCTTCGCCTTCGAGAATGCAGCTGTCGAGGCTCGCCAGAAGAATGTCTTCGACCAGCGCATCGACCCGGCCCAGTTCGCGATAGAGCAGGCCCAGTTCAGTCTGCCCCGGCAACTTGCCACGGAGGAATTTCGCCGGCTCGGCCAGTTGCTGCATCAGCAAGCGCTGCAAGGCGCGACGGTGCTGGAACTCGGCTTCGGCCGGGGTCGAGAAGCGCCCTTCCTTGACCGTGCCGCCCTCTTCCACCAGCGCCGGGTACACCGTCATCGACAGCCCGGCGATCTTCTGCTGGGTCTTTTCTGCCACCGGCGCAAAGACTTTCGCCTCGACCGGTTGCTGACTTTTCGCGCTCTGCGGCACCGCCAGCGCGGCCTGACTGGCCTCGGCAAAGCGCGCGGTCAGCTCGGCCAGATCGCGACCTTCACCGAGGAACTTGCCCTGGCCGTCGACGATTTCCAGATTCATGCGCAGATGGCTCTCAACCTGCTGCGCCGCTTCCGCCCACGCCTCATCACTGACCCGCGCGCCGGTCATACGCAGCAGTTCGCGACCGAGCGCTTGCGGCAGCGAACCATCAGCGAAGGTCATGCGCTGCAACGCGGCTTTGATGAAGTCCGGCACCGGCACGAAGTTCTTGCGCAAGGCCTTCGGCAGGTTGCGCACGAGGGCAATGCACTTGGCCTCGATCAGCCCCGGCACCAGCCATTCCAGACGCTCCGGCGGCAGCATCGGCAGCAGCGGCGCCGGCACGCGCAAGGTCACGCCGTCGCGCGGATGATTGGGTTCGAAATGATAGGTCAGCGCCAGTTCCAGATCGCCAATGTGCAACGTATCCGGGTAATCACGGGCGGTGACTTCGCTGGCCTCGCGGGCCAACACGTCTTCTTCGCGCATGATCAGCAGTTGCGGATCTTTCTGGCTGTTGACCTTGTACCAACTGTCGAAGGTCGCGGTCTGGTGGATCTCCGCCGGCAGACGCGCATCGTAGAAGGCGTAGAGGGTTTCTTCGTCGGCGAGAATGTCGCGACGGCGCGCCTTGGCTTCCAGTTCGTCGAGCTGCTCGAGCAGTTTCTGATTGGCGCTCAGGCATTTGGCCCGCGACTGAATCTCGCCGCGCACCAGGCCTTCGCGGATAAACAGCTCACGGGATACCACCGGATCGACCGGGCCGTAATGCACCGGGCGGCGACCGACGACGATCAGGCCGAACAGGGTGATCTGCTCGTAAGCGACGACCTGGCCGCGCTTCTTTTCCCAGTGCGGCTCGAAGTGGTTCTTCTTGATCAGGTGCCCGGCCAGCGGTTCGATCCAGTCGGCGTCGATCTTGGCGACCATGCGCGCGTAAAGCTTGGTGGTTTCCACCAGTTCGGCGGTCATCAGCCACTGCGGGCGCTTCTTGCCGATGCCCGACGACGGATGAATCCAGAAGCGCCGTTGGCGGGCGCCGAGGTAATCGCCGTCTTCGGTTTTCTGGCCGATCTGGCTGAGCAAGCCGACCAGCACCGCTTTGTGCAGCTTCGGATAATCCGCCGGCTCTTTGTTCAGGCTCAACTGCATGTCGCGGCAGATCAGGCTCAACTGACGATGGGAATCGCGCCACTCGCGCAAGCGCAGGTAGTTGAGGAAATTCTTCCGGCACCAGTTGCGCAGAGGACTGGCGGTGAGTGCCTGGCGCTGCTCCTCAAAACCGCGCCACAGATTGACCAGCCCGGCGAAGTCCGAATCCGGATCCTTCCATTGCGCGTGGGCCTGATCCGCCGCTTGCTGACGCTCCGGCGGACGCTCGCGCGGATCCTGAATCGACATGGCGCTGGCGACAATCAGCACTTCCTGCAAGCTACCGAGCTTAGCCGCTTCGAGCAGCATGCGACCCATGCGCGGGTCGACCGGCAGGCGCGCCAACTGTCGGCCGAGCGGTGTCAGCTGACTGTTGCGATCGACCGCCGAAAGCTCTTGCAGCAGGTTGAAACCGTCGCTGATCGCCTTGCCATCCGGCGGCTCGATAAACGGGAACGCGGTGATTTCGCCGAGGCGCAGATGCAGCATCTGCAGGATCACGGCCGCGAGGTTGGTGCGCAGAATTTCCGGGTCGGTAAATTCCGGCCGACCGAGGAAATCCTCTTCGCTGTACAAACGCACACAGATGCCCGGTTCAACCCGCCCGCAACGGCCTTTACGCTGATTGGCGCTGGCCTGGGAAATCGCTTCGATCGGCAGACGCTGGACCTTGGCCCGATAGCTGTAGCGGCTGATGCGCGCCGTGCCGCTGTCGATCACGTAGCGAATGCCCGGTACGGTCAGCGACGTTTCGGCGACGTTGGTCGCCAGCACCACGCGGCGGCCCGGGTGCGACTGGAAAATGCGCTGCTGTTCAGCCGGCGACAGGCGCGCGTACAGCGGCAGGATTTCGGTGTGCTTGAGCTGAGCCTTGCGCAACATGTCGGCGGCGTCGCGAATCTCGCGCTCACCGGGCAGGAACACCAGCACATCACCGGGGCTGCGGCGTTCGCTGCGCTCGTAGGCGGCGATTTCGTCGAGGGTGGCGAGAATCGCCTGATCGACGGTGAGGTCGTCCTCGACCCGGTTGCCCTCTTCGTCCTGCTCCAGCGTCAGCGGGCGATACCAGGTTTCCACCGGGAACGTGCGACCGGACACTTCAACTATCGGCGCATCATCGAAATGCTTGGAGAAGCGCTCCAGGTCGATGGTCGCCGAGGTGATGATGACCTTCAGGTCGGGACGGCGTGGCAGCAGGGTTTTCAGGTAGCCGAGGAGGAAATCGATGTTGAGGCTGCGTTCGTGGGCTTCGTCGACGATGATCGTGTCGTAGCGTTCCAGATAACGGTCGTTCTGGGTTTCCGCCAGCAGAATGCCGTCGGTCATCAGTTTGATCAGGGTGTTGGAATCGCTCTGGTCTTCAAACCGCACCTGATAGCCGACCAGCGCACCGAGCGGCGTGCCGAGTTCTTCGGCAACGCGACTGGCGACACTGCGCGCAGCGATCCGACGCGGCTGGGTGTGGCCGATCAGACCGTGCTGGCCACGCCCGATTTCCAGACAGATCTTCGGCAACTGGGTGGTTTTGCCCGAGCCGGTTTCGCCGGCGATGATCAGCACCTGATGTTGCTCCAAGGCCTTTTTGATCTCGTCGCGCTTGGCCGCGATCGGCAAACTGTCGTCGTAACGAATCACCGGCAGGCTCGCGCGGCGCGCCAGCACCTGATCACAGGATGCCTGCATCCGCGCCACCCACTGGGCCAGTTTGGCCTCGTCGGGTTTCTTGCGCAGCTCAAGCAACTGCCGCCGCAGCCGGTGACGGTCGGCGAGCATGGCGTGATCGAGGTTTTTCAGCAGTTTGTCGATGGAGGGCGATTCGTCGGTCATCGGGTAGGCAATTCGGTCGTCTATTAATGCAGGAGGCGGATTGTCGCAGAAAAGCAGCTGCAAGCGCCAAGCTACAAGCCGCAAGTCACTGCGGCTTTCAACTTGCAGCTTGAAGCTTGCCGCTTGCAGCTGCGTCTTGTTATTCGTTGTCGAGGCCCTTGCGCCGGTAGGGGAAAACGTCGATGACCTTCCCCGCCCGAATCGCCTCCTGCAAGCCCTTCCAGTAATCGGCGTCATACAACTCGCCATGCAACTGATCGAACAACTTGCGCTGTCCGGCATCAGCAAACAGAAATGGCGGAAACTCCTCGGGAAATACGTCCAGCGGGCCAATCGAGTACCACGGCTCGGAAGCCATTTCGTCCTCCGGCGTACGCGGTTGCGGAATGTGGCGGAAGTTGGCTTCGGTCAGGAAGCAGATCTCGTCGTAGTCGTAAAACACCACTCGCCCGTGACGGGTGACGCCGAAGTTTTTCAGCAGCATGTCGCCGGGGAAAATATTCGCCGCAGCCAGTTGCTTGATCGCCAGACCGTAGTCTTCCAGCGCTTCGCGCACTTGCGCGTCATTGGCGTTTTCCAGGTAGAGGTTGAGCGGGGTCATCCGGCGTTCGGTCCAGCAGTGGCGAATCAGCACGGTTTCGCCTTCGACCGAAACCGTGGATGGCGCCACCTCGAGCAGTTCTTCGAGGCACGCCGGATCGAACTTGCTCAGCGGAAAGCGAAAATCGGCAAATTCCTGGGTATCGGCCATACGCCCGACCCGATCGACGCTTTTCACCAGGCGATACTTTTCGATCACCGTGGCGCGGTCGACGTTTTTCGACGGCGAAAAGCGGTCCTTGATGATTTTGAATACTGTGTTGAAACCCGGCAGGGTGAACACGCTCATGACCATGCCGCGTACGCCCAGGGCCATGATGAATTGATCGTCGGTGTTGGCCAGATGATTGATCAGCGCACGGTAAAACTCCGACTTGCCGTGTTTGTAAAAACCGATCGAGGTGTACAGCTCGGCGATGTGCTTGCCCGGCAGAATCCGCCGCAGGAAGCCAATAAATTCGGCCGGCACCGGCACGTCGACCATGAAATACGAACGGGTGAAAGAGAAGATGATCGACACATCGGCTTCGTCGGTAATCAACGCGTCGATCTGAATGCCGCGACCTTCGCGGTGCAGCAGCGGAATCACCAGCGGCCATTGCTCGTCGCGGGTGTAAATGCGCCCGACCAGATACGCGCCTTTGTTGCGGTAAAGCACCGAGGAAAACAGCTCGACGCTCAGCTCCGGGTCCTTGCACACCCAGTCCGGCAGGTTCTCGCGCAGTTGCGCTTCGAGCCGCAGCAGGTCGCCAGGCAAATCGGCGTAATCCTCGCTGAAGCGGTAGTCGGCGAAGATGCTGGCGAGCATGGCGGACAACTGGCCCTGCGGCTTGTACGTGCGGGTTTGCGCGGCGCGAGCCCGGCGCAGGCTCGGGCGCGTGGTGTGGATGAACATGCAGCCGTCGCTGATCAGATCGTGGCTGAACAACCCGCAGAAAATCGAGTTGTACCAGGTTTCGGACAGCTCATCGTCAAAGCGCAGGTCGATCACACTGATGTAGGCGCTTTTCACCAGCGGCCAGCAGTTGACGTTCATCAGGGTTTCTTCGTCGAAATACTCGCGCAGCCGAGCGACGGTTTCGCCGACCTTTTCCTCATACAGACTGATCCGCGCCGCCGACGCGGCTTGCGCCTCCTGCCAGCGCGCCTGTTCGAAGCGCTCCCGCGCGCCGTCGGTGATGCGGCGAAAATGTTCGCGGTAATCGTCGAAGCCGGCGAGGATCATCCGGGCGATCTCGGTGGCTGGCCATTGCTGCGACATAGATGAAACCTCGGCGGGAATTCGATTCGTCTGAGCTTAGTCACGGAACCGTCCGCAGGAAAAGCGCAATTTCTGCCAAAACAGATACCGGGCCGACCGTTGACGCGCTTTCTCGGGCCGACACATCGGCAGGCAGAATTAAATGCCTGATTAGCGGTTGCCATGATCCGGACGCTCGGCAACACTCTCGTCCCGATCAAGCAAGGAGCCCGCCGTGAGCCCTGTCGATATTTTCCGCATGTTGTCGCTGGCCGCTATCTGGGGCGCGAGTTTTCTGTTCATGCGCATCATTGCCCCGGTGATCGGCACGATCCCGACCGGGTTCTTTCGCGTGTCGATCGCGGCGGCCGGGCTGCTGGTGATCCTTGGGCTGATGCGCATCAGTTGGGACTTCAAGGGCAAGCTGAAAACCGTGATGCTGCTCGGCGTGATCAACTCGGGAATTCCGGCGACGCTGTATTCGGTTGCCGCCCAGGTATTGCCGGCTGGCTATTCGGCGATTTTCAATGCCACCACGCCGCTGATGGGCGTGTTGATTGGCGGTTTGTTCTTCAGTGAAAAACTCACAGCGGCCAAGCTCAGCGGGGTGTTCCTCGGCCTGTTCGGCGTCGGCGTGCTGACACGCGCCGGTCCCGTGGCCTTCGATCTGCAACTGCTGATGGGCGCGGTCGCCTGCCTGCTGGCGACCACTTGTTACGGCTTTGCCGGATTCCTCGCGCGGCGCTGGCTGGATCAGGCTGGCGGACTGGACAGCCGTTTGTCGGCATTGGGCAGCATGCTCGGGGCGACGTTGTTTTTGCTGCCGCTGTTCGCTTACAGCACGATCACTGCGCCGCCGGTCAGTTGGGGCGGCTGGCAGGTCTGGCTGTCGCTGCTCGGCCTGGGTCTGGGTTGCACGGCGTTTGCCTACATCATCTATTTCCGCCTGCTCAGCTCGATCGGCCCGGTGAAATCCATGACCGTGACCTTCATGATCCCGCCGTTCGGCGTGTTGTGGGGGGCGTTGTTGCTGGATGAGCCGTTGTCGATGGCGCACATTTATGGCGGCGTGCTGATTGCGGCGGCGTTGTGGCTGGTGTTGAAGCCGGCGGTGGTGAAGCCTGCAAAGGTGTCAGTCCGTTAGATTTTCTGCCGCAGATATTCGCGAGCAGGCTCGCTCCCACAAGAGTCCCCATTTCAATGTGGGAGCGAGCCTGCTCGCGAAAGGCGGCGCAACAAGCGCCACCTGCCTATCGGCTATCCGGTTTTACGGAACACAAACACCAATCCAACAATGATCAGCAGCATCCCCAGCACACTCAACGCCGCCAGCCGATTACCGAAAATCAGGTAATCCATCACCGCCGTCACCGCCGGCACCAGATAGAACAGGCTGGTGACGTTCACCAGATTGCCCCGCGCGATCAGTCGATACAGCAACAGCGTCGCCAGCACCGACACCACCAGGCCCATCCATAACACCGGGACGATGAAGCCTGCGCTGTGCTCGAAGTGAAACGGCTGGAACGGTACGAAGATCGCGCAGAGCAACAGGCCGGCCAAGTACTGCACTGGCAGCGTACCGAGCGGGTTGTCGGTGATGCGTTTTTGCATGATCGAACCGAGCGTCATGCTCGCCAGTGCCAGGAGTCCAAATACCATGCCAGCCCAGGACATCCCGGCCAGACCGATACCCTGATAGACCACCATGATCAACCCGGCCAGCCCCAGCGTCAGGCCGAACAGGCGGCTCGCTGAACGCTGGCGCTCCATCAGCACCACGGTGAGGATCGGCTGAACGCCCATGATCGTCGCCATCACCCCCGGTGTGACTTTGCTGTTCAATGCCAGCAGATAAAAGATCTGATAGGCGCCCAACAGCACCACGCCGGTGGCGATTGCGAACAGCATGGGTTTGCCACCCTTGGGCAGCTTCAATCTCAGCAGTGGCGCCAGCAACACCAGCCCGCACAGGGCGATGGCGAAGCGAATCAGCAGAAAAGCAAAGGGCGAAGCATGGGCCAGCCCCCATTTGGAGAAAATCGCCCCGCTGCTCCACAGCAGAACGAACAGGCTCGTGGACGTCGCCGCGAGCGCGGACTGTTTCGAAAGGACAAACATGAATACCACCTGTAGTCAGGCAAGAAGCCAACTCAGCCGAAGCTGAAATCCAGTAGCTTTTTCTGGCGGGCGCAGGGGTCAGCAGAAACTGCCGATCAGCCCCGAACACCAATGCCCGGCGGCGATACGAATGCGCACACCGGCGTGCTACTGACAGGTGGAGGGTAATGACTGATCTGCACAGGCTGCTGATTCCCGCACGGCACGACGGCAGCGTTGACCGCTGAATCGACTACCGCGCTGATGAGGGATGCAGGCATGGATACAGATCCACATTGAAGAAATGAAAGCGCGAGCCGGGCGGCTCGGGCGAGCTGACTATAACCAGCTCGCGACACAGATTGCAATGACTTGGGCAAAGGGCCGGTAGCGACAGTCTGGCGTCGGGTGATTAGGGTAAATAGCGGTGGCAATGGATTGTCAGGAGACACGGAATGCAAGAGATCATATGCCAAGGGAACGGACGTATTTGCGGTATCAGGTTTATCGGTCGGAGGCGAGGAAGCGGGCCGCTTCGCAGATTGGCGGCTTACAGGGCCAACTCAAGGCGGCCGACGCTTCGATTATGGATTTATCTCTGATTCGGTTCGAACCGATAAACAGGCATGCGCTGAATGCTTTTGAAACATGGGAAGAACCCTGCTTTTTCTGGCAAGAAGTCATCGCGTGGAAATCACGTGAACCACGCGCATTGGACATCTCTATCTGGTTCGACGGGCAGCTCTGCGGCCTGTGTTTTGCGAACCCGAACAATAGTCGACGAAGATTACGAGTTGTGAGATTGGAAGGACGCCCTGGCGGAACACATCCTTTGAAAAATCGGATAGGACTACTAGCGATGATGGTAATTGAGCAATACGCGCATTTCGTTGGCTGCGATGTTATCGAAATACAAGAGCCGCTGGACGGGGCGATACCCGTTTATCAGAAGCTGGGGTTCAGCTTCGACATCGAAGGCCGCCTTGTCAAAACCTTGGAGAATCCAGTACTGTGAAAGCCAATCAATTACTGATCAAACCGGGAGGCGACATGAAAAAAGCGAAACAGAGACCTCCCGAAGCATTGGTCAGATCGCTGAAAACCAGAAGATTGGCTGATCATGAATTGACCGCTAATCAACGGCGTCTCTTACAACTGCTGATCACCGGCATCGAAGATGAGCCCTCAGTGCTTGCCGCTGGCCGATTGTGAAAACCGCTCCTACGGAGCGGTTTTTTTAATTCTGGCCAAACGTTAACCGAATAACCAATACCCCAGCAACGTCAGCACCAGCACCGCCAGCACCGGGCGCATTACCCTGTAGGCCTTGGGATGCCGGCGCTTCCACTGCTTGACCACGCCGCTGAAACGGTCGCTGAAGTTCTTGCTCCAGGCATAGGCCTGGTTAATCCCGCCGACGCGCTCATCATCAAGATTCTGCGGCGCGGTGGCGCGGCCGAGCCAGCCGCTGATGAAGCGGTTGATGCGGGTCATCAGGCGATTGCTCAGCGGACGCTCGATGTCACAGAACAGAATCACCCGAGTCTGATCGGTTTCATTCTTGACCCAGTGCACGTAGGTCTCGTCGAACATCACGTCATCGCCGTCACGCCAGGCGTAAACCTGACCGTCGACGAAGATCCGGCAATCGTCAGAGTTGGGTGTCGACAGACCGAGGTGATAACGCAGGGAGCCGGCGAACGGGTCACGGTGCGGGTTGAGATGGCTGCCCCCCGGCAGCAGCGCGAACATCGCCCCCTTGACGTTGGGTATGGCACTGACCAGCGCCACGGTTTTCGGGCACAGGGCTTCGGCCGATGGCAACGGTTTGTCGTACCACTTCAGATAAAAACGCTTCCAGCCCTTCTTGAAGAACGAACCGAAACCGGCATCGTTGTTCTTCTCGGCGGCGCGAATGTAGCCTTCGTCGAACAAGTGCATGGCTTCGTCGCGAATGGTTTCCCAGTTGTCGCGCAGTACATCCAGCTCCGGAAACTTGCTGCGATCCAGATACGGTCTGGATGGCACTGCGGAAAACAGGTACATCAACGCGTTGTACGGAGCGAACAGTGCGGAGTGGTTGACGAACTGGCGCAATACCGGCAAACGCGCCTTGCCGCGCAAATGCACATAGAGCGTGCTGCCCAGAAACAGCAACAGCACAAACGCCTTGGCGGCAAACGAAACGGTCATCAACGACTCCTTGAATAAAGACAACGCTGCGCAATGCCCTTTTCCCGGCATGGCAGCCGGCCATGATAAACACTACCGGCTCCGGGAAAAACCCGCCTGACACAAGATTCAGTGTTAAGCATTACGCAACAAAGCCTTTATTAACATGCAGCGCCTGAACCCTGGCTGACCTGAATCAACAGGCTTACTGCTGGTTCTCCTGCTCGGTGAACAGGTCACTGAACAGCATGCTCGACAGATAACGCTCGCCCGAATCCGGCAGCACCACGACGATGGTTTTGCCCTGCATCTCTGGTTTCTCCGCCAGACGCACCGCCACCGCCATGGCAGCACCACAGGAAATGCCGCACAAAATCCCCTCTTCCTGCATCAGGCGCAAAGCCATGGCCTTGGATTCTTCATCGGTCACCTGCTCGACGCGATCGACCATCGACAGATCAAGATTCTTCGGCACAAAACCGGCACCAATGCCCTGAATCTTGTGCGGGCTCGGCTTGATTTCGGCACCGGCCAGAGCCTGGGTGATGACGGGCGAAGACGCCGGCTCGACGGCAACCGACAGAATCGGTTTGCCGGCGGTGTTCTTGATATACCGCGAGACACCGGTAATGGTTCCGCCGGTGCCGACGCCCGCCACCAGCACATCCACGGCGCCGTCGGTGTCGTTCCAGATTTCCGGGCCGGTGGTCTTTTCATGGATCGCCGGGTTGGCCGGGTTATCGAATTGCGCTGGCATGAAATACTTCTCGGCATCGCTGGCGACAATCTCCGCGGCTTTCTCGATGGCGCCCTTCATGCCCTTGGCCGGCTCGGTCAACACCAGTTCCGCACCCAAGGCTTTCAGGACCTTGCGGCGCTCGATGCTCATCGACGCTGGCATGGTCAGCATCAGTTTGTAGCCGCGCGCGGCAGCGACGAAGGCCAGGCCAATACCGGTATTACCCGAAGTCGGTTCGACAATGGTCATGCCCGGCTTGAGTTTGCCGCTGCTTTCGGCGTCCCAGATCATGTTGGCGCCGATCCGGCATTTGACCGAATAACCGGGATTGCGCCCTTCGATCTTGGCCAGAATGGTGACCCCACGCGGCGCGATGCGGTTGATCTGGACCAGCGGCGTATTGCCGATGGAATGGGCGTTGTCAGCGTAAATACGGCTCATGGCTGGGTCCTTGTGCAGCGTTGAATTCAGCCTTCCAAGGTAAGCCCGTTGCCGATCACAGTCCAGTCGGGTCGAACGTCTGCAAACGCGCGCAGTCAATCGCTTTGAACCGTCAAGCAACCCTCATCAAGGAACACTGTTCAAGGAACACTCTCATGAAGCGTCGTTACAGCTGGCCGCTCTGGACCCTGGCGGGTGTCGTGGTGCTGCTGGTAGCCCTGCATTTCGCCCTGCCCTATCTGGTGCGCGACTACCTCAATGACAAACTCGCGGACATGGGCGATTACCGGGGCCAGATCACCGATGTCGACCTCGCGCTGTGGCGCGGTGCGTACAAAATCAACGGCCTGAAAATCGTCAAAGTCGACGGCAAGGTCCCGGTGCCGTTCGTCGACGCACCGCTGATCGACCTGTCGGTAAGCTGGCATTCGCTGTGGTACGACCATGCAGTGGTCGCGCAGGTGCAATTCCTCCATCCGGAAATCAACTTTGTCGACGGTGGCCCCAACAAGCAGAACTCGCAGACCGGTCAGGGCACCGACTGGCGTGAGCAATTGGGCAAGCTGCTGCCGATTACCCTCGATGAAGTGCAGATCAACGACGGCCGTATCACCTTCCGCAACTTCAATTCCAAGCCGCCGGTGAACATGAACGCCAGCAACGTCAACGCCAGCATTTATAACCTCACCAACGTGGTGGACAAGGAAGGCAAGCGCGACGCCCGTTTCGAGGGCAAGGCGCTGCTACTCGGCCACGCTCCGCTGGAAACCACCGCAACCTTCGATCCGCTGAGCAACTTCGAAGACTTCGAATTCCGCCTGCGCGCCCGTGACATCGAGCTCAAACGCATGAACGACTTCGCCTCGGCCTATGGCAAATTCGACTTCAACGCCGGCCACGGCGACGTGGTCATCGAAGCCAAGGCAGAGAAAGCCCGACTCACCGGCTACATCAAACCCCTGCTGCGCGACGTCGATGTATTCAACTGGCAGCAAGACGTCGAAAACAAGAACAAAGGCCTGTTCCGCTCAATCTGGGAAGCACTGGTCGGCGGCACCGAGACCGTGCTGAAAAACCAGAACAAGAACCAGTTCGCCACCCGCGTCGAACTCAGCGGCAATGTTCACCAGCAGAACGTCAACGCCTTCGAAGCGTTTTTGCAGATTTTGCGCAATGGCTTCATCCAGGCATTCAATGCGCGGTACGAACGGCCGAAGCCGGATGAGGGTTAATTTTTGCGGTTGACGACATATCGACCTGTGTCTTCGGCCGCTATCGATGAACGCTGTTGCAGCGAATCCCAGCCCAGACAGGCCAAGGCCAAAGAACGTGGCACTGCTTCACGCCCATTGCTGTAACGGCTGATGCTGCGAGCGCTCACACCGAGCGCTTCGGCCGCATCATTGAGAGAAAGTCCGGTACGGGCGCGCCAATCGATAAAAATGCGCGTGTTCTCATCCTGGGCATTTTGCGCTAGCGCATCCATATACAAGGTGTCTGCACCGATCTGTAAGTCGGGTTCAATCCATTCAACGATCCAACCCTCGTCCCCGACTGCGGCAGTCGCAAAGACTTCGCGATCAAGCAGTGGCCGCAGACCTGGATAAGTATGAATATCCATCCCCAAATCAACTGTCAGTTCCTGACCATTGATAAATGTCAGCGCCAACCTGAAATCCGACAGGACGTGCGCAGATCGCAGACGCGGCCGTTTCATGGGTAACATCGTTTCCAGTCCTCCAGTAGTTGGGCCTGATGTGCGCCCACCCAAGCCAACGCTTCTTTGACGATCAGCGGCGCGGCCTTGCCCATCATGACTTCGATCGTTTCCAGGCTGAGCATCACGTCAACACCGCCACCGGTCAGGTGGACATGGGGCGGTGGGTGATCTTTCTCACGCAGCTGTATGCGGTATTTATCGCGAATCGGTATTTAGTAGACATGAATCACAAGCTATCGCCAAATCGGCGATACCGAAATACTGGCCATCCGCCGAGACTGAGTCAACATGTGACGCTCCATTCAGAGACTGAATAAGCCGTCTGCGTTCACAGTCGACCGGCGTGCGCGTTATAGTCGGGCATCCGATTATTTCGCCCGCCCTGTCCGTAAGGTCAGCGTTACCGTTCGAGGATTTGCAGATGAAGTTCGAAGGCACCCAGGCCTACGTCGCCACCGATGACCTGAAGCTGGCGGTCAACGCCGCCATCACCCTGGAACGGCCGCTGCTGGTCAAGGGTGAGCCGGGCACCGGCAAGACCATGCTCGCCGAGCAACTGGCCGAGTCGTTCGGTGCCAAGCTGATCACCTGGCACATCAAGTCCACCACCAAGGCCCATCAGGGCTTGTACGAGTACGACGCGGTCAGCCGTTTGCGCGACTCGCAGCTGGGCAATGAGAAAGTCCACGACGTGCGCAATTACCTGAAGAAAGGCAAGCTGTGGGAAGCCTTCGAGTCCGAGGAGCGGGTGATTCTGCTGATCGACGAAATCGACAAGGCCGACATCGAGTTCCCCAACGACCTGTTGCAAGAACTCGACAAGATGGAGTTCTACGTTTACGAAATCGACGAGACCATCAAGGCGAAAAAGCGCCCGATCATCATCATTACTTCCAACAATGAAAAAGAACTGCCGGACGCCTTTCTGCGCCGCTGCTTCTTCCACTACATCGCTTTCCCCGACCGCACTACCCTGCAGAAAATCGTCGACGTGCACTACCCGGACATCAAAAAGGACCTGGTCAGCGAAGCGCTCGATGTGTTCTTCGACGTGCGCAAGGTACCGGGCCTGAAGAAAAAGCCTTCGACATCCGAGCTGGTCGACTGGCTGAAACTGCTGATGGCCGACAATATCGGCGAAGCGGTGCTGCGCGAGCGCGATCCGACCAAAGCCATTCCGCCACTGGCTGGCGCACTGGTGAAAAACGAACAGGACGTGCAATTGCTTGAGCGCCTGGCGTTCATGAGCCGGCGCGGCACCCGCTAAGAGGCTGCTGCCATGTTGCTCAACCTGTTCAACGAAATGCGTGCAGCCAAGGTGCCAGTGTCGGTGCGCGAGCTGCTGGACCTGATCAACGCGCTCAAACAGCGCGTGACCTTCGCCGACATGGACGAGTTCTATTACTTGTCGCGGGCGATTCTGGTGAAGGACGAACGCCATTTCGACAAGTTCGACCGCGCGTTCGGCGCCTACTTCAATGGCCTGGAAAAGCTCGACGACCACTTGCAGGCGCTGATTCCCGAGGACTGGCTGCGCAAGGAATTCGAGCGTTCGCTGAGCGACGAAGAGCGCGCACAGATCCAGTCCCTCGGTGGGCTGGACAAGCTCATCGAGGAATTCAAGAAGCGTCTGGAAGAGCAGAAAGAACGCCACGCCGGCGGCAACAAATGGATCGGCACCGGCGGCACCAGCCCGTTCGGCTCTGGCGGTTTCAACCCGGAAGGCATCCGCGTTGGCGATGCCGGCAAGCGTCAGGGCAAAGCTGTGAAAGTCTGGGATCAGCGCGAGTACAAGAACCTCGACGACTCGGTGGAGCTGGGCACGCGCAACATCAAGGTCGCGCTGCGTCGATTGCGCAAGTTCGCCCGCCAGGGTGCGGCGGAAGAACTCGATATCGATGGCACTATCGACCACACCGCCAAGGATGCCGGCCTGCTGAATATCCAGATGCGCCCGGAACGGCGCAACACGGTGAAGCTGTTGCTGTTGTTCGACATCGGCGGATCCATGGATGCGCACGTGAAGATCTGCGAGGAATTGTTCTCGGCCTGCAAGACCGAGTTCAAGCACCTGGAGTACTTCTACTTTCACAACTTCATTTATGAATCAGTGTGGAAGAACAACATGCGCCGCACTTCCGAACGCACTTCGACTCAGGATCTGCTGCACAAGTATGGCGCCGACTACAAAGTGATCTTCATCGGCGACGCCGCCATGGC
>Ga0182006_1001281_pt1 | contig 15494 bp, 12 predicted proteins | sample Sormic07211104_1_FD_123022 | JGI IMG/M metagenome (GOLD analysis project Ga0182006, IMG submission 123022) | Rhizosphere microbial communities from Sorghum bicolor, Mead, Nebraska, USA - 072115-104_1 MetaG | ecosystem: Host-associated > Plants > Roots > Rhizosphere | place: USA: Nebraska...
CGCCTGCCCGCTGCAACCGATCCAGCTCGCGCATGAGGCTGCCTTTACCCACTTGAGCCCAGCGGGCGATCTCGTTGGCGTAAAAACTTCGGTCGGGTTTACCAAACAGCAGGCCGAGCACTTTTTGCTGGGTGGTGGTGAACAAGGCTTCACTCAATGACAGGTTTTTCACGGCAACGACCGATAAGTCCCAAAAAAGGAACGATAGGTCCCTTTTTGGGAATCTTCAACCTAATGCAGAAACCTTTGTGGCGAGGGGGCTTGCCCCCGTTCGGCTGCGAAGCAGTCGTAAAACCATTGTTCTCGGTGTACCTGATACACCTCGATTGCAGGTTTTGGGGCTGCTTCGCAACCCAGCGGGAGCAAGCTCCCTCGCCACAGAAAGGTCCGACCGCTTGGGGTTTTGTGTTTAAAGGTATGTCAGCAGGAACGGTGTGAGGCTACACAGTCGTGCGTCGCTGCCTACAGCAATGCCGGAAGCCGCTGACTGGTGAGGTTTTGCGTTGATCTTTATCGTTTGTGTGTCGCTGACAACCTCAGCGACCGGGACTGGAAACCCCGATGAGTTACTGGCGCCAAAGCGCCCTTCATAACGTATGCTTGCGCACCTTTCAAAGTGTGCACTCCGTTATGGCGGCTGTGCGCGGGAGACCTTCGGGTCGACCGGGTTGCCGTACCCCGGGTTTCCAGCCTGCGTACAGCTGTCACCCCTTCGTCTTGGAAACCGAATGGGCCAGCTCCAACCCTATACGGTGATTCACTATGTTCAAAGCTACTCCCAATCCCCCGGAAACCGGCGTCGATTCCCAAGCATCCCTCGATGCAGAAAAAATGAAGGAAGCCGCCGACCGCGCCTTCTCCCATTACTTCCCTCCGCTCCACGAAAAACCGGCCAAACGCCGCAAACTCCGCCTCTTCAGCGTCTCCCCCGACATCGACACCGAAGCCCTTCTGGCCAATGCCTCCGAAGACCTGCTGTCCATCAGCGCCATTGCTGCCGATCTCGCGGACGATGTGGAAGGCTCACGCCGCTCTGTAGCCTTGGCGCTCAGCCGTTTGGCCGATGGCGTGCAGTTGTTGGTGGAGCGGGTGCTGGATCATCATGAGTCGTTGCAGATGAAGGCTCGGGCCGGGGTTTAACGCACCACCCCCTGTGGCGAGGGGGCTTGCCCCCGTTGGGTTGCGAAGCAGCCCCAAAACCTGCAACCGAGCTGTATCAGGTAAACCGAGAACAATGGTTTTACGACTGCTGCGCAGCCGAACGGGGGCAAGCCCCCTCGCCACAGGGTCCGGTCAGACCAGACCCGCATTCACAAGCAGGTCTTCCAGCGCGAGCAAGTCAGGCACCTTGGCCACTTGCTCCCCCACCTGCACCGCCGCCTTCTCCAGCGAACACAACGGCACGTCAACATAACTCAACTGACTGTCGAGCTTGTAAGAACGCGGAATCCCCTGCACCAGCAGCGCAATGAACTTCAACTCAGGCCGCCCGCCAAGGGCATTGAGGATGACGATCCGCGCCCGCTCGCCGATCACCACTTTGCTGCCACATGCCGACTCAAAACTGAGTAACGGAATCTGCCGTTCCCGCCACGTCACCCGCCCCAAGTACCACGCAGGGGTGTCGAGGTCGAAGGCGCCGGGTTGGTAATCGATGAGTTCGGCGACGGCGACGTTGGGCAGGATCAGGTTGCGGTCGGCCAGGGGCAGCAGCAAACCGGTGAGGTTGCTGGAGCGGTGCTCATGCATGGGTTTTGCTCCAGCGGGCGATGCTGTCGAGCAGCACCGATTCCTGATACGGCTTGCCGAGGTAGTCGTTGACGCCGATGGCCATGGCGCGGTCGCGGTGTTTTTGACCCGTGCGGGAGGTGATCATGATGATCGGCAGATGCTGCAAGCGTTCGTCGGCGCGCACTTGGGTCGCCACTTCGAAGCCGTCCATGCGTGGCATTTCGATGTCCAGCAGCATCAGGTCGGGCATGTGTTCTTCCAGCAGTAGCATGGCGTCGACACCGTCCTTGGCGGTCAGTACGTTCATGCCGTGGCGCTCCAGCAGACGGCTGGTGACCTTGCGCACGGTGACCGAATCATCGACCACCAGCACCAGCAACGGCCGTTGCGCCTCGGGCTCGACGTCCTGTGTCACCGGTCGTTGCGGCACCTGCGCTTGCATCGCGCGGATCGGCGCCAGCAAGTCGAGAATCAGCACCACCCGACCATCGCCGAGAATCGTCGCACCGGACAAACCCTGCACTGCGGCAAATTGCGGGCCGAGGCTTTTGACCACGATTTCCCGGGTGCCGGCCATGGCGTCCACCTGCACCGCAACGTGCCGTTCGTTGCACTGCACCAGCAATACCGGCAACGGCAGGCTCTGGCCCAGCAGTTTCGGGCGGGTACTGGTTTTCAGCAGATCGCCGAGGTAGCACAGCTCATAGCGTTGCCCGGCGTATTCGTAGCTCGGTGGATCGAGCCGGTAATGCCCTTCGAGTTCGTTGGGCAGCACGCGAACGATGCCATCGATGGTGTTCAGCGGGATCGCGTATTGATCCTCCCCGCACTGCACCATCAGCGCGCGGTTGACCGACACGGTGAACGGCAGGCGAATCCGGAAATGCACGCCCTGCCCCGACGTCGAGTCGATGCTCATGGTCCCGCCGAGCTGCCGGACTTCTTCGTGAACCACGTCCATGCCGACGCCACGCCCGGAGATCTGGGTGATTTTCTCGGCGGTGGAAAACCCCGGTTGCAGGATGAATTGCAGCACGTCGCGGTCGCTGATGTCGCTGTCCGGGGCGAGCAAGCCGCGCTTGATCGCCTTGCGCCGCACGGCGTCCAGCGGCACGCCGGCACCGTCGTCGCAGATGTCGAAAATGATGTCGCCACCCTCTCGCGACAAGTCGAGGGTGATCTTGCCTTGAGCCGGTTTCCCGGCCGCGATCCGTACCTCGGCCGATTCCAGCCCATGGTCGACGGCGTTGCGCAGCATGTGTTCCAGCGGCGCGGCCATGCGCTCGAGGACGTTGCGGTCCATCTCGCCTTCGGCGTTGCCAACGATGAACTCCACATCCTTGCCCAGTTCGCTGGAAACCTGACGCACGATGCGTTTCAAACGCGGCAGCATTCGTTCGAACGGCACCATGCGCGTGCGCATCAGGCCTTCCTGCAATTCGGTGTTGATGCGGCCCTGCTGTTGCAGCAGGTTTTCCGCATCCTGATTGCGCCGGTCGAGGGTTTCCTTGAGGTCAAGCAGGTCGGAGGCGGACTCGAACAATGCCCGCGACAGCTGTTGCAACTGCGAGTGACGGTCCATCTCCAGCGGGTCGAACTCTTCATAACCCAGGCGCTCGGCCTCGACTTGCTGACGGCTGAGAATCCGCCCCTGGGTTTCGGTATCGAGGCGGCGCAACTGGTCGCGCATGCGCTCGATGGTGGTTTCCATTTCGCTCAGGGCCACCCGTGCATCGTTGACCTGTTGTTCGATACGGCCACGGAAGATCGAAGTCTCCCCGGCCAGGTTGACCAGATCGTCGAGCAACTCCGCCGAGACCTTGACCGTGTCGGCGCCTTCGGGTTGCAACGCGGCTGGCTCGGCTTTGGGCGCTGCGGGCATCGCCGCCGGTGTCGGTGTTTCCGGCACCGCCGGGTGGCTGAAATTCTTGATCGCCTCGATCAGCTGATCGGCCGGTGGAAGTGGCTGACCGGCGCGGGTGGCGTCGAGCATCTGCGCCAGTCGGTCATGGCTGCTTTGCAACAGCGTGAACAGCGCCGCGGTCGGTTGCAGCGCGCCAGCGGACAAGCCTTCGTAGAGGAATTCCAGCTCATGGGCCAGGTCGCCGATCGTCGCGATTTCCACCATTCGCGCGCCACCCTTGAGGGTATGCAGGTCGCGCAGCAGGGTTTCCACTTCCTGACGATTCGAAGGCTCGGCCTGCCAGCGCAACAGCGCCGCGCCGGAGTTTTCGATGATGTCGAAACCTTCTTCGAGGAAGATGTCCAGAAGCTCGGGATCATGCCCCGGCGAGTCGTTGCTGGCCGCCGGTTCGATCACCTCGGCACTGCCGGCATTACCCAGACGAAACTCACGAATGGCCTCGATCAATTCGCCCGGATCGCCCAACGGACGGTTGTGCTGCAACTGTTCGAGGAACACGGCCAGTCGGTCATGGCTCTGTTGCAGCAACTGCGCCAGCGCTTCGCTGTGGCTGTAACGGCGGTCCACCAGGCCTTCGTAAAGGCTTTCCAGTTCATGGGCCAGATCGCCGACCGGCTCGACCTCGGCCATCCGCGCACCGCCCTTGAGGGTGTGCAAATCGCGCTGTAAAGACAGTAGCGGCGCGGCGTTTTCCGGGTCGCTCAACCAGCGTTGCAAGGCCTGGCCGGCGCTTTCAAGGATATCCACCGCTTCCTCAAGAAAGATCGAAACGATTTCGTCGTCCAGATCCACCTCAGTCGCGGCCTGCTCCAGCTCGGCCGTGGCGCTGCCCAGTTCTCGAATACTCAGGGTGCGGCTGCCATCACTGCGAATCAGGCCCATGGCGGATGGGTCGAGACTCTCATCCAGCAAGTCGCGCAAGGCCCGCACCCGCTGCGGTTGCGCAGTGACTTCCTGGCCGGCAGCCAGTTCATCGAGCATGTTGATCAGCGCTTCGTGGGCACTTTGTGCTTCGTGGAAGAACCTGTCGCTGACCGCCAGGCTGCTTTCTTCCACAGCGCCATAGAGATCGAGCAAGGCTTCACAGAGTTCATCCACCGGATGCAGGTCGGCCAGGTGCGCGCCTTCGCCGAGTGTCGTCAATTCGTCCAGCAGTGCGCTGAGTTCCTGGCGCTCGCCGGGATGCTGCTGCCAGCGCTGCAACAGGCTTTCGGCGTCCAGCAGGATGTCCATGCCCTGGGCGAGGAAGTTGTTGATCAGTTGCGGGTCGCGTTTGATCCGCAGCCCCGTGCCGGGCGCGCTCGACAGACTTTGCAAATGTTCGGCCAGCAATGTCCGGGTGCGTTCAATCAACGAACGGGCGCCGGGGATTTCGGCCAGCGGGTCGCTCTTGAGCTGTCGCAGCCCCAGGCGGAACAAGCCTTCGGCTTCCAGCAGCAACTCGACTTCGTCCAGGTCGAGGGCAATCCGGTGCGCCTTGTACTCCCGGGCCAGTTGATCCAGCGACGCCGCCAGCTCGGCAATCGGCAGCACGCCGGCCATCGACGCGCTGCCCTTGAGGGTGTGCAAGGCTCGCTGCAACTCGTCGCTGGCCTGCAGCGGTACGTGCTCGGCGGCCTGATCGAGGAAGCGATTGAGGCTGTTCAAATGGGTTTCGGCTTCGTTGCGGAAGATCTCCAGCAACAGCGGATCGAGCGCCGCGACATCCTGCGCGTCCTCATCGGACAGCGGTTCATAACCCTTGGCGAGGGCATGGGCGCGGGCGGCCAATTGATCGACATCGTTGCGCTGGCGCTGGGCGTTGGCGGCGAACTCGGCCACCAGTTCCGGCAGCAACTTCAGCGCGTCGCCCACCAGTTGCTGCACTGCAGGCAAAGGTGCAACGCTGTGTTCAAGCACGCGGTTGAGCAGGTTTTCCACCGCCCAGGCCAGCTCGCCCAGCACCAACGCGCGGACCATCCGGCCACTGCCCTTGAGGGTGTGGAAGGCGCGGCGTAATTCACTCAAAACCGATGTGCTGTCGGGATTGGCCGACCAGCGCGGCAGGTACTCCTGGAGGATTTCCAGAACTTCGTCGGTTTCTTCGAGGAAGACTTCCCGCAGTTCATCGTCCACCGGTTGTTCATCGGCGGGCGGCGGCAACAGACTACCGGGCATCGTCAGTGCCGGCGGGTTGACGGACGACACCGGGCTGGCCAGTACATCGGCCAACGACTGGACGGTTTCGGGGTCGTCCAGCTCCTGCATGTCCTGCATCACCAGGGCTTCACTGGGGCTGAGCACATCCTCAAGCTTCGGCACGTGCTGTTCGCTGGGGAAACAGCCGAGTGCGGCCAGGCCTTTTTCCGCAACGTCGAGCAGTTGTTCACCGGGCGCTTCGGGGTCGTCGCTGAGACGCTCCAGGTAATACTCGATGCTGGTGATGACGTCAGCCAGGCTGTCCAGTTGCTGCCAGCCGGGCTGCCCCGGGTCCACCAATAGATGCTCGCGGATGAAACCGTTACAGGCCTCGACCAGGCTCGCCGCGCGGGCCAACGGAATCATCGCCAGCGCACCGCGCACTTGGGTCAGCAATGCCGGCAACGGTTGCAAATGCTGACGGTCCCAGTCGGCGTCGATGTAGTCGACGATCATGTCCTTGGCCTGCTGCAGGCAGATGCGCGCTTCCTTGATCACGATCTGGTGGATCTGCGTCAGGTCGGTGGTCGGCAGACGGCTGTCTTCCTGGCTTTCCGGCTCCACGGTGCCGACCATGCCGGCCAGGGTCGCTTCGACGTAGAGCAAGGCCCCGGCGACGTCCATGAGGGTCGCGTCGTTAGGTTCGCGCTGGCCCTGGGCGAGGCTCAGCACCACCGCCAGTTGATCGATGATGACCTTGCGCGGCTGGCCGAAACCGAGCACCGCCAGGGTGTCGGCGATTTGCCGCAGGGGCGCCAGCAGGCTTTCGAGGTCCGAGGTGTGCTGGCGGTCGCTGCGCACGAACAGGTCCAGGCGCTCCTTGACCCGCACCAGCTCTTCGCACAACGCCGCCAATACCGAACGCATGGCATCGCGATCAGGGCCGGCCAGCCTCGCCCGTTCTTCATCGACCATCGCACTGTCGGGTAGCGCGTCGTCCAGTGAGTAGCGATCTTTCATGGTCAGCATCTGCCCGGTGGGGTGTTCGGCCTTGGCAATATAGAACAACAAACTCTTGAGCAGCTCTGGCGGTGCCGGTTGATTGATCGCGGGCATGCCTTGCTCGAGCAGACGCTTGAGCTCTTTGTCGGCGTCCTTGAACAGACTGCGCAACGCGGGGCTGTTGGCAATCGAGCCATTGCGCATGCCTTCGACCAGCGCCGAAGCGACGTGCCATAACGGGCTCAGCGGCGCATTGCCGCACAGCCCTTCAAGGCGTGCAAAAACCCTGGCCAGGTAAGCCAAGTGGGTTTCGTCATCCTGCTCGCGCAGCAAGCCGACCAGCGCCATCTGCAGCATTTGCCGCAACTTGCGCAGCACATCCGGCAAGTCGGACGGCTCCAGCAGCGCCAGGGCTTCTTCGCTCAGGGGCGGCAGTTCCGGCAGTTGCGGGCTGAACAGGCTGGTTTCCGACAACAGGCTTTCGCCACGGGCACTGCGCAGGTCGTTGATCAGCGGCAACACCACCAGCGGCAGGTCACGCCGGGCGCCTTGCACCCGGTCGAGGTAAGTCGGCAATTGCCCCAGGGCATGCAGCAGCAAACGAATGGCCTCGTCGCGATGGCTGACGCGGTTCTGCTGCAAGGCGCAGGTCAGTTGCTCGATCTCTTCGGCGAGCAGCGCCGCGCCGTAGAACTCGACCATTTGCAAACTGCCGTGCACCTGATGGACACAGGCCAGACACTCACTCAGCGCGTGCGTCGCCTGCGGGTCGTCGATCAGGGTTTCTATCGCCCGATGAGCCTGCTTCAGCGTTTCGGCAATCTCGCCTTTGACCCATTCGAGGGCCACATAGTCGTGCCGATCACCCATAACTACTCCAATCAAATGCATACGCCCTGAGGCGGTTCAAGCGTTGTCCGCAGCTTGCGCAGGCTTGGCCGGCAAGGTGAAACCGGACACCGAACGCCGCAGCTGGCTGGCCATTTTCGCCAGGTTGCCAATGCTCTCGGCAGTGGCGGTGGAGCCGGACGAGGTCTGCGTGGTGATCTGCTGGATCACGTTCATCGTCAGGGAAATCTGGCCGGCCGAAGACGTCTGTTGCTGCGCGGCGTTGGAAATACTCTGGATCAATGCCGCGAGGGTCTTCGATACGCCTTCGATTTCTTCCAGGGCCACTCCGGCATCCTGCGCCAGACGCGCGCCGCGCACCACTTCGGTGGTGGTCTGCTCCATGGAAATCACCGCTTCGTTGGTGTCGGTCTGAATTGCCCGCACCAGCGTTTCGATCTGCCGGGTCGCCGCGGACGAGCGCTCGGCCAGCCGCTGTACTTCGTCGGCCACCACCGCAAAACCGCGCCCGGCGTCACCGGCCATGGACGCCTGAATGGCCGCGTTGAGGGCGAGGATGTTGGTCTGATCGGCAATGTCATCGATCAGGCTGACAATGTCGCCGATTTCCTGAGAAGACTCACCGAGGCGCTTGATGCGCTTGGCGGTGTCCTGGATCTGCTCGCGAATATTGTCCATGCCGTGGATGGTGTTGTGCACCACTTCGTTGCCCTTGTTGGCAATTTCCACCGAGCGCTCGGCCACCGCTGAGGATTCGGCGGCATTGGCCGAGACCTGATCGATGGACTCGGCCATGTCGTTGATCGCCATGGAGGCTTCGGAAATCTGCTGCGCCTGATGCTCCGAGGCCTGGGCCAGGTGCATCGCGGTGGCCTGGGTTTCCTGCACGGCGGCGGCGACCTGGCCGGCGGTGAGGTTGATGGTCGCCACCAGATCGCGCAGTTGGTCGACGGAATAGTTGATCGAGTCGGCGATGGTCCCGGTGAAGTCTTCGGTCACCGAGGCGGTCACGGTCAGGTCACCGTCGGCCAGGTCTTCAATTTCGTCCAGCAGGCGCATGATCGCGCTCTGATTGCGCTCGTTCTTCTCAGCGGTTTCACGCAACTGACGGTTGGTTTCGCGCACCATCACCAGGCCAATGAGAATGATCGACATCAACGCGAGCAAACCCAGCACGTAGCCGCCGATGGTATCGGTGTTGCGCCCGCCGGCGAGGTTTTCGAAACGGCTGGCCAAGTGCGAAGCTTCATCGAGCAGGGTTTGCGACAGGGTAAAAATGTTGCTGGCCGATTCGCGGACCTTGAACAGCTCCGGCGAGGTTTCGAGGATTTCGTCCACCGAGCCCGACACGAATTCAAACAGCTCGGAAATCTCGGTCAACCGGGCACGGGCATCGCGGTCTTCGACCTGGCTGATTTTCAGGGCCGCATTGCCTTGAAGCATGCCGTTGAGTACCTGGCCGAAACGCGCCGCGTCGCGACCGAAGGCGTCGGCGGCCTGCTGCGAGTTTTCGTCGCCGGACAGCACGGTGTTCACTGCACCGAGAATCCGCTCGGCCAGCAGCGACTGACGCTGGGCCATCGCCACCTGAGCGGCCGGGGCGCCACGTTGCAGGAGGGTTTCGACGACCTTTTCATACTCGACCTGCAACTGCGGCACGGTTTCGGCCAGGGTCGCGGCGACTTGATGCAACGACAATACGGTCTGTTCGCTGGAGAGAATGGCGTCGGTGTTTTTCAGCAGCCGCTCCCAATCCAGCTGTACCGCGCGCATTTCCGGGCGCACGGTGGACGGTGCCGGCGGCAGGCCGGTGGAGGGATCGCCTTTCTTCAGATAGCCCCAACGCAGGGCGAAGTCGTTGCGCGCATCGCTGAGCAACTTGAACGCCGCGGCCTTGCCAGCGGCGGCTTCGGTGGCGTTCTTGGCGATGCGTTGCGACAGCACCCGCAGCTCACCGGCGTGGCCGATGTACTGCTTGTCGTAATTCGCCTGGGTGTTGAGGTACGCGAAGTTGGCGAACAGCAGCATGATGAAGATGATCAGCGCGATGAACAGCACGATGATCTGCGACCGGCTGCGCGACCCTTCCGGCGTACCTGCGTTTGCTTTAATCATCGGTCCTCGCCTGTCCTGCCCAATTCAACCTACTCCCCGGCTACAGCGCTACATTCATGAAACCTTGCGACTGCGCCAACGCAAACGGGCTGAACACCTGCCAATTCTGTTCACGCTGAAAGCGGCCTTTGACGAACGGCGCGATCGGCCCCTGCAGCTCGTCCATGGGCACCGGCTCCAGGCTGTCCTGGGCAAAGTGCTGCAAGCCGAAGACCTCATCGACCAGCAACCCGGCGAACACGTCGTTGTGCTCCACCACCAGTATCCGCCGCTGCTTGCGCAGGGCCGACAGTTCATGGCCGGCCTCATAACCATAAAAGAAGCCGTACACATCCATGATCGGCAGCAGCCGCCCACGCAGGTTCGCTACGCCCTTGACCCAGGGCTTGACCCCCGGCATTTGGGTAACGCGCGGTTCGTGCAGGACTTCGCTGACTTCGCCCATGGGCGCGACGTACCCGTGCTCGCCCAAGCGAAAACCGATGCCGCTCCAGCTGTCCTGTCGAGTCGGCTGGGACGGCAGGTCCGCCGCCAGCAGACGACAACGTTGATCAATCTGCAGCAGCAGTTCGAAGGCCGTCAGCGACTCGGTCATGGCCGGACGATCAACCGGCCAGCACGTTGTTCAGCGTCTTGATCAGGGTGTCTTCATCGACCGGTTTGGTCAGGTAGTCCTTGGCGCCCTGGCGCGTGCCCCAGACTTTGTCGGTTTCCTGATCCTTAGTGGTGATGATGATCACCGGGATGTGCCCGGTTTCCGGGTCTTTGGTCAGCTGACGGGTCGCCTGGAAACCATTGAGGCCGGGCATGACGATGTCCATCAGTACCGCGTCGGGTTTTTCCTGACGGGCCAGGGCCACGCCGTCGGCGCCGTTTTCGGCTTTCAACACTTCATGACCGTGCTTTTCGAGCATGCCGGTCAGTTTGTACATTTCGGTCGGCGAATCATCGACGATCAGAATACGTGCCATGGTCTTCCCCATTCTTGTCGACGCAAGGCCCACTGGCCGAGCGTCACTGTGCGTGTCCTACTGCGGCGAAACGACAGCAAAGCCCGGTACGTGGGCCTGAATCGCGTTCAGCAGTTCTTCCTTGCTGAAAGGCTTGGTCAAAAACTGGTCGGAGCCGACGATCCGCCCCTTGGCCTTGTCGAACAACCCGTCCCTGGACGACAGCATAATCACTGGCGTGGACTTGAACGCACTGTTGTTCTTGATCAACGCGCAGGTCTGATAGCCATCCAGACGCGGCATCATGATGTCGACAAAGATGATGCCTGGGTGATTGTCGGCAATCTTGGCCAGGGCATCGAAACCATCGATTGCGGTGATGACTTCACAGCCCACGTTTTTCAACAGCGTTTCGGCGGTGCGACGAATCGTTTTCGAATCATCGATCACCATGACCTTCAAGGCGCTGGAATGCTGTTCCATAGGGGCTCTACCGTCGCCTTTGTGAATCAATTTGTCCGTTTGCGGCCCGAAACCCTTGATACTCAAGGGCCAAGACGGCATGGCAGCCTTTTTAGCACAGTCTCCCCGTCCAATCTATCGGGTGACCTGTGCGGTGGTTTTTCCTTGACCGGGAACCCACTCAGCGCCACTCTGACGCCACTTTTTCATCGCACTTTCCACCCCAATTTCGAGGAAAACCCCATGAGCGTTCGCGTCGGGATTGTCATGGATCCTATCGCCAGCATCTCCTATAAAAAGGATAGCTCGCTGGCCATGCTGTTGGCCGCGCAAAAGCGTGGCTGGGAACTGTTCTATATGGAACAGCGCGATTTGTATCAGGCCGAGGGCCAGGCGCGCGCGCGGATGCGTCCGCTGAAAGTCTTCGCCGACCCGCACAAGTGGTTCGAGCTGGGCGCCGAATCCGACGCACTGCTGAGCGACCTGGACGTGATTCTGATGCGCAAGGATCCGCCGTTCGACATGGAGTTCGTCTACTCCACTTACCTGCTGGAGCAAGCCGAGAACGCTGGCGTGCTGGTGGTCAACAAGCCGCAAAGCCTGCGTGACTGCAACGAGAAGCTGTTCGCCACGCTGTTCCCGCAGTGCACGCCGCCGACCATCGTCAGCCGTCGCCCGGACGTGTTGCGTGAATTCGCCGACCATCACGGTGACGTGATCCTCAAGCCGCTGGACGGCATGGGCGGTTCGTCGATCTTCCGTCATACCGCCGGCCACCCGAACCTGTCGGTGATTCTTGAAACCCTGACCCTGCATGGCAAACAGCAGATCATGATCCAGGGCTACCTGCCGGCGATCGTTGATGGCGACAAGCGCATCCTGATGATCGACGGCGAGCCTGTGGATTATTGCCTGGCGCGGATTCCAGCAGCAGGCGAAACCCGTGGCAACCTCGCCGCCGGTGGCCGTGGCGAAGCCCGACCGCTGACCGAGAAAGATCGCTGGATCGCCGCGCAAGTCGGCCCGACCCTGCGCGAGAAGGGCTTGCTGTTCGTCGGTCTCGACGTGATCGGTGAGCACCTGACCGAAATCAACGTCACCAGCCCGACCTGCATTCGCGAGATCGATAACGCGTTCGGCACCGACATCGGCGGCCAGTTGATGGATGCCATCGATCAGAAGCTCAAGGCTCGTTGATCGAGAACAGCCAAGAGACAACCAACATTGCGTTATCATCGCCGGCCTGTAAAAAACGCGATGTTGGTTTTCTTGTCATGACACTCCCGTCCGATCTGCCCCCTGAACTCGCCCATCGTGGCGTGCGCCCGGCCGATCGCCTCGGTTTTACCCTGTTTCTCGCGGCGCTGATTCACCTGGCCTTGCTGTTGGGCGTCGGGTTCACCATGGTCGAACCCAAGCAAATCAGCAAAACCCTGGAAATCACCCTCGCCACCTTCAAAAGCGAAACCAAGCCGAAAAAAGCCGATTTCCTCGCTCAAGAGAATCAGCAAGGCAGCGGCACCCTGGATAAAAAGGCCATTCCAAAGACCACCGAGGTCGCGCCCTTCCAGGACAACAAGGTGCAGACGGTCACTCCGCCGCCAACCGCCAAACCCCAAGTGCAGGAAGCCGCGCCCAAGGCCGCCGTGACGACGGTCGCGCCGAAGCCGAAAAAAGCCGCGACCAAGCAGGAAGACGTCAAGACCGAGACCAAGCCCAAGGTCGAAGCACCGACCTTCGACAGCTCACAGTTGTCCAGCGACATCGCCAGCCTGGAAGCGGAACTGGCCAACGAGCAACAGCTGTACGCCAAGCGCCCGCGCATCCACCGCTTGAGCGCCGCGTCGACCATGCGCGACAAGGGTGCCTGGTACAAGGATGAATGGCGCAAGAAGGTCGAGCGCATCGGCAACCTCAACTACCCCGACGAGGCCCGACGCAAACAGATTTATGGCAATTTGCGCCTGATGGTCTCGATCAACCGCGACGGCTCGCTGTATGAAGTGTTGGTGCTGGAATCGTCCGGCCAACCGCTGCTGGATCAGGCGGCGCAGCGCATCGTGCGGCTGGCCGCGCCGTTCGCACCGTTTACCGGGGATCTGTCGGACATCGACCGCCTGGAAATCATCCGCACCTGGAGGTTTGCGCGCGGGGACCGGTTGTCCAGTAATTAGCCGGAAGATTTGCAGTGATCGAGCCAATGCCTTCGCGGGCAAGCCCGGATCAAAAAGACACCTGCACAGGCATTTCCTGTGCATCCTCAGCTTGTCAGTTCGCCCCTCCAACGCCACACTAGCGCTCATGAAGAACGTCAGCCCCAGCTACCTCAAGCATCACTTCCTGATCGCCATGCCCCACATGGCCGACCCGAACTTTGCGCACACCTTGACCTACATCGTCGAGCACACGGCCAATGGTGCCATGGGGCTGGTGGTCAACCGTCCGCAGGACCTGAACCTGGCCGATATCCTCGAGCAATTGCGCCCCGATATCGAACCGCCAGTGCTCTGCCAGCACGTGCCGATCTTTATCGGCGGCCCGGTGCAAACCGATCGCGGCTTTGTCCTGCACCCGTCGGGAAAAACCTATCAGGCTACCGTTGATCTGGATGGCGAGTTGTCGCTGTCGACCTCCCAGGACGTGCTGTTCGCCATCGCCGATGGCGTCGGCCCCGCGAAAAGTTTGATCACCCTCGGCTATGCCGGTTGGGAAGCCGGGCAACTGGAAGCCGAACTGGCCGACAACGCCTGGCTGACTTGCCCGTTCCATGCCGACATCCTGTTCAACACCAGCAGCGAGTTACGTCTCGAAGCGGCGGCCAAGCACCTGGGTATCAACCTCAGCCTGCTCACCAGCCAGGCGGGGCACGCCTGATGGCCCTGCGGCTGATTCTGGGTTTCGACTACGGCACCAAGCAGATCGGCGTTGCGGTCGGCCAGGTGATTACCGGCCAGGCCCGCGAGCTGTGCACCTTGAAGGCACAAAATGGCATTCCCGACTGGAATCAGGTCGAAGCCCTGATCAAAGAGTGGAAACCCGACGCCGTGGTGGTCGGCCTGCCGTTGAACATGGACGGCACGCCCAGCGACATGTGCCTGCGGGCCGAAAAATTCGCCCGGCGCCTGAACGGCCGCTACAACCTGCCCTTCTATACTCACGACGAACGCCTGACCACCTTCGAGGCCAAAGGCGAACGCCTGGTCCGTGGCGGCCAGAAAGGCAGTTACCGCGACAACCCGGTCGATGCCATCGCCGCCGCCCTGCTACTGCAAGGCTGGCTCGACGAAAACACCGCACTGTTCGAATCCTCAAGCACCTGATCCTGACGAGTCGCTGCGCGTCTCTTTTAGCTACAACCCGAGCCCCCACCCAGGCGCTATACCCCAAAAGCAGGGCTCGGGACCAAGAAGGAGCAAACCATGAGCCTGCCTAATCCCGCCGAACTGATCAGCCAGATGGCGATCCGTCTCAAGGCTTACCTGGAAAACCGTGGCATCAGCGAACCGCGTTATATCGGTATTCGGACCGGTGGCATCTGGGTCGCTCAGGCGTTGCTCAAGGAGTTGGGCAGCGACGCGCCGCTGGGCACCCTTGATGTGTCCTTCTACCGCGACGACTTCAGCCAGAGCGGCCTGCACCCGCAAGTACGCCCTTCGGCGCTGCCCTTCGAGATCGAAGGCCAGCATCTGGTGCTGATCGACGACGTACTGATGAGCGGTCGGACGATCCGTGCCGCGATGAACGAACTGTTCGACTACGGCCGCCCGGCCAGCGTAACGCTGGTGTGCCTGCTGGACCTGGACGCCGGCGAGCTGCCGATCCGCCCGAACGTGGTTGGCGCGACCTTGTCGCTGGCGGCCCACGAACGGGTGAAGCTGTCCGGCCCGGAGCTCAAGCTCGAACTGCAAGACCTCGCCCTTTAATTCGCCCTATTGAGAGTCCCCCTCGCGATGACGCCTCTAGAAACCAAGCGCCCGCTGCAGCTCAATGATCAGGGCCAGCTACGCCACTTCCTCTCGCTCGACGGTTTGCGCCGCGAGCTGCTGACGGAAATCCTCGACACCGCCGACTCGTTCCTCGAAGTCGGCGCCCGGGCGGTGAAAAAAGTCCCGTTGTTGCGCGGCAAGACCGTGTGCAATGTGTTCTTCGAGAACTCCACCCGCACCCGCACCACCTTCGAACTGGCAGCCCAGCGGCTGTCGGCCGACGTGATCACCCTGAACGTGTCCACGTCATCGGCGAGCAAGGGCGAAACCCTGCTCGACACCCTGCGCAACCTCGAAGCCATGGCGGCCGACATGTTTGTCGTGCGCCACGGTGATTCCGGCGCGGCGCACTTCATC
>Ga0182006_1001286_pt1 | contig 15470 bp, 13 predicted proteins | sample Sormic07211104_1_FD_123022 | JGI IMG/M metagenome (GOLD analysis project Ga0182006, IMG submission 123022) | Rhizosphere microbial communities from Sorghum bicolor, Mead, Nebraska, USA - 072115-104_1 MetaG | ecosystem: Host-associated > Plants > Roots > Rhizosphere | place: USA: Nebraska...
TACGCCGTGGGCTTTTCACTTCAATCAGGTTTAAATAATTGTTTTCTGCTGCTATTTAAAATCGAATGGCAGGCTGCCTAAAAAGGTTTCTTTTTTTGTTAAAATCGTCATCTCGACTGGAACACAGTGAAATGGAGAGATCTATCAGTAGGAGATTTAAGAGGTGATTTCTCTTTTTTGTGGTAGATGTTTTTTGGAAAGCAATTGCAGTAATTCTTTTTATTGTTAGTCCTGCTTTCCGTTACAAGTCCTCGCTACGCCGTGGGCTTTTCACTTCAATCAGGTTTAAATAATTGTTTTCTGCTGCTATTTAAAATCGAATGGCAGGCTGCCTAAAAAGGTTTCTTTTTTTGTTAAAGTCGTCATCTCGACTGGAACGAAGTGAAATGGAGAGATCTATGAATAGGAGTTCTATGAGAAGATTTCTCTTTTTTTTGATTGATGTTTTTCGGAAAGCAAGTGCAGCAGCTCTTTTTATTGTTAGTCCTGCTTTTCATTACAAGTTCGCACTCGTTCCTCGCTTGCGTGCTTTCCATTCCAATCAGGTTTAAATAATTAGGTTTCTGCTACTGTTTAAAATTGAACAGCATGCTGCCTAGAATAGGTCTTCTAAGCTTTGCAACCCCAAATAGTTAAAATGGCCGTGCCACTTAAACCTGGCAGTAGTGGCAGCTCCCGATATTTCATCGGGACTATAACGTATGACGGGACTATCGTAACCCAAACGCTTCTGGGCCTGATTTTCATAAAAGTAGTCGTCATTTCGACTGAAACGCAGTGAAATGGAGAAATCTTAATATTAAGAAGCTATAAAATATAGACTTCTTAATATTAAGATTTATATGCGTTATGCAGTATAGTCAAACGGTTGATCTAGATTGTAACAAGAATGTGAGATTCGGAATCTGGCCATAATCTCTATCTTGGTTCCAACAATCAAATAAGTCTATAAAAACCTAAACACAACATGAACAAAGCATTATCGATTTTTATTGGAGTATTAATCAGCACGAGTGCATTTGCGCAGAGTGATCCTAACTTGGGGATCATACCTGCACCTGTAACCATTACCAGGGCAAACGGAAATTTCATTTTAGATAAAACCACAGTTTTAGTAAATCAGAGCATCGACGGCGCAAAGATGGCTGACTTATTAAACGCTTTTATTGTTACCAAGGCAGGTTTTGCCTTACGTGAAACTAAAATTACCCAACCTAACCAAAAAGCAATTGTTTTAACATCTGTTGGAGCAGATCAATTGCCAGCTGAAGGTTACACGATTAAAGTTACCCCTAAACAAATTATTTTAACAGGAAAAGGTGCAGGACTTTTTTATGCGGTTCAATCTGCTATGCAGATGATGCCTGATAAAGTGGCTGATAAAATTACCATCCCGGCAGTTGATATTAACGATTATCCACGTTTTGCCTACCGTGGAACGATGTTGGATGTAAGCCGCCATTTCTTCCCGATCTCTTTTATCAAAAAATACATCGATCAGTTAGCTTATTATAAAATCAATACTTTCCATTGGCATTTAACTGACGATCAGGGCTGGAGATTGGAGATTAAAAAATATCCAAAACTGGTAGAAATCGGTTCTTCACGTAATGGGACAATTATTGGCAATTACCCAGGCAATGGTAATTATCTTACACAAGTTAAGGGATATTACACCCAAGAAGAAGCTAAAGAAATTGTAAGATATGCAGCTACGAAATACATTACGGTAATTCCTGAAATTGAATTACCAGGACATGCTTCAGCAGCAATTGCTTCGTATCCGGAGTTAAGCTGTTTCCCTGATCGTGATACTTTTATCAGCGATAAAACACCATGGGCGGGTAGCAGAAAAGGTAAGCAGGTACAGCAAACCTGGGGTGTTTTTGATGATATTTTTGTGCCATCAGCAAATACTTTTACTTTCTTAGAAAATGTGTTAGATGAAGTGATTGCTATTTTTCCATCAAAATACATCCATATCGGTGGCGATGAGGCACCTAAAACCTATTGGAAAGAATCTACCTTCTGCCAGAACCTAATGAAAGAGAAAGGTTTGAAGGATGAGCACGAATTACAGAGCTATTTTATCCAGACGATAGAAAAACATGTAAACGGAAAAGGACGTTCGATTATTGGTTGGGATGAAATTTTAGAAGGTGGTTTGGCTCCAAATGCAACCGTAATGAGCTGGAGAGGCGAAGATGGTGGAATAGCGGCTGCACAACAAAAACACGATGTGATTATGACACCAGGTTCTATGGGTTTATATATCGACCATAAACAATCTAATTCCCCAGACGAGCCGGTAACCATTGGCGGATTCGCGCCATATCAAAAGATTTATGCTTACGATCCGATTCCGAAAGTGTTAACCGCTGATGAAAGAAAATACATCAAGGGTGTGCAGGCAAATATGTGGTCTGAGTATATTAAAACCACGGCAAAAGCCGAAAATCATGCTTTCCCTCGTTTATTGGCTTTATCCGAAATTGCATGGTCGCCAGTTGACCGTAAAGATTTAAAGAATTTTTCTGAACAACGTTTACCAGCTCATTTGGCCCGTTTAGATAAAATGAATGTAAATTTTTGGGTACCTACACCAATTGGTCAGAGCGATAAACCTTTAACAGGTGGAGAATTTACAATTGATTTAAAAGCACCTGTTACCGGAGCTAAAATTTATTATTCGATTGATCTGTCACGTCCGTCAGAAAATGCATTCTTGTACACCTCGCCAATTAAAATTACAGTACCTCAAGGCGAAAAGAGGGTGTTAAAAACCATTGTTATAGCACCAAGCGGCAGAAGAAGTGTAACTACAGAAACGGTTTTAAATAATGGAGCTCCTGAAGTTAAAACGGATGGTAAGAAATAATTGCTTTAAAAAGCTAAAATACTTAATTTGGGGCAACCAAAACATCCCAAATAGAATGAAACTAAAGAAATATACAAAACAGCATCTCTTGTTAATAACAGGGATGCTGTTTTGTTTTGCATGCACGGAAGAAAAACCTAAAGAAGTTAAAATAGAGACCGCAAAAGTTGAAAAGAACCCTTTTCGTTTTTACAGGGATATAGAAGTAAAACCCGGATTAAATTTTGAAATCGTAAGCTGGGGAAAAGGAGTAGACTCTATCGGAGGCTATCAGATTTTAATGTCTGATTCTGTTCGTAATAACTATAGGTCGGCCGCTGTAGATCGCAAAGGCATTATCACCGATGCCTGGAATATGGATTTAGACAATGACGGAAACCCTGAATTATACATTCAATTATTAAGTAAAAAGACAGTTTCAGATCTAAATGTTTTTGAATATGCTGGCGGCGATTTTAACAAAATCAGCTTTCCATCATTAAGTTCAAATCAGAAAAAAGGTTATTCAGGGAATGATCAGTTTTTTATCAAAAACGGTGACCTGTTCCGCTCTTTTCCCGTAAAAGATGCAGCAGATAGTACGAAAACAATTACCCGGACCTATCAATATAAATTAAGCGGAAATGGTTTTTCTACCAGTGAGGTAAAGCCTGAGGAGGGGAAAGCTAAAAGTAAGAGTTAGGGTTTAAGGCGGATGGTTTAGGGTAAATAGGCATGACCATGAAGGATCGTTATCTTGAGCGATTGGTTTTTGATAAAAACATTTGAGATGACATCTACATACCGTAACGTCCATTCCCAACTTGTTTGGGAACCACGAAGTGCTCATCGGAGATAATCGTAATGCAATAGGCTTTAAGATTGCCGCCTGCGCGGGAATGACGCTTAGCACACTAATTCGTCATGCTGAACTTGTTTCAGCATCTTTATTGCCATAGGGTAATTTAAAAAAAATGAACAACGAAAAATTTTCTATCATTGATCGGATCAAGAGCTTTAAATATGCTTTTAACGGACTGAAACTGTTCTTCGTGAACGATCATAATGGTAGGGTTCATCTGCTTGCAGCAATAATCGCTATTGGCCTATCTTTTTATCTTAAAATTTCGAGTTTAGAGTGGATTGCTATTTTATCTGTTATCTCGGCTGTTTTCGTTGCCGAAATTTTAAATTCAGCTATAGAAAAACTGGCCGATGTGGTTTCTCCTGAGTATCATCCCAAAATTAAGATGGTAAAAGACTTAGCTGCTGCTGCGGTTTTGGTGGCCGCATTTCTGGCGGTAGCCGTTGGTTTTTTAGTCTTTATTCCAAAACTATTCTTGTAATTCGGCCATTGCAGTCCTCGATTCTTCAATCTTATCCTGTATAATGTCATCCCATCGGGCCTGCATTTTATGGTTGCTGCCATGCTCGGTTTCTTCATCATAGTTACGTTGCATGGTATCGAAATAATTGCTGATCTGATTGGCGAGTTCAGATATCTGGGCTTTATAGTTGCTTACCGCGTAGTTCCGGTTTTTTAATACCCTTTCGGCCTCCAATAATAAAATATAATGGATATCGGCGTGCCCCTGTTCATGGTGTAAAAGACTTGCCCGAATTTCAGGGTCTTTAATTTTGTCCCACTTAACCCATGATCTCGTTTTATCAATGCTCACATCATTTTTAAGCTTAATGGCAACGCGATTACGGTAAACAGTGCTAGAGTAGCTGTATTTCCATGTCATTGCAGTCAGCGCAAAAAATGGCGAGCGCATATCGGCTTTACCTTTAAAATGCGTTTCCCAATTCAATTGAATGGGCCCGGAAAAATCCTGTTTAAAGGCAAATGTGCATGGCAATGCCAGCAAAAATAAAAGGGCAATTAGTCGTGTTTTCACCTGTGTAATTTTAGTTTCAACGGTGTTGAAACTATCTTGATTTATCTATACCATTGTTGAATAATAAATCAGGATGGTTTCGTGTGTTGATTTTTACAGTGAAAAAACCGTGCCTAAAATTATTCAGGAGTAGAAATCTGTCCGCTAATGCGCTCAAATTTCTCGATTAATAAAGCTATCCGTTCTTTTTCCCTACTCATTACAGCCCTTCTTAATATTGTTGAGCAAAATAAAATCCATAGTGCCGTTAAGCCTACAGCTAAAACTTTTTGTACAATGTTAAAGTGTGCAAGAATTTCTACAAAATAAAATATGATGCCCAATGAAAGCGCAATCATATAAAACCAATATAAAGAGTTGTAAAGTTTATAACGGTTTAATTGATAGGTTTTTAGGTTGTTTAAATATTTGTGCGGATGAGCGGTGAAATCGGTTTTAGAAATTAACCTGTAATCGCGGTACAGAATTAAGGTATATACGCCAATGGCAATAATGGTGATGCTGATTCCGACGTGTGTAGTCCACGATTCGAAGTGAAAGAATATCCATAACGCAGCAATGGCAATAAAGGATGCCAGCATCCCCAAAATGTTTAAAGCAGATTTTAGCTTTAATCCATTTACTTCTTTCTTCGCTTGTTGCAGCATTTCATCAGCAGAAACCTTAACTTCTACCTCGTGCTTTTGCCACAACTCCTGTATTTGATCAAACGCTTGCATACTGGTTATATAATTCTGTTAATTTTTGTTTAATGCGGTGAATTTTTACCCTCAGGTTGCCTTCGCTTATTCCAGATATATCGGCAATTTCATGGTATGGTAATTCGTCAAGTACCATTGTAATAATCAAACGGTCATTCTCTTCGAGTTTGGATATACATTTATAAAGTAGGGCAACCTGTTCATTTTTCTCTGAAAATTCCTCTATTTTATTTTCTATAATGTTCTCTGTTAATTCATCTTTCGCCTGTCTTTTTTCCGATCTTAAATAAGTTAAACAGGTATTCACGGCAATTCTATAAATCCACGTAGAAATTAAAGATTTGTTTCTGAACTTATCCAGATTTTGCCAAACCTTTAAAAAAGTTTCTTGCAGAAGATCATTTGCAGCGTCGGTATCGCCAGTATAACCATAACATAAATGGAATATCTTTTTGGAATTTGAATCGAAGATCTCTTTAAATAACTTGTCTTTTTGTTCCATTTAGGGGTTTATAGTTGCGTTTTAGATGATGATGTGCGTTTTTTGTTACAACAGAAATCAAAAATAATATATTTTTTAATGTCATTGAGTCAAAAGTTTTTAACCGCAGATGCACACAGCTAAACACGGATTTTCACATCTGTGTGCATCCTTTCTGTCCGTGGTTAAATTATTTCTGCGCTGTCGAGTGGTTTAACTTAAGTACGTTGTTATATTTTTTAATCTCACCTGATATCAAAATTTGTTACACGCCGTAAATATCGTAGTTTTACCAAATTAAGAGTACCACAAACTTTTTATTATTCATGAAAAAAAACAAACTCACGCTTTTCATTTTCTTAGCGCTGATTGCGGGTATTGCATTGGGCTATATTTTAAATGTCAATTCAATCGATGTCTATAACCAGAAAATACTCACCGCCGATGCGAAAGTTAAAAGTATAGAGGTAAGCATTGCCAAAACTACCGATACCACCAGTATTGGCTATACACAACTTAAGGCCGAAAGAAAAGCAAACGCTAAAATCAAAAAAGAAAACGAAGATATCAGAGAAAAAAAATTAGAATATTTTACGTTATTGAGCGATATCTTTCTTCGCCTGATTAAAATGATTGTTGCGCCATTGGTGTTTACAACCTTAGTGGTTGGTGTAGCTAAAGTAGGCGACATTAAAGCAGTGGGCAGAATTGGCGGTAAAACACTGGGCTGGTTTTTGGCCATGTCGTTAATGTCGCTGGTACTGGGTATGATTTTAGTAAACTTATTCGAACCCGGAAGACATATGAAATTATCATTGCCTGATCAATTGGTAAATACAGGTATCCAGAAAGCATCGATGAGTGTAAAAGATTTTATCGCACACGTTTTTCCTAAAAGTATTGCCGAATCGATGTCAACCAACGAAATTTTGCAGATTGTTGTATTCTCTTTATTCTTTGGTGTAGCAACAGCTGCCATTGGCGATTTAGGCCAGATTGTGATTAAAGCATTTGATGCCATTGCTCACGTAATTTTAAAGATGACCGGTTATGTGATGAATTTCGCGCCTCTGGCGGTTTTTGGAGCCATGACCGCCATTGTGGCCAAACAAGGACTTAACGTGTTAAATACCTATGCCATATTTATAGGCGAATTTTATCTGGGATTAGTCATACTCTGGGCGTTGTTAATTTTCTTAGGATTTTTGGTGTTGAAAAAACGTATTTTCCGTTTGGTAAACGATATGAAAGAGCCTGCGCTCCTGGCTTTTAGTACGGCAAGTAGTGAAGCGGCTTATCCAAAAACAATGATGCTTTTAGAGCGTTTTGGCTGCAAAGATAAAATCGTAAGTTTCGTATTGCCTTTGGGTTATTCATTTAATTTGGATGGTTCGATGATGTACATGACCTTTGCTTCCTTATTTATTGCACAAGCGTATGGCATCCATTTGGGTTTTGAGCAACAAATTTCTATGCTTTTAATATTAATGTTAACCAGCAAGGGAATTGCTGGTGTACCAAGAGCATCGTTAGTGGTAATTGCAGGTACCATTGCAAGTTTCAATATCCCTGAAGCAGGCCTGGCGCTGTTAATCGGTATCGATCCATTATTGGATATGGGCCGTTCTGCAACAAATGTTGTTGGAAATAGCATTGCAACAGCAGTGGTAAGTAAGTGGGAAGGGGAGCTTAAGGAGTCGTAAGTCTAAAGTCGGTAGTCTTGGGTTCCATGTCTCATTCAATAATTTATTCAAACATTTAACAATTCTCTCGTTCCATAATTAAATATTCATTCAATAATTCAATATCAAGTGTCAAGTAGAGGAAAAAAAATATTCTTAGCCATTACCATCATTGTTCCAATGATCATTTATTGCTATATCTATTATAAACCGATTATACAGAATGCACCTTTTCGCAAGGATGATTTTGTGTCAATGCAGTATAGTTATGGCTTAAAAGATACTTTGGAAAACACATACGATTCAAAGACTGGTGTTTACCGATACGTAAATAATAGGGACTCAGTGGTGACCAAAAAGTTCTTTTTAAAGAGCAATGATGTGTTATATATGCATAGAAAGGCAAATGAAATCGGCCTCTGGAATTTTCCAGATACCATTGGTAAAAAAAGTGATAAATCCAGGTTGGTACCACGTTATGATATTACTTTCAATTATAAAGAAAAATCAAAACATGTAACCATTTATGGCGACTTTGATGGCAATCCAAAATTACTGGATGCGGCTGTTCAAATGAGAAAAATCATTCAGGAAACTTTATTACAAGCCGAAAAAAGAAGCGGTAAGTAGTTGAGGTTAGTCCGAAGTCAGGAGTCCGAAGCCAAATTGACCGCAAATCAGTCTGGAGTCGATTAATCGATCTGCCAGGTAAATCACCCCGAGGAAGAAGTCGAAGGGCAGTTAACTAGCCTGAAATTGGAAGACGTTAATTAACCAATCACCAATGAACCAAAAAAGACTTTAATAAAGCGTTAAATGTTAGCGTTTTGTTAAAGTCTTTTTCCTTTTAGGATGTTTTCGTATATTTACGATATATTCGTAATAATGGAAAAACTAACATTACAGGAAGAGGAAGCCATGCTGGCTGTTTGGCAGATCGGTAAGGGCTTTATCAAAGATTTTATGGATGTACTTCCCGATCCGAAACCGCCGTATACTACATTGGCATCTACCATTAAGAATTTGGAGCGTAAGGGTTATCTGATGAGCGAACGTTTTGCCAATGCCAACCGCTATAGTGCAAAAGTTAAGGAAGTAGAATATAAAAAGCGCTTTATGAATGGTTTTGTAAATAATTATTTCCAAAGCTCTTATAAAGAACTTGTTGCTTTTTTTGCAAAGGATAAAAAAATCAGTGCAGAGGAACTTAAAGAGATAATAAATTTAATTGAGAACCCTGAAAAGTAAATGCCATGCCACATTTCTTTATCATTTTATTGAAAATTAATCTGGTGCTGATCTTGTTTTCGGCAACCTATTACCTGGTATTGCGGAGGCTAACATTTTACTCCATCAACAGGATATTTTTGTTGTTTGGGATCATTTTTTCTTCTGCCTATCCATTTATAAACCTTACGGCGTTTTTTTCTGCTCAAAAAACCGTACCTGCCTTTGTACCGCAATTCAATCAGCAGGTAAGTCAATTGGTACAACGGGATGCCACTTCGATATTTTGGCAAGCTTTAACCGGGCTTTTTTATATTGGTGTGGTATTAATGGCCATAAGGTTACTGGTGCAGTTTGTTTCACTTTACAGCATGCATAAAAAGTCTTCACCAGATCAGTTAAACGATTATAAAGTTCGGATTTTAAATGATGAAGTCAGTCCATTTAGTTTTTGGCAGACCATTTATATCAATCCGCGTTTGCATAAGAAACAGGATTTAAGCAATATCCTCGAGCATGAGCGTGTACATGTAGAAGAATGGCATACTTTAGATATTATTCTGGCCGAAATCTGTGTGGTTTTCTATTGGTTTAATCCAGGGGTTTGGTTGATGAAAAAAGCCGTTAGAGAAAACATTGAATTTATTACCGATGCCAAAATTTTAAAAAAAGGAATCGATAAAAAAGCTTATCAATACAGTTTGTTAGGTGTTGGAGCGTTACAACCATCAGTTGCTATTGTGAATAATTTTAATCTATCCGATCTTAAAAAGCGCATTAAAATGATGAACGCGAAACGTTCATCAAAAGTAAATTTAACCCGGTATTTATTCGTGTTGCCTGTATTGCTTTGCATTACTTTAGCGTTTACCATCGATAAAAAGGAGGTAAAGGAAAGTTTAGCGCCCCTAACCAAAATGGTAAATGATGTTTTGCCAGAAAAGGTTGCTGAAGTAGCTCTACAGCCAAAAACAGTTTTAAAACCTAAATTCAAAAATAAAATTTTTATTGATACACTGAAAAGACCTGATACTGCTACCAAAATGACTTTTATTTTTAAAAGCATTGTAGAAGGTGCAGATTCTTCGCGTAAATCGATAGAAGAGACTTTAAAAGGTTTAGGTAAGCAAGTAAAGATCATGAGCTTTAAAACGAATGGAAATTTTAAAGGCAAAACTTTTGAACAACATTTCAGCTTTACCGATACCACAAATGCAGACCATAAAAATATTGTAATCAATGTATTAGCTGATAAGGAAGCTGGCTTCGAGCATTTGCCAATGCCCGGAAAAAATGGTGTTGCGATGTTTTATTTTTTAAAATCAACGGGCAAAACCCCAGTTGCTAAAGATGGAAGCCAAGATGTAACAGGCAATGGGACTATGGTTAGCGAAACCACAACCTATTTTTTAAATGGTAATAAAATCTCGAAAGAGGAGCTTGATAAATTAAATGCGAATAAGATTTCTGATCTCAAAGTTGATAGAAATAATCAGGCGATTCAGATTAGTATGAAGCCATAGTTAATTTCATCTCATTCGTCATTTCGAGCGCAATCGAGAAATCGTTTAAACTTGCTATTTAATAATGTACAGGCATTGCTAGGGATAAAAATCTGTGTTTATCCTCCTAAATCTGCGGGAAAACAAATAATCGATTGTTTGTTTTTCCCGCAGATCAAAGAGATTTTCGCAGACTTAAGTTTAAAGATCTCTCTCCCGAAAATTCGGGACTGCGTTCTAGCCGGGATGAAGTATTAAAAATTAAAAGTAGCTTTCAGCATAGCCACTCTTCCCGGTATATAATACGTTCCAGTGGTCAGTGAATTTGCTGAAAGGTAAATCGCATCAAACCTTTTGATATTGGCAAGATTCGTTACGCCAAATTCTAAATCTGTTTTCATTTTTAAGAGTTTGTATCTGATGTTCATATCTGCAAAAAGATATTTCAGACTAGGCTGGGTAGATTGATGTGTAAATAAATGCTCGGCCGATAAATTTAAATACACATTTCTTAAGGTTGCAATGGCCAGCGTAGATTGCTGCCTAAGCTGCTGGAAATTCGTTTTTATCGAATTAGCAGCTTGAGCTTTATTATCGGTTACCGAAAAATTGGCAAGGTAAGACCAATTGATGAAATTGGTAAGTTTTGCTTCTATGCCTGCTTTATAAGAAATGGTTTGGGCGTTAAAGGCAAGCAGTTCGTTATTCTGCAATTGATCGTATTTACTCTGCGAAAAAGTTACGCCTGCACTCACTGTACTTCTCAGATCGAAAAGATATTTACTTGCGTTTGCACTAAGCGAAAGCGTACGGATATGATTGCTTAGTGGCAGTACAACCCTTTGCTGGATATTATTGCTTAAACTGTATGAGGAGATGGTGTTCAGTTCGGCATCGCTGTAGTTAGCGGTTAAATTAATAAACAACATCTGCATTGCTTTTCTAAAGTTAAATCCAGCTCCGATATTATGGGTTTTCGATTCTGAAATAGGGGCATTATTGGCGAAAAGCGAGCGGTAATTTTTTAAAACTGTACCGCGGTAAACGTCGTCAATTCCTCCCAAATCATTTCGGAAGGCATAATTTGCCGTTACATAATTCTCCGGACTGGTTTGATATTTTAAATTAAGAGATGGGTTTAGGAATAATTTGTGCAGGCTTTTGTCCAGTTGGTTTACTTCATCACTGTAATTGATCTGGTTGTAACTTAATGGTAAACTCAAACCTGCTTTCAGTTTGTCGTTTGTAAATTCATAGGTCGCATCTGCATAGAGTTTGGTTTTAAGCCAGTCGAGATCATTTACTGCATTGCCCGAAACCAGTTCTGTTTGCTGGTTATTTTGTGTACGGTAAAGTTCAGAGCTGAGCTGTTGCTGCTGCACATTAAAACCAGCCTTATAGGTTTGCACGAAATTGTTTTTTACAAAAGCGAAGGACGCATAATTATTGGTGTACCAGGTTGGTATTTTGATGTACTGGTTTAAACCCAAGTAACTATTTCCATTATTTAAAATATCGGCATTAAGTCCAGGTGTAATGTTTAGCGTTTCAGGCTGTGTTGTGCGGTTTATGTAGGAATAGAGGTTGATTACATCTTCCGACTTCAATTTTTTTCGGTAATTAAATTCGTTGGAAATATCAAGTGTTTCCTGCCGAAGTACCTGATTTGCCGCAACATTATTGATTACAAAACCTGAAGAGGTTTTATAAGGTAAATAATCCAATACAAAATTGTTGTTCAGGTAATATTTCTCTGCGTTCCCATTTAAGTTGAATTGGGCTCTTAATTTTTGCGGATTGATTGCATTGTTCTGCGATTCTGAATAACTGATGGTTTGGCCTGAAAGGTAAGTTTCCGAAAATTTGCTGTATTGCTGGTCGCGCTGATCATATAAGTACGAAAGGTTTGCCCTCAATTGCAGGTCCTGGTTAAACTTATATAAGTTGTTTAGATTGATCAATCCAGCTTTATTAAAAAGATACCTGCTTTGCGGTAAGGAGGGCACGCCAGCCGCTCCTGTAGATAGCAATCCACTTGGCTTATCATTATCGAGCCGTTTTAAATAATCAGATAAATTATGCGAGGTAAGGTCGATCCCCGGATCGTTGCCGATATTATTACCTTTAATATTGTTGATAAACTTCAACTTTTTATTAAATAACATGGCTGTTAGGTTTTCGTCAAAGCGAGCCGGCATCCCGGCGCCAATAGTGGCATCGCCCATTACCTTCAGTTTAGCATCGTCTTTAATCACGAGGTTGAGTGCAACATCATCGCTCATGTTGTTTTTGCGCATCATTTTAATCGGTTGATCATTCTGGATCACCTGTACTTTGTCTACAGCGCTCTGTGGGATACTTTTAGTGCCGATGTTATATTTGTCGTCCAAAAGATTGTCGCCATCTACATAGAGGTTAGAAATCGATTTACCGTTATAGCTGATCTTTCCATTTTCAGCAACCTCGATACCCGGCATTTTTTTGAGTACATCGCCAATGCTCCGGTCTTGTTTGTCGGCAAAATCAGATGGCCTGTAATTTAAAGTATCGCCACTTGAAGTTAATGACGGCCGGTTTTTCACCGTCACGGTTTCTAACGCTGTTTCACTGTTTTGCAAAACGAGATCGTAACTTTTGTTTACATCCGTTATAATCGTACTTAGTTTTTTATAACCAATGCTCGAAGCTTCAATTTTGTAGCCGGTAATCTGATCATTTTTTAAAGAAATATTAAACTCTCCATTACGGTTGGTTCGCGTAAAGTTTATAATATTCCCCTCAGGATCTTTTAAACTGACATTAACAGACTCAATCGCTTTTCCATTGCTGTCCTTAACCAAACCCTTGATCGGTTTTTGTGCTAAAGCCGAAAAAGTAGTGAGCAAAAACATCAGCATTATTGCGCAGTTTCTCATTTTTTCTCTGGAATTTCGATTGGATTGTTGATCTCGGGTTTGCTTATCGTTGTGCCTCCGGCCGGGCGGGAAGCCGGATTAGCCTTAAAAGAACCTTGCATACCACTTGCGGCCATTTGAGCCTGCATAAAACCTTGAGGATCTTTATCTCTCGCTGCTTTAAGTTTATCTAATTCTTTTCTGGTCGTTTTGATGGCATCTGCAGGTAATTTAATCTCCGATCCAAGGTAAGAGGTGCTTACATCTATTCCTACCATTTTGACTACACCTGTGCCATTGGGCATTACAATTTTGCCATCATCGCCTGTATTTGCCTGGCTGGCATCTTCTTTTACGTTTTCAAGACCAGCGAATGTAAATTTTACTTCTTTTTTCTCATCATAAGCCTCTATAATCAAGCCGGGTAATCCATTTAATTTCCACGGACCACTTTGAAAAGGTATTTCCGTAGCAAACCAGGCAATCCAGTTTCTACCTTTAAAGTTCGTGGTAGCTTTCTGGCAGGCAATTCCAGAAAAGCTCATGGTGTCCTTTAAAATCTTCCAGTCAATTTGCGGAGCAGTTTCTTCGATAAGGTAATTGTTAAACAGGCGCTCCTTGGTAATCATTTTATGTTCGTTGGCAAAAAAGAAATAGTCGGCTTGTGTTAAAGGCGCTTTCATTTCGCTTTTGATCTCAATTTTCATGTTGGAGTTGCCTGTTTGATTTTTCATCTGCTCCTGTATCTGTTTTTGGGTATTGAGTGATTGATTCAGTTTATCGTAACTGGTGTACACAGAAGCATTTTTTCCGGTTACAAGTAACATATTTTCAGTGCGGGGCTTATCCCTTTGGGTCGTATCCGCAATGTGTGTAAAAGTATATCTTACTCTGGCCAGGGCCTTATCAGGGGTTTGGGCTTTTACTGAAAAGCTTAGAACTGTTGCTAAACAGATGGTTAGGGTTAGTTTCATGAGTTTTGTTTTTAAAGTTTTCTATTTAATATTCGTAAATCTACGAAATATTCGTAATAAGAAAAGTGCTTTAACATTTTTTAACGAAGAGAAGTTGGGGGATGGAGGATGTGAAATGGAAGATGTAAAATGAATGATGGGTAACGGAGCTTGATTAGGACATTCTATCGGTTGGTTCGTAACGCGATGCATATAGGAAAGGATGGTTTGAAAAGCTGAATTTTGTGAACTAAACCTGATGGTAATGAAAAGCCCGCAGTGTAACGAGGACTTGTAATGAACAGCGGGACTGCAGTAACCTAAGAATGGCCTAAATTGCTTTTCAAAAAAAAAGATACATATCTTTATATGAATGCAGGATACTCGCAAATTTTTAATTATGATTTGGAAATGAGCGGGTGGTAGTCTTTGGCGGGCTTCAGTCCTGCCATTCGCTATAGCTCCGATAGAAAAATCGGGATGTTCGCTCCAATCAGGTTTAGGAACAAAGGATTCTGCACCCAGCAACCCCGGAAATGAAATGCTGTTTTGGCCCAATAGCCCCGGTTGAAGCGTTACCCTGCAGCAACGAGGTACGAGGAAGCGAAGCGTATAAGCGTAAAACGGGAAGAAACTTGTTGTTTTGTACAGGCTATGCGCTCTAAATGAAATCGATAGTTTTTTAATGAGGAAACAAATGGCCAGTGGTTCTTGGCAGGCTTCAGTCCCGCTTTCCGTTCTTTCCGATGAAGAATCGGAACCACTGCAATCGGGTTTAGGAACAAGGGTTTCTGCACCCGGCAACCCTGGAAATGAAATGCTGTTTTGGTCCAATAGCCCCGGTTGCAGCGTTACCCCAAATGTTATTAAGTTCAGCGTTTTTAGTCACAGATAAACACGGATTTTCATATCTGTGTGCATCCTTTTTATCTGTGGTTAAATATTTTTGCTTGTGCAGTATGACTTAACTTAACGACATTGGGCAGTAGGGTAGGCTTAATCTAAGAATTATTGAACCTTGCTTTTCGAAAAATGTAATTAAAATAGTTGTTCAATCGAACTTGAAAACCTTAAATCCTCCGAATCCTGATCCTGTATGATTTTAGTGAAAAATATTTTCGATATGTATTTGTGTGTTAATTGAATTTGTTCTATATTTGCACCTCGTTAAATAAAAATTAAAAAACTAATATTTAAACAATGTACGCAATAGTAAATATAGCAGGGCAGCAATTTAAAGTTGCTAAAGACCAGCACCTTTTTGTACACAGA
>Ga0182006_1001289_pt1 | contig 15443 bp, 8 predicted proteins | sample Sormic07211104_1_FD_123022 | JGI IMG/M metagenome (GOLD analysis project Ga0182006, IMG submission 123022) | Rhizosphere microbial communities from Sorghum bicolor, Mead, Nebraska, USA - 072115-104_1 MetaG | ecosystem: Host-associated > Plants > Roots > Rhizosphere | place: USA: Nebraska...
GGCCGTGCTGTCGGGAGACGTCGAAGCCCTGGTGGACTATCGCCGCGTCGCCCCCAGCGCCATCCGCGCCCATCCGACCGAGGAGCATTACCTGCCCTTGTTGGTGGCCGTGGGCGCCGCGCGTGGCGATACGCCGATGGCGATCGATGGCGGCATCACCTATGGCGTGCTCTCGATGGATTCCTACGCCTGGGGTATTTAACCCGGACGTTATTGACATGGAGTTTACCCCGGGTAATATATGGTGACTTCTCGCTTCGATGCTCGCCATGGCCACCTACACCGCTTTTCTCAGCCACGCTCGCATCGCCGCCGGTTCGCTGGCGGCGGTGGCCGAACGCTGCAAGATGCTGCTCGACAGCGATCCTGGCGCCACGCCGATCATCTATGACGACAGCACGGGCCGGCCGGTGGATATCGACTACCGTGGCACCGTCCACGATGTGCTTGCGCGTTTGCCAGGCTCCGATCCCGTAACGAAGCGCGGCCCGGGCCGGCCGAAGCTGGGCGTCGTGGCCCGCGAGGTGACCCTGCTTCCGCGGCATTGGGAATGGCTCGCCAGTCAGCCCGGCGGAGCATCCGTTGCCTTGCGCCGTCTGGTCGAAGTGGCCAGTCGCGATGGTGCGCCAGCCGATCGCGTGCGTCAGGCGCGCGAGGCGGTGGACCGGGTGATGCTGGCGCTTGCGGGCGACCTGCCCGGGTATGAAGAAGCCTCGCGTGCGTTCCATCGTCGCGAGGCCGAGCGGTTCGAAGCCCTTACCCAGGAGTGGCCCGAAGACGTGCGCGATTACGTGCGTGCGCTGGCATCGCGCGCGGTCGGCGAGGGATAGGTGGGAGCCGAGCCTGTCGGCGATGGGTGCTTGCCGTAACCTGGCCCGCTGCCGCGGGATCGCCGACGAAGTCGGCTCCCACAGGGTCTGCTCCTACCCGGCCTACTCATCCGGACTGCTCGACGTCGATAGGGCGAGTTCGCTCTTGTGGGAGCCGCTTCAGCGGCGATGGGTGCTTGCCGTAATCTGGCCCGCTGCCGCGGGATCGCCGACGAAGTCGGCTCCCACCAGGTTGCCGTAGCTTGGGCGCCACGACGTAGCTTGGGCTCCCACCAATCTTTATTTAGCCTTGCGGATCTTCAGCCAGCGCTTGTACCGGCGCTTCAGCTTGCGGCGGTACTTGCGTTCCTTGCGATCGTGGTTCCACAGGTAGATCGCGGGCGTGCTGAGCAAGGTGAGCAGCTGCGAGACGAGCAGGCCGCCGACGATCGCGATACCCAGCGGCCGGCGCATCTCGGAACCCACGCCGAAGCCGATCGCCAGCGGCAAGGCCGCGCCCATCGCCACCAGGGTGGTCATCGTGATCGGGCGGAAACGCACGAGCGCCGCCTGGCGGATGGCTTCCACCGGTGACATGCCGTGCTCGCGTTGCGCGACCAGCGCGAAGTCGACCATGAGGATCGCGTTCTTCTTCACGATGCCGATCAGCAGCAAGACCGAGATGATCGCCATGAGGGTGAGCTGGGTCTGCGTGACCAGCATGGCGAGGAAGGCGCCTGCGCCCGCGGCCGGCAAGGTCGAGATGATGGTCAGCGGATGGCCCAAACTCTCGTACAGGATGCCGAGCACGATGTAGACGGCGAGGATGGCGCCGATCAGCAGCACCATGCCGTTCGATTGCGCGTCACGCAGGCGCTGGTTCGCGCCGGTGAAATCCATGCGCACGCCTTCGGGCAGGTTGATCGCGTGCACCGCTTGTTCGACCAGGGTGTTGCCCTTGTCCGCCGTGATCTTCGGCGCGAGGTTGTAGGTGATGTCCGCCGATTCCAGCTGGTTCTGATGGGTGACCGCGCTGGGCACCGCGACCGGCGCGATCTTCGCCACGGCCGACAACGGGATCATCGTGCCCACCCCGTTCTTCACGTAGGTGTTGAGCAAGGCGTCTGGGCTCAACGTCTGCGCGGCCGCGGCCGTCAACACCACCCAATACTGGTTGATGTCCGAGTAGATGATGGAGACCTGGCGCTGGCCGAAGGCGTTGAACAACGCCGAGTCGATCATGCCCATGCCTACCTGGAGGCGCGAGGCCGCGTCGCGGTCGACCTTCACCATCTGCTGCTTGCCGACGATGTCGAAGTCGCTGCCGACGTCGCGGAACTCCTTCATGTTGCGCATCTGGCGCACGAGCTTCAGTGCCCACGGCTGCAGGTCTTCGCCGCTGGTGCTGATCAGCTGGAACGAATACTGGCCGCGATTGCTGTTGCCGCCACCGCCGCCCAGGAACTGCACGGGATTCATGAAGACCTGGACATCGGAGAACTTCTCGTACTCCTTGCCCAGCCTGTCCATGATCTCCTTGATCGATTCCTTGCGCTGGCCGGGACCGTTACCTTTCGGCTTGAGGTCGATGAACATCAGGCCCTGGTTGCCCACGGCGCCACCGTTGTCGCCGCCGAGGATCGTCGTGACGTCGGCCACCGTGCTGTCGTTCTGCATCAGATCGCCGACGCGCTTCAGGCGGCGCGTCATCTCGTCCGGCGAAATGTTGGCGTCGGCACTGATCTGCGCCTGCAGCATGCCGGTGTCCTCGTCGGGCATGAAGTTGCCACCGGCCGTCTTGACCACGGCGATGGCCAGCACGACCGTCGCGGCGAGCAGGATCAAGGGCTGCCAGCGCATCAGGCGGCGGTGGCGCATCGCCCAGTCGAGCGCGCGCTGGTAAACCCCGAGGAAGCCCCGGTCGAAACGCTCCAGCGCCAGCTCCCAACGGCTCGCCTTGCGGTCGGGCGCGTCATGCTTGAGGTAGTGCGCGCACAAGGCCGGGGTCAGCGTCAGCGACACCACCGCCGAGATCAGCACGGCCGCGGCGAGCGTCACCGAGAACTCGCGGAGCAGCTTGGTGATCATGTTGTTGCCGAACAGCAGCGGCGCGAACACCGCCACCAGCGACAGCGTGATGGAGATCACCGTGAAACCGATCTCGCGCACGCCTTCCAGCGCCGCGGCCATGGGTTTCGCACCGTTCTCCATGTGCCGGACGATGTTCTCGATGACCACGATGGCGTCATCGACGACGAAGCCGATACAAAGCACCAGCGCCATCAGCGACATCGTGTTCAGCGTATAGCCGAGCGTCCACATCACCACGAAGGCACCGGCCAGCGACAGCGGCACGCTGAGCGTGGCGATCATCGTCGGTCCCAGGCGGCGCAGGAACACCAGCATCACCATGATGACCATGACGATACTGATCATCAGCGCGACCTTGACCTCGTGCAACGCGGACTGCGTGGTCTGGGTCAGGTCGAAGATCGGCGTGACCTTCGCGTCCGCCGGCAGCAGCGCCTGGAACCGTGGCAATGCTGCCCGGATGGCTTCCGCCGTGGCGATGGAGTTTGCCTCGGGACGCTTGCTGATCTGCATGGTGACCGAGCGCTCGCCCTGGAACCACGCGGCCTGGAACTGGTCCTGCTGGCCGCTGTGGACATTGGCGATGTCCGAGAGCCGTACCGGCACCCCGTCACGCATGGCGATCAGGATGTTGGCGAAGTCCTTCGGGTCGCGCAGGCCATCGTTCGCGATCACCGTCATCTGCGTCTCGCCATCGGAGAGCACGCCCTGCGGCGAGTTCACGTTGGCCGCCTGCAAGGCGTTGGAGACGTCGTTCGCGGTCAGCCGCTTTGCCGCCAGGGCGTTCGTGTCCAGTTCGATGCGGACCGCATGGGGCGTGCCGCCGAACACCTGTACGCGCGAAACGCCGTCGATCTGCGCCACCGCCGGGCGGATCAGCGTGTCGACCACGTCATAGAGCTTGTCCGGTGGCATGGTCTTCGAGGTCATCGCGACCAGCAGCACCGGGATCTGGCCCGTGTCGAACTTGAAGTACTGCGGTGGCGAGGGCATGCCGGCCGGGAGGTCGGCGGCCGCCGCATTGATCGCGGCCTGCACGTCGCGGGCGGCGGCGTCGGTCGAGCGGTCCATGTTGAAGCGGACGCGGACGAAGCCGGAGTTCTCCGTGCTGTTGGAGTACATCTGGTCGACGCCCGGGATCTGGCCCAGGTGGCGCTCCAGCGGCGCGATGACCGTCGATGCCATGGTCTGCGCGTTGGCGCCGGGCATCTGCGCCTGGATAAAGACCGCCGGCACCTCGATCGAAGGCAACGCGGCGACGCCCAGCAGCATGTATGCGATCGCGCCGGCGAGGGTCAGGCCCGCCGCGAGCAACGAGGTACCGATCGGCCGGCGAATGAATGGTGCAAAAAAGTTCACGACACTTCCTGTGATCGCGGGAAGGCTCCCCGCGCCCGCGAACTTTATGACGTTCCGCTGGTTTCGTCGCGTGTGCCTTTAGTGGGGGCCCTGCCGGAAGGCAGGGGTGCCCCGTTCATGCGGCGAGCGCGTCAGTGGCCGGGTGCGTAGCGGACGGTCAGGTAGACCGTACGCCCCAACTGGTTGTAGAACGCCGCCGTTTCGTAGCGCTTGTCCGCGACGTTGGCGACGCGGCCCTGCACGCTCCAGTCGGTATCCAGGTGCCAGGTCGCCCGGAGGTCGGCCGTGGCGTAGCCGCCGAGCCGGCGGGTGTTGGCCGCGTCGTCGTAGCTGTAGCCGGCCGCGTAGACCGAGCCGCCGACGGTGAAGCGGCCGAGGTCTTTGTCGAGGTCGACCCGTGCGGTGCGCTCGGGACGGCGCGCCAGCAGGTTGTCCTCTTGCACGCCCGAGTCGCGGTTCTTCGGCTGCTGGAGGGTGGCATAGGCCCGCAGGTGCCAACCGTCGACGTCGGCGCCGAGCTGTCCTTCCAGCCCGCGGATGCGCGCCTTGCTCACGTTCACCGGCAGGAAGTTCGCATCGAAGCCGATCAGGTCGTCGACCGTGGTCTGGTAGGCGTTCACCGCCCAGTTCCAGATGCCCGGCCGCGCCGAGAGGCCGATCTCGGCCGTGCGCGAGGTTTCCGGCTTCAGGTTCACCGGCGCGCCATAGGGATAGAACTCATCGTTGAACGTCGGCGCATGGAAAGCCGTGCCGTATGAGGCGGTGATCTTCATGCCGTTGTCGAAGCGGAACCCGTAGGCCGCCGAGCCGGTCGTGTGATTGCCAAACTGGGTGTTGTGGTCGTGGCGCGCCGACAGCTGGACCTCGTGCGGGCCGAACTGGCCCTGGTAGAGCGCGAACACGCCCGTGTTATTGCGCGAGTCCTTCAGATAATCCGTATCGCTCTTCAGCTTTTCCTGCTGGAAGTCGACGCCCGCGCTCAGCGTCTGGTCCTTCGCGAGGGCGAAGTCGTTCTGCCAGGACGCCTGGTTGCGCTTCGAATAGAGATAGCCGACGCGGACCTTGTCCACGCCGTAATGGACGAAGTCGAGGGTCTTGTCGGCACCATTGAGGTAATTGTCGGCGCGGTCCTGGTTCTGGCCGAGGCTGAGCGACATGCGCCAGTTCGCCAGCACGTCGAACGCCAGCTTCGCGCCGGCCACCTGTTGCGAGCGCCGGGTGAGGTTCTGGAAGTCCCCGTCGTACTCGATGTCGCCCTTGCTGCGCAGCCAGCTGCCGGTCAGTTCCGTGCCGTCGTCCCAGCGATAGCCGCCGGACAGCGCGCCGTTATAGGTGCGGGAGGCATCGTGATCGGGCTCGTCGGTGAAGCAGCCGGCGAAGGCGGTGGCGGCGCCGATGCGGCAGGCATTGATGCCGGCCGTGTACTGCCCGCCCAGGCTGGCGTTGTACCAGCCGCGCTGGGTTCCACCGGACACGCCCACCTGGCCTGCCGTATAGCCATGGCTGCCACCGGTCACCGAGAGCGTCGGCGTGGGTGCTTCGCCGGCCTGGCCATGGCGGGTGAAGATCTGGATCACGCCGCCGATGGCGTCGGAGCCGTACAGGGCGGAACGCGGGCCACGGACGATCTCGATGTGATCGATCTGTTCCACGGGAAGCTGCTCGTAGGCGGGCAGGCCCGCGCCCACGGTGCCCACGCGGACGCCGTCCAGCAGCACCAGGGTGTGCGACGAATTGGTGCCGCGCATGAACAACGATGTTTGCTGACCGATGCCGCCGGCATTGGCGATCGTCACGCCCGGCAAACCGGTGAGGAGGTCCTGCACGCTCACCGGCTGCAGGCGCTCGATGTCCTCGCGGGTGATCAGGGTGACCGGCGCGAGCACCTCATCCAGTGGCGTGGCGGCGCGATTGGCGGTCACCACGACCGGATCGAGCCGGTCGGGCGCACCCTCGTCGGCGGCATGGGCCGCGGCGATGGACGACAGCAGGGCCGCCGCGAGCAGGGTCTTCTTCATGGAACCGTCTTCCTCAGCCGCTGGGCGGCAATGCGCGAAGGACGCTCGAGGAGGACGTGCGGCGAACGGCGAACGGGCGGGAACCCGGTGGCTGCCCGGACCCGCCCTCCGCGAATCGACCGAAACAGGGACGCCCGCCACGGGGGCGGGACGCTCATCGGGCCGGTCTCCGGACTCGCGCCAGCCACCGTGGGGTGGCGGAACCGGTGCCTTCCCGCTTGCGCAGTGGCGTGGGCCGGTTCCATGAGAAAGGTCTGACGACCTGCCCCGATGGACGCTTACCGTTGCGGGGGCAGTGCCGGCCTTGCCACGACGTGGCGCACCGGCTTCCCGTTTCATCCTCTCCGGCCTTGGCCGGTCGGGACACCCGAACCGGCCGATGGTACCTGCTGAGGTCGGGGCTGTCACGGAACTTAACGGAATTCTTAACATGCACTTGACGTGCGCAAAATAATTCGATTACAACCGCAACCGATAGCCGTCGGGCGCAAGAAGTTGCGCACGGGGAGCATGAGCAGCCAGGCCGCATCCCGGGGAGGATGGGCGCCGGGGCCCATGAGACGGCGTCGAAACGAGTTCGGCCACCTCTTGTGGCCGGCTTACTTGCTGTTTATCGGGGAGACAAGACATGCAACGTTCCACCAAGCGTACCGGCGTACTGCGCCGATCGACCCTTTGCACCGCGCTCGCCCTCTGCTTCGCCAGCGGCGCCGTGCTCGCCCAGTCCAATGCTTCCGGTGTCGTCTTCGGCCGCGTCGCACAGCCTGAAGGCGCCGTCGTCCACCTGCAGAACCTGGACACCGGCCTGACCCGCGACGTCGGCGTCGATGCCGATGGCCGCTACCGCGCCAGTTCGCTGCCGGTCGGTCGCTACAAGGTCACCGTGGAACGCGGCGGCCAGACCGTCGAGACCCGCGACAATGTCCAGGTGAACCTGGGCGGCGGCGTCGACGTGTCCTTCGCAGGCGCTTCCACCACCACCGCCGAGGCGCAGAACCTCGAAGGCGTGCAGGTCACCGGCAACGTGCTTCCCGCGATCGACGTTTCGCAGGTGGACTCGCGCACGGTGCTCACCTCGGAACAGTTGCAGAAGCTGCCGCTCGCACGTGACGTCACCGCCGCCGCGCTGCTCGCGCCGGGCGTCATCTCCGGCGACAGCCGCTATGGCAACGTGGCCTCGTTCGGTGGTTCGTCGGCTTCGGAAAACCAGTACTACATCAACGGTTATGCGGTGACCAACGCCCTCACCGGCCTGGGCTTCACCAGCCTGCCGTACGATGCGATCGACCAGCAGCAGATCTTTACCGGCGGTTACGGCGCGGAATACGGCCGTTCGACCGGCGGCGTGATCAACATCGTGACCAAGCGCGGCGGTAACGAGTGGAAGGGTGGCGTAGGCATGTATTTCCAGCCTTCGGCACTGCGCCAGAACCCCCGCAACATCTATCGCAAGAACGGCACGCTGTATCAGAACCGTTCGGGCAACAAGAGCACCGATACACAGTATACCGGCTACATCAGCGGCCCATTGATCAAGGACAAGCTGTTCCTGTTCGCGGCGGGTGACTTCACCCGCTCCAACAGCCAGATCACGAGCGTCGCCACCGCACCGCAGCGGACGAACCAGGAGCAGAAGGCCACCAAGTGGATGGCCAAGATCGACTGGAACATCACCGACAACCATCTGCTCGAAGTCACGGGTATCGGTGACAAGACGAACACCGAGCGTAGCGTCTACAAGTACAACTACGGAACCCGTAGCCGCGGCAGCTACATCGGCACCGACAACCTGAAGAACTTCGATGCGGGTCCGGGCTCGGCGCCGGGCGGCGATGTCTATATCGGCAAGTACACCGGCTACATCACGGACGACCTGACGGTCAACGCGCTGTATGGTCATACGCAGACGCGTCATGAGCGCAACCTGTCGTATTCCTCGAACCCGAATTGTCCCTGGATCACCGACAACCGCTCGGTCTCCACGCCGATCGTCGGTTGCGGCCTCGTCAACGGTACCGTCCTCGGCGAAGGTGCGAAGGACAAGACGCACGGCTATCGCCTGGACATCGAATATCGCGCGGGCGATCACGATCTGCGGGTGGGCGTGGACAACCAGACGCTCGAGTCCTACTCGGGTAACGTCTACGAAGGTGGCTACCGCTGGGTCTACCAGGACGCCGGTACCGTCCCGAACCGTCCCGACATCGTCCCGCCGCCGGGCGCGGACTACTTCGTCGAGAAGCGCTTGTTCCAGACCGGCGCAAGCGTCAAGACCGAGCAGGAAGCGCAGTACATCGAAGACCACTGGCAGGTCACCGACCGCTGGATGGTCTACCTCGGCCTGCGTAACGAGCAGTTCAAGAACATCAACGGCGATGGCGCGACGTACGTGAAGCAGCGCCACCAGCTCGCGCCGCGCATCGGTGCCACCTGGGACGTGTTCGGCGACTCCACGTTCAAGATCTACGCGAACGCCGGTCGCTACCACCTCGCCATTCCGTCGAACGTCGCCATCCGCGGCGCTTCCGCTTCCACGTATTACAGCGAGTATTACTCGTACGGCGGCGTGGGCGCGAATGGCGAACCAACCGGCACGGCCCTGCTGGGCAGCCGCCGTTACCTCAACGGCGAAGATGGCACGCCGCTCGATCCGAAGACCGTCGCCGCCCAAGGTATCGATGCCTATTACCAGGACGAGTACATCCTTGGCTTCGACAAGGCGATCAACGAAAACTGGAGCTTCGGCGCCAAGGCGACGTACCGCAAGCTGAAGAGCTCGATCGACGACTTCTGCGATTCGCGTCCCTTCGAAGCGTACGCGGAGCGCAACGGCATCGACATCAGCAACGCATCGCTGCCGGGCTGCTACCTGTTCAACCCGGGCAAGTCGAACACCTTCCTCGTGGACGTCGGCGGTGGCCAGTACGTGCCGTTCAAGCTCACCAAGGACGACTTCACCTCGCCGCCCCCGGGCAACGTCAAGTTCCCGGATCTCAAGCGCAGCTATTACGCGTTGGACCTGTATCTCGAGCACCACTTCGCCGACGACTGGTACGGTCGCATCGATTACACGTTCTCTCGCAGCTACGGTAACTCGGAAGGCCAGCTCAAGTCGGACATCGGCCAGCTCGATCCGTCGGTGACGCAGGATTGGGACGCGCCGGAAATCATGCAGTACACGAACGGCCCTCTGCCGAACGATCGTACCCATCAGCTGAAGGCTTATGGATACTGGCAGATGTCGCCGGAATGGCTGCTGGGCGGCAACCTCGCGGTTGCCACCGGGCGTCCGAAGAACTGCATCGGCGTCGATCCGGTCGACGCGATCGATTACGGCGCGTCGTACTTCGAGTGCGGCCTCCAACCGTCGCCGCGTGGCTCGAAGGGCCGCTTGCCGTATACATGGAATCTCGACCTTAACGCTGAGTACCGGCCGATGTGGGCGGGCGAAAAGCAGCCCCTCGCCTTCACGGCGACGGTGTTCAACGTCGTGGGCAGCCAGCGCAAGGTCGCACAGGTGGACGTGGGCGAGACGGGTGCGATCAACGAGGATACCGGCATGCCCGTGAAGAGCATCAACTACGAGCGTCCGATCGCGTTCCAGAACCCGCGCTACGTGCGAGTCGGTGTGCGTTACGACTTCTCGCTCTAAGTAGCGGGAACAGCAGCGCGCCCGGGCAACGTATCCGGGTGCGCGACGAGATCTCCCTGGAACTGGCCGGCGCGGAGCGCCGGCCTTTTTTGTTCGTAACTTTCTTACAGGGCCACAGACGCAGCTGCGATTTGCCAGTCGTTGTATCCACTAGGATTGGCGGACTCATCCGAGTGAATCACCAAATAACTGTGCATTACATTCGCCGCTTTGACTTTCACGTTAATGGCAATCTCACTGTATTGATATGAGTCTTGTCTGTAATAGATGGTGCCTTCGACGGTGATGTCACCGAGGTCGGCGTTGATGTTTGCGCCTTGCGGAACCCAGGCGGTGTTAGCGATATTATGTTCGTGTACGGTGCCCGCAGCATCTACGTATGTCAGGGAGACAGTGTACGGTGAATCTGCATTTCTAGCCGTGAACGTGAGCGAGTAGGGTGATGGTCCACCCGTGACTACTGAAGCCACTTGAGCGATGTGGCTCCAAATATGGTAAGCGCCGTTTAACGTGCTGCCATTAAATAAGGAATAAGAAGGAAACGTGATATTGAAAGGTGTAAGCGTGTTTAATTGATTGTTCGTCTCAGCGCTATACCAAGAGTAACGGCCGCCGATGTAAGCAGTGCCATGTGCGGGTATGTTTTGCTGAGGCCCGGAGAATCCTCTCCCCCAAATATCGGTTACGTCGTATGCGTGGAACGGCACTGACCCTTGTTCCATGGCGAACGAGCCCATTCTTCGTCCATCAAGTCTCGTCGGGGGCCAGGAGTCGGTATTACGGAAGGTCGATGGCCTACCGGGGACGCCACCGGGGTCGCTGTACCACACAGAACCAATTTCAACTGGAAACGGCGACATGGGTGGAGGGCAATCAATGCATCGCTCGGCCTTCGCTGAAACCGATGAGATGAGGATAACTAACGCAAGGGCGGAACTGGCTGCAACGTGTTGCATGTGAGAGATTCCCTATTTATAAGTGAACCCTCACCCCACGTGCACCGTACGCCTCCATATTGCGGATCGCAAGATAGTGCGAATGTCCCGTAGGCGGCGGCTATCGGTTGCCCGGAGGTAACCCTTATCTGAACTATCCAAAGACCTTCGTGCCGCCGATCCATGTTTCCGCGACGTGGTAGCTCTCGTCCATGACGACGAAGTCGGCGCGGTAGCCGGCGGCGATGTGGCCGTGGCTGGCGCCGAGGCCGAGGAAGTCGGCGGGATACGTGGAGGCCATGCGGGCGGCTTCGTCGTAGGCGACACCGACCATGCCGATCGTGTTGCGCACCGCCGTCGCCATGTCGAGTGCGGAACCGGCGAGCGTGCCGTCGGCCGTCTGGCAGACGCCGTCGCGCACGGTGATGGTTTCGCCCTTCAGCACGAAGCTGGGATTGTCGGAGCCGACCGGTGGCATCGCATCGGTCACCAGCATCATCTTTTCGCGCGCTTTCGCGGCGATGGCGACGCGTAGCGAGGCCGGATGCACGTGGTGGCCGTCGACGATCAGGCCGCACCAGCTGGCCGGGTCTTCCAGCGCGGCGCCGACCACGCCGGGTTCGCGGCTGGTGAACGGCGTCATCGCATTGAACAGGTGGGTGAAGCCGCGCACGCCCTTGGCGAGGGCGCCGCGCGTGGTCTCGTAGTCGGCGGCGGTGTGGCCGGCGGCGACGATCACGCCGTGGGAAACCAGTTGTTCGAGTACCGCGTCCGATGCGCGTTCCGGCGCGAGGGTGAGCAGGGTGACGCCGCCATGGCGGCGCGCGACCATCGCGATATCGTCGGCACCGGCGATGCGGAACTTGGCCGCGTCGTGCACGCCCTTGCGCTCGGGTGCGATGAACGGGCCTTCGAGGTGGATGCCGAGCACGCCGGGAACGCCCTGCTCCACGGCGGCGTTCACGGCGTCGATGGCCTTCGCCATCACCTCGGCGTCGTCGCTGATGAGCGTCGGCAGGAAACCGGTGGTGCCGAACTTCGCGTGCGCTTCGCCGATCGTGCGAATGGTTTCCACCGTGGGCGCGTCGTTGAACAGCGCGCCACCGCCGCCGTTGACCTGGCAATCGATGAAGCCGGGCAGCAGCGTGCGGCCGCCGAGGTCGTGACGCTCCGCGGCGCGCACGCGCGGATCAGACGGCAACGCCAATCCCGTGATGGTGCCGCCGTCGACCAGCACGGCGAAGCCGCCCTGGAATCCGTTATCGGTGAGTACGCGGCCGTTGACGAGGGCGATGGTCATGCGGGTGTTCCTTTATCCGAAACTTTTTCTATGGAAAGCGGTGGCTGGCCCGAAGGCCGGTTTCGACGTCAGACCGTTTCCGTCACCTTGTTCAGGTGCGGGGGGACGTCGGGATTGAAACCGCGCTTCAGGGAAAGCGCCGCCGTGGCCCGGTAGAAGCTCTGCACGGCAAGCAGCGGTGCGCTGATCGGTGCGGACGCCACCAGTGGCAGCACGCCCTCGCCGGTCGCACCCGGCGCGGCGATCCAGACCTTGGCATCGCGTTTGCGGAATTCGGCGGCGACGTCGAGCACGCCGGGCAGCGTGTCGTCGTTCTGGGCGAAGAACAACACCGGGAAGTCCGGACCCACGAGCGCCATCGGGCCGTGCTTCACTTCGGCCGAACTGAAGGCCTCGGCATGCAGGCCACAGGTTTCCTTGAACTTCAGGGCTGCTTCGAGCGCGCCGGCGAAACCGAAGCCGCGACCGACCACGAAGAGGTTGTGCGCGTCGACCAGGCCGTCGGTGAGTGCGGACCAGTCCGCGTCCCAGCCCTCGCGCAGTTGGGCGGGAAGCGCGGTGAGCGCATCGCCGATGGCGGTGCTTCCACTCCAGCGCGCGGCGATGTGAAGGATCGCGAACAACGCGCCGAGGTAGCTCTTCGTCGCGGCGACGCTCTTTTCCGGACCTGCATGGAGGGGCACGACCACGTCGGCGACGGCGGCGAGCGGCGAATCGACCACGTTTACCAGGGCCACCACGTAGGCACCGGCCTTCTTCGCCGCCTCGGCGTTGCGGACCAGGTCAGGGCTCTTTCCCGACTGGGAAACGGCGACATAGAGCGCGCCGTCCAGGTGCTGCGTGGCGTGGTAGATGGACGTCACCGATGGCGAGGCCGACGCGGTGACGACGCCGAGCTGGGTCTCGAACACATACTTGGCATACATCGCCGCGTGATCGGAGCTGCCGCGCGCGCAGGTGATCACCATGCGTGGCGGGTTCGCGCGCAGGCGCTCGGCGAGCGCACCGATCACCGCTTCGTTGTGGGCCAGTTGCCGCTCGACGACCTCGGCGGTCTCGTGCGCTTCGCGGAACATCAGGGTGTCTTGCGGCTGGATCGTCATGGCGTGATTGGGCTCTTCAGTCGCTTTGCAGTTCCGCGACGAAATCGTAGATATCGCCGCGGTACCAGGAACAGGTGAATTCGACGATGCGGCCATCTTCGAGGAAGCTGCGCCGCTCGATGTTGAGACCGGCGCTGCCGGCACCGAGGCGGAGCAGGCGGGTCTGCGCGGGTCCGAGTACCACGGCGCGGAGGCGTTGCAGCGCGCGCAGCGGACGGTTGCCGAGCTTGTCGAGCGCCTCGTAGAGCGAATCCTCCACGAGGTGCGGATCGGGCAGGAGGTCCAGCGGCACCGCGCTGCGTTCGATCGCCAGGGGTTCGTCACCCGCGTAGCGCAGGCGATGCAGGCGTACCACGAGCGTGCCCGGCGACAGGTTCATCGCCATGGCCTCCTCGGGCGTGACCTCGCCGATGCCGCGCTCGAAAAACTCGGAGCGGGGATTGAGGCCACGGGCGCGCAGGTCTTCCGTGAAGCTGGTCATCCGCGACAGCGGCTTCACGATGCGCTCGGAAACGAAGGTGCCCGCGCCATGGCGCTGGGTGAGCAGGCCGTCCTCGACCAGGCCGCCGATCGCCTTGCGCACGGTGACCCGCGACAGGGTGAGGGCCCTGGCGAGGTCGCGTTCGCTGGGCAGGGCGTGCCCTACCTGGACCTCGCCTTTCTCGATCACGTTGCGGATCGCCCGCCGCAGGCGCATGTACGCCAGCGGCTGCCGGGTAGCCGGGTCGTGTTGCAGGCGCTGGTATTCGGCGACGAGGGCACTTTCCATTCGCCGAAGATACCAATCCACGACCACTGCGGCAAGAGCATGCAAGCCGGAGCGTACCAGTCGGCCGTTCAAACAGTCGTTTGCACGATCCAAATGGGGCTAACAAACGTTTTCAGGATGTTATCGCGCCGTGAAGGGTGACGAAACGTCGCGGCGAGTGGTACGGGGCTGGTACGTCCTGGTATGTCACTGGTACGATCCGGAGGCATCCCAACGATCCTTCAAAGAGGCCTCTGTCGTGAGCGCTCCCCTCCTGCCGATCGAACCGTTCGATCTGGTCATTTTCGGCGGCACCGGCGATCTCGCCGTCCGCAAGTTGTTGCCTGCCATGTACCACCGCTTCGCGGACGGGCAGATCCAGGCGAAGAGCCGCATCATCGGCGTGGCCCGCGAAGGCCTGGACGACGCCGCGTACCGCGAGCAGGTGCGTGCCGCGGTCGAGAAGAGCGTGTCGCATATCGTGCCCGCCCAACTCGACGCCTTCATCCAGATGATCGGCTACCGCTCGCTCGACGCGCGCAAGGCCGACGGCTGGGACGATTTCGCCAGCCTCATGGCGGCGGAACCCAGCCACATCCGCGTGTTCTACCTGTCGACCTCGCCGGACATCTTCACCGATATCTGCCAGCGCCTGGGCTCGCTCGGGCTCAACGGCGAACGTTCGCGCGTGGTGCTGGAAAAGCCGATCGGCCGCGACCTCGACAGCGCCAACGCGATCAACGACGCCGTGGCGCGGGTCTTCGGCGAATCGCAGACCTATCGCATCGACCATTACCTCGGTAAGGAAACGGTGCAGAACCTGTTGGCGTTGCGCTTCGGCAACGCCCTGTTCGAGCCGCTGTGGAACGCCCAGCACATCGACCACGTGCAGATCACCGTGGCCGAGACGGTCGGCGTCGGCCATCGCGCCGGCTACTACGACCGGGCCGGCGCACTGCGTGACATGGTCCAGAACCACATCCTGCAGCTCCTGTGCATGCTCGCCATGGAGCCGCCGTCGTCGCTGGCGCCCGATGCCGTGCGCGACGAGAAACTGAAGGTGCTGCGTTCGCTGCGTCCGATCGATGCCCGCAACGCGGCACAGCTCACCGTGCGCGGCCAGTACCGCGCCGGTGCGGCCGAAGGCCAAGGCGTCCCGGGCTATCTCGACGAGCTCGGCAGCGACCAGTCGAAGACCGAAACCTTCGTCGCCCTCAAGGCGGAGATCGGTAACTGGCGCTGGGCCGGCGTGCCGTTCTATCTGCGCACCGGCAAGCGCCTTCCCAACCGGGTTTCGGAGATCGTGGTGACGTTCCGCGCGTTGCCGCATTCCATCTTCGATCCCACCAGTGGCCCGCTGTTGCCCAACCGCCTCACGCTGCGCCTGCAGCCGGACGAAGGCGTGAAGCTGTGGCTGACCATCAAGCA
>Ga0182006_1001290_pt1 | contig 15443 bp, 13 predicted proteins | sample Sormic07211104_1_FD_123022 | JGI IMG/M metagenome (GOLD analysis project Ga0182006, IMG submission 123022) | Rhizosphere microbial communities from Sorghum bicolor, Mead, Nebraska, USA - 072115-104_1 MetaG | ecosystem: Host-associated > Plants > Roots > Rhizosphere | place: USA: Nebraska...
CATCGGCATCGGCATCGGCATCGGCATCGGCATCGGCATCGGCATCAGCATCGGCTTGGAGGTAGCCCATCGCACGTTCTCCCGGTCCTGTCAGAACTGACAGTTGACCGGTTGGTGGCTTGACTGCACGCTCGCCGAAATCCTTGCGAAAGACATCGTTCCGGCATGGGAGGGTATCCGCGCGACGCGGCGGCGATGGTGCGCGAGATGCGGTGCTTTGCGCTGCTCGACGGTGCGCGCGGCCGGCCCACGGCCGACGTGGCCGCGATCGAGGCGCTGCTCGTGCGCATCTCCGACTTCGTGGTGCGGCGCGCCGATCGCATCGAGGAGATGGACCTGAGCCCGGTCTGGGTTGGTGCGAAGGGCGAAGGCGCGATGCCATTCGATGCCATGATCATCGAACGCGTGGAGCAGGGCGCATGCGTGCAGCGAGCGTGCCGCTGCCGCTGCCGCCGCTGCAGTCGTTTCCTCTTCTTCTCGAGTTTGTGGTCGGACCGCCGGTCATCTGGCTCGGCGTCACCCTGCGCACGACCCGCATAAGACGCACCGAACGCAGCCAGTTCACCACGCAGTCGTCCGTCGAGGCGCTTTTTCATGTTTCTTTAGGGCCGCGGGGTCCCGTGCACATTGGGAAATGAAGGGCCACTCCCGGCCGAAGCTGTCAGTCTGGCGAGGTGGACGATAGTTCTTTCCAGTCCTTGGACGAGGCTCACACGTGGCTTCCAGCAGAACATCCGCTCGGCGTTGCTCACGTCGGGCCGGCGCTGAGTCGGGTCGTCGCTCGGCAGGGCAGAGAAAGCGAGCTTCGACGACGAGCCCGTGAGTTCGATGATCAGTCCGGCGAGATCGCGAACCGTGAACTCGTGCGGATTGCCGATGTTCACCGGGCCGGTCCCACCGGAATCGGCCTCCATGAATTGGTGTAGACCGGTGACCATGTCGTCGACAAAGCAGAAACTGCGTGTCTGCAAGCCATCGCCGTAAACCATGAGCGGCTCTCCGCGCAGGGCTTGCACGATGAAATTCGAAACGACGCGCCCGTCCTGTGGGTCCATCCGCGGACCATAGGTATTGAAAATTCGCGCGACGCGGATGTCCACGTCATGCTGGCGGTGATAGTCGAAGAACAGCGACTCGGCACAACGCTTGCCTTCGTCATAACAGCTGCGTATGCCGATCGGATTAACGTTGCCCCAGTAGCTCTCGTGTTGCGGATGCATCTGAGGATCGCCGTAGACCTCGCTGGTCGATGCCTGCAGGATGCGTGCGCCTTCCCTCCGGGCCAGAGCCAACATGTTCAACGCTCCGAGGACGCAGGTCTTCGTCGTTTGCACGGGGTCGCGCTGGTAATGCACGGGCGAGGCCGGACAGGCGAGGTTGTAGATCCGGTTCACATGCGCATCAAGCGGCACGGTTACGTCATGGGTCATGAGCCTGAAACGCGGATGGCCGAGCAGATGTTCCACATTGTGCCGAGCGCCGGTGGAGAAGTCGTCCACACACAGCACCTCGCAGCCTTCAGAGAGCAGCAGTTCGCACAGATGACTGCCGAGGAAGCCGGCTCCCCCAGTCACAAGAACGCGCTGCCGTGCGCTGTCACTATGCATACAAGAGCCTTGATGTTTCAGCGGCCAAAGGCCCGATAGTCGATACCTTTTGCGCGAATCGAAGGATCATAGAGGTTGCGGCCGTCGAAGATCAGCGGCTCTCTGAGCCTGGCCTTCAGCGCATCGAAATCCGGATTCTTGAATGCGTTCCAATCGGTGAGGATCACAAGTGCATCGCAGTTGTCTGCTGCCTCCAGGGCTTGGCCGTTGAAGCTCAGGCGGGCGGCTTGGTCCGGATGACCGTCAAGGTCTTTCGCGAGCGCCATGCGGGCCTCGTCGATGGCCACTGGATCGTGCGCGACCACCTCCGCGCCGCGCATCAGCAACGCCTGAATGATGATACGGCTCGGTGCCTCGCGCATATCGTCGGTGCCGGGTTTAAACGCCAATCCCCAGATGCCGAAACGGCGCCCGTGCAGGTCCTCACCGAAGTGTCCAACGATCTTGTCGACCAATCGCAATTTCTGCGCGTCGTTGACGACACGCACAGCCTCGAGCAGGTGCAGGCGCTGTCCGTGGGCCGCCGCCGTATGGACCAGCGCCTGCAAGTCTTTCGGGAAGCAGCTGCCGCCATAGCCAGCGCCGGCCTGCAGGAAGCTGTTGCCGATGCGGGGATCGGCTACCAGCCCGCAGCGCACCTGCTCGATGTCCACGCCAACCTTCTCCGCCAGATTTGCGAGCTCGTTCATGAAGCTGATCCGCGTGGCGAGCATCGCGTTGGCTGCGTACTTGGTGAACTCGGCCGCCTCCAGGCTCATGTGGATCGTGCGGTCGTGGTCGCGGTTGAAGGGTGCATACATGCGGCGCATGAGATCGCGCGCATATTGGCCCGCGGCGCCGGGCTCGCTGCCGAGCACGATGCGATCGGGCTGCATGAAGTCGGCGATCCCGGTGCCCTGCTTGAGGAACTCAGGGTTCGAGACGATCGACAAGTGAACACCCACCGCAAGGTTGCTCCCGCGACGAGTGGCGAGTTCCTCTTCGATGACGGCGCGCAGCTTGATGCCCGTGCCGACCGGCACAGTGGATTTCGCCACCACGACCTTGGAATCATGCATATAGCGGCCGATGTCGCGAGCCGCGGCCAGCACGTGTTGGAGGTCGGCACGTCCGTCGTCGCCTGCAGGAGTGCCGACCGCGATGAAGATCAATTCGCCATGGTGAACGGCGTGTGAGATATCGTTCGTGAACACCAGGCGCGCGGCGAGCACGTTACGCGCAATGAGTGGCGGCAGCCCTTCCTCATAGATCGGCACGTCGCCCGAAAGCAATCTCTGCACCTTGCGTTCGTCGACATCAAAGCAAAGGACGTCGTTGCCGGTCTCTGCAAGGCAAGTGCCAGTGACGAGGCCGACGTAGCCCGTTCCGATGATGGAAATTTTCATGGGTTGCGCGACGGCACCGGCAAGGGCGCCAATTTGGGCTGCTGGGCGCAGACGCGAAACCACAGCAGGTACCACAGTGCCTTGACTCCGTCACGCCAGTTGATCTTCTTGCCCTCGTCGAAGCCGCGGCCGTGATAGCTCACGGGCACCTCGGTGATCCTCCACCGCCGCGGTCGCACGATCTGCGCGCTGATCTGGATCTCGCAACCGAAGTCGGGGCAGGTCAGATGCAGCGTGTCATTGACCTCTTTCGTGAACATCTTGTAGCAAACCTCGACGTCGGAGAACTTCTTGCCATACAAAACACCAAAGAAACTGGAGATCAGCCAGTTGGCCGAAACCTGCGACAGGGAAATGAACTTGGCGCCGCCGTTCCGTCGCCCCTCAAAGCGCGATCCGTACACCACATCGGCGATATTGCGGCGCGCTATCAGGTCGTACATGGGTTCCCAGTCGGCAGGGTCGTATTCGAGATCGGCATCTTGGATGACGACGACATTGCCGGTGGCAGCGGCCAGCCCCGTCGCAACGCCGGCGCCCTTTCCTCGATTGCATTCGTGATAAAGCGCACGCACGGTGAGGCGCGAAGCCGCGGGCTCGTCGTTCCAGTTCAGGGTTCCGTCAATGCCGCTGACTGGGCGCGCACCCGTGCGCAGCCCCTGAGGCACGTGGGTCTGGATCCATTCGCGGGTTCCGTCGGTGGACCCGTCGTCCACCAGAATGATTTCTTTGTCGACTTCCGGGAGAACATTGGACACGGCAACGAGCACGCGAGGCAGCGTGCGGGCTTCGTTGAGCACAGGAATCACGATAGAGAGCATGGGCAGCTTGAGAAGGGTGCAGGAAGGATCGGTGTGAGCCGTTGGACTACCACGGTGCGATGGTGGCCAACATGGCCAGGCCAATCAGCACGTGAATGTTTCTGTAAACGGTCTGCAGCCGGCGAATGCTCGCGTAGGTCAGGCCTTCGCGCAGTGCCCGCCATGCCGTCCACAGGTGCACCGCATAAAACACCAGGGCCAGCGACAGGATGGGGGGAACGAGTGCGCGCAGCGCTAGCACGGTCAGCGCGATGTAGGCGATGCTGAAGAGAATTTGGCCAGCTAAGAACGACGTCTTCTTGCCGAACGTGACTGCGTTAGTGCGGATACCGTTTCGCGCGTCGCTGTCGTGGTCTCGGGCCTCGTGGACCAGGTGCCCCGCCGCAAAGACGAGCCCGAAATAGCCACCAAGGACCACCATCTGCGGCGTCACAGGCGACAACGCGACGTAGCCGAGCAGGAAGTGCAGCGTCCCGCCGACCATGTGCAGCAGAGAATTCAGCACCGGCACGCCCTTGCCATGCACGCCGGGGAACGAGTAGATCGCGCTGAGCGCAGCGATGCACAGTGCGATCGCGGACGGCGCTTTGCCGACCACGGCGAAGACCAGCAACGCCAGCACGAGCAGCGCCCAGGCGAGGCCTGCCATCCTTGAGGAGCTTTCGCCCTTGGCAAGGAAGGTCCCCTTGACGCGCGTCGGGTCGTTGAGATCGCCTTGCGCGCCTGCCCAGTCGTTGAGCACGAACACATGCGCCACTAGCAAGAGGTTGCCAGCGACCAGCGCGGCAATCGTGAGCAATGTTGCCGCGCGAAAATTGGTCATTGCGAAGCACGCTCCGATCACGGGCGCTCCCTGCAGCACGCAGACTTCGTCCAAGCGGATGCACGACATCAAGCGACCCAACGAGGCGGGGTGTTGCGGCACGATGACAGTCTTGACTTCGGGCCGCGTCATGAAGCATTTCTTGGCGAAGCGCCATGAGATGGTTTCGGCGGGAACTGCGCACCACGGGCGGCGTGGTAGAGCCTCAACCAGAGCGCGTAGCCCACTTCCTGTGACCAGTAGAAGCGCCGCACGGTGGCGCTCATGTCATTGTGATAGAGCAGGGGTGGATTGCCGGCCAGCGCGGCGAATTCATTGGAGGCGAGAACCTGCAGCAACCGCGTCGCTTCGGCTTTCTGCCCGGTGGTGGGTGTGGAGCCCTGCAGTTGGACCACGAGCGAAGCGACCTTCGCCCACTCGGCTTGGGCGGGGACCGCCGGTTGCAGGCGGGAGGCAGGCACCTCCAGCGCGCAGCCGGCGCGGCGCAGCTCCGCCAACCGCAGGCTCATCACCGTGGGCGCAGCGGAGTAGTAAACCCAGAGGCTACCGTCGTCGGCGCGCGGCTTCAGCTTCGCGCAGAGCGCATGTGCGGCGGAAGGATCCTCTTGTGCGAGCAGCAGGTATATGTGCATCTGAATGCCGATGTCCGCCGGATTCGGATCCGCCCCGGGATCGAGGCAGCGATAGTCCGATCGGGGCGCGAGCCAGGTGCGAAAGAGCCCGTCGTCGGTGCTGAAGCGTCGCATGATCCGCATTGCCGTCGCCAGCTTCGTGCGGTCTTCGGATGGCGCCACGCGCCACACCAGCGCGGTATCGTCCGAGTCCGGCGTGATCGCGCATCCGAGCACGCCAATAGTCGATGCGTCGGGCCTACCGTGATAGCGCACCAACCCATTGCTCTCGATCTGCCGGGTGAGGAAGCCTCGTGCGCGCGCCAGCATCTCGTCCATCTGCGCAACGTGCGCGATCGGCCCGACCAGGTCGATCATGATCGCGTTCAGATAAGTATTCAGTTCGGGCTGCGGCTGCTCGAAGAGCGTGCCGCCGGTGAACGAAGTCAGCCAATATCCGGGGGCCTGCTGGGCTTGGGCGATGCGCTCGATGGCCCGGTGTGATGCGTGATCGAGGAAGCGTTCTGCAGCGTCGCCCCCTCCTTCTGGCGATAACTCGAAGAACCGCTCGCGCAGCAGCCGCACCTCGCCGCCGGCATGGGCACGCACGAGAACCGAGAGCTTGTGACGCCCGGCTTTCAGGTCCCCGACCGGGATCTGCAAACGCCATCCGGCGGGGCTCTTTTCAGCCAACGTCCGGGCCACGTCGGGCCGCTCGAAGAAGTGATCCGTGCCCCCCACCTCTCGCCCATCGATCAGCACCGCGATGTCCTGGGGTGATGAGGAATCGACGAGCGCCCATCCGGCTACATCGACCTGGCGTTCCAGGCGATCGCCCATTGCCGCGTCATGCACCACCACGTCGAGTGGCTGGATCAGATCGATATTCCCGCGCAGGTTCACCAGAAGATCCGGTTGCACGCGCGGGTGCGAGAGTTCTGCCACGAACGCCGCGTTGCGCAGCTCCCACATGGGTCGCATCCGGTCGTCGGTCTTCATTGTCAGCACCGCCGTGTCGACCTTCCCGGTGTACCAGAAGGCCCCGATGGCCTGGATGGCGATGGACACGACACATGCAGCGGCGAACAGCACGCGCGCATGGCCCGACAGGCGCGCCACGATGGGTGGGAGCATCCACACGAGCAGCGGCACGATGTCGGTGAGCCAACGCGGCCCCCAGGCAATGCCTTGTCGCCAGTCGACCAAAGCATAGCCCAAGACCTGGGCCGCAATGGCCGCGCACAAGGCCAGCGTCAGAACGCAAGTATCGCGGTCCCTGAGCGCGAGGAGCAATAGGCACGGGACAAACAGAAGGAAGGGCGAGAAGACGAACAGACCGCGCGTCGGACTGAAGAAAAGGCCGGCAATACCCTCTAGTAGGTTGTCGTTGAAATCGCTGGGATGCACGCTCAAGGCATAGGCACCGGCCACATGGCCGACCGTGCCCAGGTTGTACGCCAGCGTGAGGAGGACCGGGACGGCGCCGGCCACAATGAACCAAGCCCAGCGGTTCCCGGCCCAGCGCAATCCCCACAGGCCCAGGGCGAGAGCAATAATCGTATCGGGTGGGCGGTTAGCTGCAACCAGGGCGCACAAGAAACCGGCCACGGCTACCCGCGGCAGTGTCGCTCGCCCCGTGATCAGCCACATCGTCGCGACGATGAGTAGTTGCGCGAGGCCGTGCGTCCACAACGCCTGACTGCTGATCATCCAGGTGGTCGTGCCGAACGCGTAAACAAGACTGAGCACGCACGCGGCGCGAGCATCGCTGCGCCGACGCAGCAACATGTACATCAGGGCGACGGATGCTGCCGCGATCAAGGAGGCGCACAGTTTCTCCATCAGGCGGGCCACCTTGTCGGTGATGTGCGGGTCCCAACCCACAATGCCGAGGTAGTGCACAGCAGGGATGTACAGCGGCGCGACGACGATCGGCACGACAAGGGGATACTTGGAGACTAGGCGTCCCCCGCGTCCATGCTGTATCCAGAAGGCCGTGCCGTCGTTACCGGCACTCGGCGGAGAACGGCCGAACGCGACTGCATCGACGATCGGATCGAGCAGCACGGTGTGATTGCGCAGCATCGAGAACGGCAGGTGGCGTGCCGCGAAGGTGTCGGCGGCCGCGATTAAGCGGCCGTTCGCGTTGAAAACCAAGAACGCGGCGATCGCCAGCACAAAGGCGATTGCCATGTCATGAAGTAGAACCTTCGCTTGCGGTTTTTGCTCTGTGCTGCTTCCTGACCGTCCGCGCGCGTTTCCACTCATCGATATGCTTTCTCGTGCGAGACGCCGCCTGTCAGCGGCTGTTCTGTGCGGCAGGATTATGCTTTGTAAACTATAGTAACGAGTCATCGCCGCCACGCGGCTGGGGTTTCCATGCTGCGCCGTCCTTCTTTCGATCGATCTTCGACGCCGACAGGTCTCGCGGTCTTCACCATCTGTGCGAGCAACTATCTCGCCCACGCCGCTGTGCTGGGCGCCTCCCTGCGAAGACATCAGCCTGGCACCACGCTCCTCGTCTTTCTGCTTGACGAGCCGCCCGAGGGCACGAAGCTGCCGGAACATGTGATTCTTCTTGCTGCCGAGATGGCATTCGAGCGCACGGAATGGAACCATCGCCGAAGCCACTACAGCCTGCTGGAGTTCGCCACGAGCGTAAAGCCGGCCTGCTTCCGTTACCTGCTCGATCAAGGCGTGGCGCGCGCGGTCTATTTGGACCCGGATATCCAAGTGTTTCAGCGCCTGGATCAATTCTGGCAAGGGACGGCGAACGATCCCGAATTGGTGCTCACGCCCCACACCCTGTCACCGCTGCCGGACGACGGATACCTACCGGACGACCTCACCATCCTGCGCGCGGGCCTGTACAACCTCGGCTTCGCGGCACTGCGGGACACACCGAGGGTGCGCGAACTGCTGCAATGGTGGGACCGCAAGCTGCGCACGCTCTGCCTCGAGGACGTGCATGCCGGCGTGTTCACTGACCAGAAATGGATGGACTACGCACCGCTGCTGGTGCCGGGGGCGTGCGTCCTGCGGCACAAGGGCTTCAATGCCGCGTATTGGAATCTCCACGAGCGCACGCCGCGCTGGTTGGACGAGCGCTGGTGGATGCAGGACGAAGCGGGCGATGCTCAGAAGCTGGTCCTGTTTCATTTCAGCGGCTTCAACCCCGACCTGAAACAACTGTCGCGCCACGAAAGTCGCTTCGGTTGGAACCTGCCAGGCGACGCGGGGCGCCTGTTCGGCGAATATGCACAATCGCTGCTGGACGCGGGCATTCACCGATTTCGCGCGCTGGGCCTTCCGCAGGTTGCCTTTGCAGACGGCACCGGTTGGGACCCGGTATGCCGTGCGGTGTACCGTCAGGCTCTCGCGAAGGGCGTCGACTTGGGCGACCCACTGGAAGATCCGGCGTTCCTTCTTTGGGCGGCGGCCGAAGCACCCGGCGATCACCTGACGCGATACCTGAGGGCTGTGTTGCACATGCGCGGCGATCTCGTGAACGCCTTCGCCGATGGCCGGGACACAGTGGGCCTGATGACGTGGATGCGAACCTCCGGCGTGCGCGAACTCGGGTTGGACCGCAAGGTCGTGGAGCGCCTCGGAATGGCCCGCCAAGCGCAGCGCATAAGCGTGAACTATGTTGGGTACCTCCAAGCCCATTTGGGGGTCGGGGAGGCCGCGCGCAACAGCGTCGCGGCGCTGGATGCGGCGGGCGTAGCCGTCCATTGCCACGACATCTCATGCGACACTCCGGCGCCGACAGGTCGCTACTCCCTTCCAGCTGCGCGCTGGACGTCCGAAACTCCCACCGCGACCATCCTGGGCTGCAATGCGGACATGCTGCCCGACGTGCTGTCGAAACTCCCGGCGGAGCTCCTCACCCCGTACCGCATCGGCTGCTGGTACTGGGAAACACCCGAGTTTCCCAGCGACTGGGCGGACCGTTTCGAGATGGTCGACGAGATCTGGGCCGGCACACGATTCATTGCCGATGCCATCCGTTGCAAGACGACTCTGCCCGTCAACGTCATGCCGCCAATGGTAATGCCTCCACCCATGCAGCGCGATCGCGAATGGCTCGCAGCCATGCTGCCGGAGATCAAGCAGGACGAGTTCGTGTTCCTGTTTCAATTTGATGTTGCTTCGGTCCCTTATCGCAAGAACCCCGAAGGCGTCGTGGCCACATTCGTCCGCGCGTTTCGGCCATCTGACGCGGTGCGTTTGATCGTCAAGGCACTGAATGTGCAGGCTGCGCCGACATTGATTCAGTCGCTGCACGAGGCGGCCGCGGGCCACCGCGTATCGTTCCTGACAGCGGCGATGGAAAGCGACGATCGTTTCCGGCTGTTGGCGTCCGTGGACAGCTTCGTCTCACTGCACCGCTCCGAAGGCTTCGGCCTTTCGATTGCCGAGGCGATGGCCTATGGCCTCCCGGTCGTAGCGACCGATTGGAGCGGCAACGTGGATTTCACGCACGCCGGCAATGCTGCGCTGGTGCCATACGATCTCGTGCCCAGCGCCGTAGCGAATGGGCCCTACCCGGCAGGTACGCTTTGGGCAGAGCCGAAGCTTGAGGCCGCAGCCAAGCTCATGCGGCGCTTGTGGCTGGACCCGGCATGGCGCGCACAGATCGCGCAGGCCGGCCAGCAGACCATCGTCGCGACCTTTTCCGCCAGTGTGGTGGGCCCTGCCATGCGAGATCGCCTTGATCAGGTCGCCGGTCTGCGTCGAGGTCAGAGCGCTCCGCAGCAACGGCAATCGCCCCAGAGTGGCCCCAAGGCAGCCGCTGCACGCAACGCTCCGCTGTGGGCCAGAGTGCTCTTGGACATGCTGCGGTATCCCGGCTACTACTTCGTACGGCTGCCACGCGTGCCCGTGCTCCTGTGGCGCCACGGGATTTCCGGAGTGGTGATGAGGGCCGAACTGGTCGCCAGCACAATCGTCGACGTCAAGGGGCAGTACCTCGTCACGCGCATTCTCACGCGTTTGCGAGAGCGAATCCACCGCTGGCGCTACGGCGGTCGACGCGTCCGATAGTTGTTAATGGGCTAGAGAGACGGGCAAGACTGAACGGGCTCATTCCCTGCATGCGCGACCTCTCCAGCCGACGCTGCTGTGCTCGCAGTCAGCCATCGATCACCATCGATGCGAGCCAGTCGACCTCGGCCCTCAACGCGGGACGCCGCACCGAGGAGAGCGGACTCTGGGGCAGTGACCGCAGCATGGAGCAGGGCACCTTCGGTTCGACCGGCGTCATCGGCAGCAGCCTGGGCGGCAAGACCGTGGTGCTGGATGCCGGCAATGACATCCGCATCCGCGGCTCGAATGTGGTGAGTGACAAGGGAACCGAGCTCCAGGCCGGCAACAACATCACCATCGAGGCCGCGACGCAAACCCGGGACAGCCAGTACCTCCGAGAGGAGTCCAAGAGCGGCATGTTCGATGCGAGTTCGGGCTGGACTGGGGCCAGCAGGACATGCGAAGCACCAGCAACCGCACGGAGAGTACGGCAGTGGGCAGCACCGCGGGAGCGATCTCAGGCAATGTCGTCATCACCCCCGGCAACCGCTACAGCCAGGTGGGCAGCGATGTGGTCGCGCCGGGCGGTGACGTCGACATTCAGGCGCGCGATGTGCAGATCGTCGAGGCGCGCGAGAGCAGCCGCAGCGAGAGCACGCAGAGCTTCTCCCAGAGCGGCATCACGCTGGGGATCGAGGCGCCGTTGATCGACCCTGTTGCGCAACGTTGAGGAAACCTCCGACGCCATAGGCGATACCAAGGATGACCGCGTGCGCGCACTGGGCATCGCCAGCATCGGGATGAGCGGCTATTCGGCGTACCAGGACATTGCAAAGCAGGCAGCGACCCAGAATCCGGACGGCACCCGTGCGGTCAGCATGGGCGCATGCGCTGACCATCGGCAGCAGCTCGAGCGAATCTACACGGACGCAGAGCAGCGACACATCGGCGGGCTCACGCGTGCAGGCTGGCGGTAACGTCACCATCACTGCCACCGGCGGCGGGCGGGATTCCAACATCCTCATACGCGGGAGCGAACTCGACGCCGGCAAGAACGTCAATCTCTCGGCGGACAACAACGTGATGCTCGAGGCGGCGGCGAACACCCACGAGCAGAGCTGGCGCGGCAGCGTGTTGCGCATACTTAGAAACTCGACTGGAGCTTTTGATTGGTATCCTGGTGCTTATACGGATTTTTTTGATCTTTGTCGCGGCGAATGAGGGGAATTACGGATTGATGGTTATTTCTGGGTATAGAGCCGGAATTATAAATTTTATTCTTCCTCGGGAATCAAGAGGTGATAACGGTATTGGATTAAAACTCCGATGGCTGATAGAAGTTTGGAAAAAATGGATATATCAGATGGCTTGACTGAGGGTATTTGGATTCGCGAGCCAGAGGTAGTCGAATTTTGGAGCATGGATTAATCATTCCATGTTAGGAAAATGAAATTCAATCCTGTTAGAATCCGCGAGATCACGCCCGGCGCCGTGGCACGAGCCCTGCGGACGGAGTACACCGCTGAGCGGCCCATGGGCAATGTCGCCGCGTCCGAACTGAACGAGTGCATCCGTGCATGGCTGGTCGGTTTTCATTCGGAAGTAGCACCGATCGTCCGCCGAAGCAAGGATTGGCTGAATCGTGCAATTGAAGAAGGCGAAAAATTTGGAATAAACCCGGCTCTTCATCTCGTGACCCTGTGTCAGGCTAAAGCTGTCGCCGAATGGATGGGCAATGGACGCGATGACCAGGCCACGTGGAATCAAGCTCGCCTGTATGAGGAATCCGCTTGGCGCGATAGGTCGCGCCCGTGGACGGACAAAGAAATCCTGCAAGATGGCTTGAACGATTTCATGGCTTTCGCATGTCTGGGTGGTATCCAGGAGGGGGCCGTCGAAGCGGGGATCGTCATGTACGAACGCTGGAAAGGTGCAAAGGAAATCTCCTTGAAAAAGGCGCTCAAGCCCTGCGACTTTGGGTATGTCAAGTGCCTATATTTTGCGCGGCGGAAATTCGAAGCGGAAGACCTGTTACAGGCGGGCCGCAAGATGCTGCAGGCTCATTTGGAGGAAAAATGGCTCGGGGCGGGACAATATACCAGGGCAACCACATGGCTAAAAATTGTCTATTCCGATAATGCAAGTCTGAGCCCTCTTCAGACGGTGCTTGCGGCTTATGAAGATATGCCGGGAATTACCCGTCCTGACCTCGTCATAACGTAAATGACGGGTGCTCGGACAGATTTTTTCGAAGACATCGAAATCTCAATGGAGCACTGGACAAAGGTCGTGTCAGTCGCATTGACCAATCCCATGCCGAGCTCGAATGGGTGGAGGAGCAGGAGCCCTATAGGAGGATTCAGCAAGCGCTGGAGAACTCCGGCGTAGCAATAGAAGATGTCGCTAAAGTATTCTCAGAGTGCTTGCGAGGGTCGCCGATCGGCCGCGACCTGAACGCGGACGGCCGGTGTCGTGGGGAGTTATTGGACGCATAAGCCGGAAACCTCAGGGCAGCACCGATCGCCGCAATCATTGACTTCGAGATTCTAAAAGCTGCGCTTCAATTGATGCCTTGTCAATGACGGACCAGACCCGAGCGATCTTGTCATCGCGAAGTTCGTAGAACACGTTCTCCGAAAATACGACCCTCTTGCCGTTGACGGGCAGACCCAAGAACTTGCCTCGAGGCGAGCAGTCGAATCGAAGTCGGCTCCCCACGCAGTTTGTATTGACGACCAATAGCTCAACCTCGTAGCGAAGGTCAGGAATATTTGCGAAGTCGTTTTGAAGCATCACCCGATAGCCCGCCACACCGAGTGGGCGGTCGTTGTGACGCACATCGACCTCAACGAAGTCGGCAAGGCGAGACCAATCTTGCGCATTCAGACAAGCGATATACGCGAGGTAAAAGTGTTCGATCTCTGTTGCCTGCATTTCCGTTCTCCAAAGCATCTGCGCTCGCCCCACTGGTCCATCTTCACGGAGCATCTTACGGCTCCGGTCAATTCAAGATGACCTGGGCGGACGCATACCGAGACATCAAGCAATTAACATCCGCCTCGGGTTCGGTGTAAGCGCCGATGTAAAACTAACCCAGTGGGTCAGATTTACTTCGGCGTTGACATCGGCCCATCGCAGGTTCCCACGTACCCTGTCAGAACTGACAGTTGACCGCCCGTGGACTTGATTGCACGCTCGCCGAACCCTGCCGAAACACCACCCCGGGACGGGGAGGGCAGGGGACTGGTGGTGACGTGTGGCGGGCTGGCGGTGCTGCGCTGCCCTCTGCACGGAGCGTGTGTGTGCTCTGTCCGAGTTCTCCAAGGAAGGCATTCCTCTTCAAACGCAAGCCGCCTTGAGGGTCGGGTTCCATTTGAGGATTTGTCATGCATATCGAACCCCATGCCAACCGCGGCGATGTTGACTTTCAGTCGGCGGCCGGCCCTGCGTTCTTTCGCATGGCCGACGTGATCCGGATCACTGCGCTGAGTCGTACCACCGTGTATCGACGGATTGCAGACGGCAAGTTCCCGCCTCCCGTGCACTTGGGAGGACGCGCCTGCGGATGGCCGCGTGCAGCGCTTCAGCGGTGGATCGATGATCCGGACGGCTACTCGAATTCGCCCGTCACGCACCTGCGCCGAATGAACTGAGCGGAGCGGGCCGCTCCGGGGCCTTCCCGCGGGACCCGGATGCCTTCCGATCCTCGCCCTGTTGGATTCCGTCGACCTCTGTCCCCCTTCAACAGAGACGCGGCAGGGTGTGTCAGGCGACACGACAAACTGCTCCCCGCAGCTCCTGATGTCGCTTGACAGGGGGGACTTCTGGGATGCGTTCGTCGAGATGAGCTTCTCAGGACAGCAGTCATGGATGAAGAGGTGCAACCTGCACGACGCGCCATTGGACAGGAGCGCTTCGCCCCGGAAAAGTCAGGGGCAGCAAACAGACGCGGGCCTCCCTCGCGCGAGTCGGCGCTCGCGATCGCAGCCAATGGCCGCCAGAGGTGCGGCAGCGGCTGGTCGATGTCGTGTGATCGTTGTCGACGGGCCGCGCCGGCCCGTCGGCGTCACGCAGCAGCGTCAGCCGGCGCTTCAGGCTGCAGCCGATGGCCCTGGCCATGGCGCGCACCGTCTGGTCGCCGACAGGGCGCGCCGGCGCGAACGCCGGCATCTCGGCAGGTGGACTGCCCGGGGGTGCACGGCGGCCGCTTGATCGCGTCGTGCCATCCATCCGGAATGGCTTGGTTCACGGCTGCCGATAGCAGCTTGCCTCGGCTCGTACGGGCCGTGCGGCCGCTGGGTTGAGCAGGCGCTGGTGGTGGTCGGTTCTCAAGAGCGCGGCGCCTCCGGCGGCCGATCGGCGGCTGTGCGGGTGGATGGTGTTTTTCCCAATGCGAGGGTCGTTGACGCCGCTCGTCGAGTTTGGTCCGTTGCATTCATCCAACGCCGAATACTCAAAAGTAATGCACATGGATTACTTGCGGCGGCTGTGATTGATAAGTGCGCAGCATTCGTGAATAAGTACCGCGCAGACGAGAACGGGCCCCTCCCATAATCGGCCCGCCGAAGCATCCTGTCACAGAAATAACGATGCCCGGCGGCCAATCCAGAGGGAGCACCAGAACATGAATCGCCATTTGCATCGCATCGTCTTCAACGCCAGGCGCGGCCTGCGCATGGTGGTCCAGGAGACGGCGAAGAGCACAGGCAAGGGCTCGTCCAAGGCAACCACCGTGGCAAGCGCGGCCGGCGCCGGCGCGGCCGCCTTTGCGCCGATGCTCGTGGGTGCGGCGCTCGCGGGCATGCTGTGGGCGCCGCCGGTTCAAGCCCAGATCGCCGGCGCGCCCAATGTTCCGGCCAACCTGCGCCCCACCGTGCTGGTGGCGCCCAACGGCGTGCCGCTCATCAACATCCAGACGCCCAGCGCGGCCGGCGTCTCGCGCAACGTCTTCAACCAGTTCAACGTGGCGCCCAACGGCGCCATCCTGAACAACAGCCGCACGAACGTGCAGACCCAGCTCGGCGGAATCGTCCAGGGCAATCCGTTTCTTGCCACCGGCCCCGCGCGCATCATCCTCAACGAAGTCAACGGCGGCAGCCCGAGCCAGCTGCGGGGCTACATCGAGGTGGGCGGCACGCGAGCCGAAGTGATCATCGCCAACCCCGCGG